>Ga0194061_1002064_pt1 | contig 11206 bp, 13 predicted proteins | sample SepL2221m_MetaG_FD_163423 | JGI IMG/M metagenome (GOLD analysis project Ga0194061, IMG submission 163423) | Anoxic zone freshwater microbial communities from boreal shield lake in IISD Experimental Lakes Area, Ontario, Canada - Sep2016-L224-21m | ecosystem: Environmental > Aquatic > Freshwater >...
GTGGTGGGTGGCGGGAGGGATGTGGTATTTTTATCCCCAACCGGTCTATCCCTACCCTGACCCGTATCGTCCGCCGCTGGTGGTGGTCGAGACTGCCCCCGCGCCGCCTGTTGTCGTGCAGATGCCGGCACCGGTACAGGCTGCACCCCAATTGCCACCGGTTCAGGCCCAGCCTGCCGCGCAATTCTGGTATTACTGCGAAGCGAACCGGGGCTATTACCCCTATGTCGCATCATGTCCCAATGGCTGGAAGACCGTTCCAGCCACACCACCAGGAGCTCCACAGTGACAACTACACGCTTTGGTTTGAATCGTATTTTTTGTGTGGTTTGTCTGGTTGGCTTGACCGCCTGCGTTTCAGCGCCCCAGGGGCCGCGCGTGGCGGTGATGCCAACTCCGGGAAAACCGCTTGAGCTGTTTACGGCCGAAGATCAGTATTGCAGGGGCTATGCGCAGCAGTCACTGGGTCCGGATACCCGGGGCGAGACCGTTGTGGGTTCTGCGGTGGTGGGTACCCTATTGGGGGCGGCAGTTGGGTCGGCAATGAGTGGGCGACGCTATAACAATACGGGCGCCGGTGCTGCCACGGGGTTGATGATGGGAACGATGATTGGAGCAAGTGGCAGTGCCGAAGAGGGCCGAAGCGCCCAGCAACGCTATGACATTGCCTACGAGCAGTGCATGGTGTCCAAGAACAATCAGCCATCGCAGCGTTATCCCCGGCGGGCATCTCCCGCTGTGGTGGTTGTGCCGCAAGCTCAGCCCGCTGCACCGTATTACCCCCCACCCCCTCCGGCGGGCCAGGTTCCGCCTCCACCTCCACCGCAATAGTGACTTTCAGGCCCGAGGGGCCTGTTCTTCCCGTTCGCGCGCAACCTGTTCTTCAAGCTGTTGACGACCTTGCTTGACGACCGAGATCAGTTTGGCGCTGTCTTTGTAGTGAGGGTGCAGCTTTTCGAACAGTTCGAGGTTGTGCTGGCGAAAGCGCTGGGTGATCTGCTCGGCTGTGGTTGCGCTTTGGCCCATCAGTTCCAGAACGCTGCGCGCACTGAGGAGGCTGGACTCAAACATCTCACGCTGTACCAACATAACGCTCCGGTCGCGCAGCTGGTTCCAGTGCGTCACATCGCGGGCACGGGCGACAACTGTCAGGTTGGGAAAGTGGGCGCGGGCCAGGTCCACGATGTCCAGCGACTGCTTGACATCGTCCACGGCAACCACCAGCACTTTGGCCTGCGCCGCGCCGGCAGTGCGCAGCAAGTCCAGGCGGGTGGCATCGCCATAAAAAACGCGGTATCCAAATTTGCGGGCTGCTTCAATCATCTCAGCGTCATGGTCCAGTACGGTGCAAGGCTGCCCCTGGGCCAATAGCACGCGTGACACGATTTGCCCGTAGCGCCCGAAGCCGGCGATCAGAATGGGCGCCTCCTGCTGTTCAGAAATTTCGTCCGGTGGAGTCACTCCACAATTGGCATAACGCGGCAATAGCAGCTTGTCGATGGCCACCAAGATCAGCGGGCTGACCAGCATGGACACCGCTACTGCGCCAATGAGAAGGGATGCCGTCTGAGCGGGCAAAACATGTGCGCCAGCGGCCGCCTGAAATACAACGAAGGCAAACTCCCCGCCCTGGGTCAAAAGCGATGTTAAGACGGGGCGCTCCTGAAAAGGCAAATTCAGATAGCGGGCCAAGCTGTAAATCACCACCGCCTTGGCCGACATGAAGCCCAGCACGATGACCGCCATTTGCAGCGGTGCGGCTCGCAGCACGTCAAGGTCAACCCCCATGCCCACCGCAATGAAGAACAGTCCCAACAGCAAGCCTTTGAAGGGCTCAATATTGGTCTCCAGTTCGCGCCGGAATTCGCTTTCGGCGAGCAATACGCCGGCTAAAAAGGCGCCCAGAGCCATGGACAAACCGACCAGTTGCATCAGTGCGGCGATACCGACCACCAGCAACAAGGATGCCGCGGTGAATATTTCAGGCGTTTTGCTGCTCGCAATCCAGCGCAGCAGCGGGCGCAAGGCCAGTCGGCCGCCGATGATGATGGAGGCAATAACCGCTATTATTTTGATAGCTTCGTACGCCCGTTCCGCAGGGGCTATGGCCTGATTTGTCTCCAATGAATTGCCCAGAAGCGGTAGCAGCGCCAGAATGGGAATGGCGGCTACGTCCTGGAATAAGAGGATGGAGAAGCCGGCCTGTCCGCTTCCGGTGGGAAGCAGATTACGCTCGCCCATGACCTGCAAGGCGATGGCGGTGCTGGAGAGCGCCAGCCCCATCGCAGCCACGAAGGCCACTGGCCACGGAATGCCAAACACCAGCGCCACGCTGAAGATGGCCACCACACAACCCAGCACTTGTGCGCTACCCCAGCCAAAAATGGGGCGTCGCAGGCTCCAGAGGCGCTTGGGTTCAAGTTCCAGGCCCACCAAAAACAGCATCAGCACCACGCCAAACTCGGCAAAATGCAGAATATCCTGCACGTTGGTCACAAACCCCAGACCCCAAGGTCCGATGGCAATGCCCGCCGCCAGGTAGCCGATGATGGAGCCCAGGCCCAGCGCCCGACTCAAGGGCACGGCGATGACGGCCGCGCTCAGGTAGATGAAGCTGTTAATCAGCCATGCAGGTGTATGTTCCATGGCGCTAACATAGCATTTCCGAACCAGAGATGAGGACTCCCCATGCCAATTGTTGTTGTCGCCAATCCCAAGGGCGGTGTCGGCAAGTCCACCTTGTCAACCAACATCGCCGGTTATTTTGCCTCGTGCGGGCATTCGGTGATGCTGGGTGATGTGGATCGACAGCAGTCATCCAGGCTGTGGCTGGGTCTGCGCCCGCCAGCGGCCCGCCCGATTGCCACCTGGGAAACCGATGCCGCCAATATCGCCAAGCCACCCAAGGGCACGACCCATGTGGTGTTGGATACCCCGGCCGGTTTGCACGGCAAGCGACTCAACGAGTTGATGAAAATGGCCGACCATATCGTTGTGCCGCTGCAGCCCAGCGTGTTTGACATTTTTGCCACCCGTGCCTTTCTGGATGAACTGGTGCAGAACAAGCACGCGGGCAAGGCTCGAATTGGTCTGGTGGGCATGCGCGTTGACGCGCGCACGATTGCGGCCGACCATTTGCACGAGTTCGTCGATCGGTTGGGCGTGCCGGTGCTCGGTTATCTGCGCGACACGCAAAACTACATTCACCTGGCTGCCCGTGGCCTTACGCTATTTGATGTGGCGCCCAGCCGGGTGGAAAAAGACCTCGCGCAGTGGCAAGCGCTGTGTCACTGGCTTGACACCTGAAGGTACCATCAGGCCCATGAAAATATTCCAAACCCTTGCAGAATTGGTGCCCTTGGTCGGGCAGGAACTGGTTGTCAGCGACTGGATCACCATCACCCAGGAGCAGATCAACCTGTTTGCCCAGGCCACTGGCGACCACCAGTGGATTCACGTGGATGTGGAGCGCGCCAAGGCTGGACCCTTCGGTGAACCCATTGCACACGGGTTTTTGACGCTCTCGCTGCTTCCCCGCTTTTTTGAATCATCGCTGCGTGTCGAACAAACCCGCATGGGGGTGAACTATGGCCTCAACAAAGTGCGCTTCATTGCTCCAGTACCGGTGGGCAGCCGCCTGCGCGCCCGCATGAAACTGATTGCCTGCGACCCAATTGACAACAACGGCATGCAGATGACGTGGGAAGTAACAATCGAGCGGGAGGGCGTGTCCAAGCCGGTTTGCATCGCCGAATCAATTGCGCGCCACTATCCCTGAAATCCGATTTGGCGCCAGGCCTCAAACACGGTGACTGCCACGGCGTTGGATAAGTTGAGGCTGCGCTGGCCTTCGATCATGGGCAGTCTGAGGCATTGTTGGGGCGCAAAGTTGCTTCGCACCGCATCTGACAGGCCTCGCGTTTCTGCGCCAAAGACCAACCAGTCCCCGCATTCGAAGGCGGTCTTGAAAACCTGACCGGTCCCCTTGGTTGTCAGTGCAAACATGCGTTCTGGCAGGGGCCGTTGCGATCCCAGAAATGCCTCCCAATTGGCGTGCCGGTGTAGCGTGGCGTACTCGTGGTAGTCGAGCCCAGCACGTCGCATGTGCTTGTCGTCCATGGAAAAGCCCAGCGGCTCGACTAAATGCAACTGGCAGCCTGTGTTGGCAGCAAGGCGGATGATGTTGCCGGTGTTGGGTGGGATTTCGGGTTCGACCAGGACGATGTGAAGCATGGGACCTATTGTCGCGGCTTACTCTGTGCGCGCGAGCACCATGGCAGTGATGTGTGCCGCTCCTGCTAGTCTCAACGCACGCGCCGCTGCGTGCAGAGAAGCGCCACTGGTCATGACGTCATCCAGGAGCACAATGCGGCGCTGCGCTAACTGGTGGGTTTGCAGTGGGTCGACTGCATAGGCGTGTCGCACTGCTTGCAACCGTGCGCTTCTGGGAAGAGTTCGTTGTGGGGGCGTATCGATCATGCGCAACAACACTCCGTGAGCTACTTTGGACGCGTCCAGAGCGCAAGCTAATACATGGGCTTGGTTGTAGCCTCGATCCTGCAATCGCTGGCGTGACAGCGGCATCGGGATGACGAGGTCTGCTGCGTCCAATGCTGGCTCTACCCATGGGGATGCGCGCAGCAGCTGGGCAAACGTCTGTGCCCAGCCAGGACGTTGCTGGAATTTGAAATCTGCCACCAGTCGGGACCAGGGGTAGGCATAGGTCACGGCCGCCAGACACGCATCCAGCGGCGGTGGCGTCACAATACAGGCGCCACATTGGTGCACACCGGTGGGGATAATCAACGCGCAGGTTCGGCACCGGTGGTGCGGTTGGGCAAACGCGCTGACACAGGCTTCGCAGACCGGCAGCGAGGGCCACGCATGGCAAACCGCGCACTGGCTGGGCAGCCGTCGGGATAACCTTTGAATCAGTTGGTGAAACACCAAGCCAATATACTCGCCGAGCCGCTACCGGCAAGTCATTTTCCAGAGCATGAGCACCCAGCGCCCTCCAACCATAGACCCTGTTGCCGCTGCCCGTTGGGCTCGGCAATTGCCCCACGGCACGTCGCCGTGGCTGCACGAAGAGGTGGCGCGCCGCATGGAAGGACGGCTACAGTGGATCGTGCGTCAGCCACGGCAGTGGGTTCACTGGGCACCGCTGCACGGCGGCGTGCAAGCACACAGCAGGTTGACTAAGCGGTATTCTGAATCCGAGTGTTTTTTGATTGAAAGCCGCGTGGAGCAAGCGCAAGCAGCTCACAAATTGATAGCATCTTCCTGGTGGAAACAACTCCCTTGGAATCGTGCGAGGACCCGGTTAAAGGCGCCCGAAAGGCCGGTGCAAATGCTGTGGGCCAACATGGCGTTGCACATGGATGCCAATCCCGTGGCTTTAATGGAGCGGTGGCACCAGTTGTTGGATGTGGATGGGTTTTTGATGTTTTCCTGTCTTGGGCCGGATACGCTGCGTGAGCTGCGGCCAGTCTATGCTGCCTTGGGGTGGCCGCCGCCCGCCCATGAGTTCACCGATATGCATGACTGGGGAGATATGTTGGCGGGTATTGGATTTGCAGAGCCGGTCATGGATATGGAGCGCATCAACCTGAGTTTTGAGTCGCCGCAGCGCTTGCTGCTGGAACTACGGGGGCTGGGTCGTAATCTGGGTAGTCAGCGCTTTCAGGGGCTGCGTGGACGTCGCTGGCACCAGCAATTACTGGATGCCATTGGGCGGGAGTTGTCCGACCCGGCTGACGGCGGGCGCGTCAAGCTGAGTTTTGAAATTATTTATGGCCATGCGTTCAAGCCCGTGCCCCGGATAAAGGTAAGTGCGCAAAGCAGCATTTCTTTGCAGCAAATGCGCGGTGAATTGGGTTTGAGCAACCAGGCACAAGGACTGTAGATGGTGACTTTTTACGTCGAGTTGCGCTGGTTCATGATGGTTTTTTGTCTGCTGATATTCACGGTTGCGTTCACAATGATGGTGGTATCGGCATGGGTGCACCACAGCGCCGGCGCAAAAGATCCGCCCAATTTTCACAAATCGATTGTTGTGGAGTTGTGCTGGGTGCTCGCGCCGCTGGCCATGGTCGTGTTGCTGGTTTGGCCCACAGCGCACCAGATTCTCAAATCGTAGCTGTCATTTCAGCATGGGCGTTGGCTCGAAAACTGCGGGTTTTGCCTGATCAAACGCGTTCAGTCAACCCGCTAAAATTGGCAGGGCTGGCAGCGGTAAGGCAAAGTTCAGCAAGAACAAAAAGGATTTAGGTTTATGCAAGGCTTGAAAATATTGGTCCTGGGTGCCGTTGCCGCCCTGGGGTCAGCGGCGGTATGGGCGGGGTTGCAGTGGAACTTTCCGACCCCCGTCACACCCATCGCGCACGAAACATTGCATGTTCATAATTTGTTTATGGCCATTGCGCTGACGCTGTTTTTCGGTGTGCTGGCGCTGATGTTGTATTCGTTCTGGGCGCACAGAAAGTCACGTGGCCACAAGGCGGCATCCTTTGTCGGCCCCAAATCCGGAAAGCAATGGTTTTTTGTATTGCTGCCGTTTGCAGGCTTGCTGATTCTTGACTATGGCGTTTTCGGTATCCCGGCTTACCACGCGGTGCTGATGTACGAGGACACCAAGACCGATGCCGAATTGGTTGTTAAAGTCACTGGTAGTCAGTGGCTGTGGCAGTACGAGTTTCCTGCCGAAGGCGTGCAGTTTTACAGTCGTCTGACAACACCGCGCGCCCAGATTCTGAATGAACAACCCAAGGGTGAAAATTACTTGCTTGAAGTAGATAACCCACTGGTCTTGCCGGTTGGAAAGAAAGTGCGCTTCATCACTACATCCAATGACGTGATTCATAGCTGGTGGGTGCCTGCATTTGGCGTGAAGCGTGACGCCGTCCCCGGATTTTTGCGTGAATTTTGGGCCAAGATTGATACGGTCGGGACCTACCGTGGCCAGTGTTCGGAGTTGTGTGGCAAGGAACATGGCTATATGCCCATCGTTGTCAACGTGGTGCCGCAAGCCGAATTTGATGCCTGGTTGAAGAGCAAGAAGACCGTGGCCGTGGCCGCCGGCACAACTGCTAGCGCGCCACACTGAAAAGGCGCTGGCGTGCAGCGCCAGCCCAGTCTGGATTCTGAAGAGTTACAGGAAATTTAGTTAATAGGAGTTGCCCATGGCACACGAATTGGCACACGACATGCCCCATGCCGACGGACACGAGGCGCACCATCCTTACGGTTTTTTGCGCTGGATTCAAACCACCAACCACAAAGACATTGGCGTGATGTACCTCATCTTCGCCATTACCATGCTGTTGATTGGCGGCGCCATGATTCTGGGGGTCCGAGCCGAGCTATTCCGCCCGGGTCTGCAACTCATGCAACCGGAGTTTTTCAACCAGCTTATTACGCTGCACGGACTGATCATGGTGTTCGGTTTCGCGATGCCTGCCGCTACGGGACTGGCCAACTACATGCTGCCCCTGATTCTGGGCGCACCAGACATGGCCTTGCCGCGCTTGAATAACTGGGGTTTCTGGATCTTGCCCCCAGCTGCGGTCATGCTGGTTACGCCGTTCTTCCTTGGCCTGATAGGCATCGGCCCAGGGGCAGTTGACACGGGTTGGACGATGTACGCGCCACTTTCCGTTCAAAGCGGCTGGGGTATGGACTTTGCTATTTTTGCGGTTCACATGCTGGGCGTCTCGTCGATTCTTGGGTCAATCAATGTGATTGTTACCGTTCTGAATATGCGTGCCCCTGGCATGACGCTGTTCAAGATGCCCTTGTTTGCGCACGGGTTCCTGGTAACAGCCATTTTGCTGATCACCATCATGCCGGTGCTCGCTGGCGGCGTGACCATGGTGTTGATGGATCGGCATTTTGATACCCACTTCTTCAATGCGGCGGGTGGCGGTGACCCGGTATTGTGGCAACATATTTTCTGGTTCATGGGTCACCCCGAGGTGTATGTGCTGCTGCTGCCTATTACGGGTGTGATTCCGCATATTTTGGCGGCGTTTTCCAGAAAGGAAACTTATGGCTACCGTGCCCAGGTGTATTCCATGTGGGGCATTGGCGGGCTGTCAGTAGTCGTTTGGGCGCACCACATGTTTACCAGTGGCATGTCCACCGGCAGTCAGCTGTACTTTATGTACAGCACGATGTTGATTTCTCTGCCATTGGCTGTACTGTTCTTTTGCTGGATTGCGACTTTGTGGCGTGGCTCGTTGACCTTTGAAACCCCTATGCTGTTTGCCATCGGGTTTATCGTTCTATTTGGATGGGGCGGCTTGACGGGTCTGGTTCTTGCCGATGCCGCCGCCGACCCGCAGTACCACAATGCCTACTTCCTGGTTGCGCATTTTCATTACGCGCTGTACCCGACCACCGTGATGGGTGCGATGGCCGCGATATATTACTGGCTGCCAAAGTGGACTGGTCATATGCTTGATGAGCGCATGGGGCGCATTCACTTCTGGGTGGTGATGGTCGGCTTCAACCTGACCTTCATCCCGCAGTTTCTGGTAGGACTGGCCGGCATGCCGCGCCGCATCCCTGACTACCCGCTGATGTTCACAGAGTGGAACATGCTGTCCACTGTGGGGGCCTTCATTCTTGGTGCCTCGCACCTGATCTTTATCTACAACGTTGTCAAGTGTGTTCGTGGTGGCGAGAAAGCCGAGGCGCGTGCATGGGAAGGTGCACAGGGCCTGGAGTGGACGGTGCCGTCCCCTGCGCCCTATCATACGTTCGAGACGCAACCCACTATCAAGTAGCGTGACAGTGACGCGAATATGACGAGCTTGCCTGACCCTCAATCCAGCCGAATCGACGCCGATACCTGGGCGCTTCGTAGGCGCAATAGTGTTCGCCTGGGTTGGCTTTTTGCTGCCTTTGCTGTGGGTTTGTTTCTGGTTGCGCTATGGAAATACCGTCCCCTGTGATTGCGGTCGTTAAAACGCCGTTGCAGCTAAGCAATCAGCGCTTGGGATGGCGTCTGCTGCTGGTGTCCGTATTTTTTGCAGCATTTGGTTTTGCGCTGGTGCCCTTGTACGACGTCATTTGTCGGTTGACCGGCTTGAATGGTCGAACCAACGCAACCGCAGTCGTGCAGAGCAAGAACACCCAAGTGGACTTGACCCGCTGGGTTAATGTCGAATTCCTGAGCCACACGATGCCAGGTGTAGGGCTTGAGTTCAAGCCCGAGCAATTTTCCATGCGCGTGCATCCTGGGGACATCATTCATACCAACTATGTTGTGAGAAATCAGAGTGGCGAGGTATTCGTTGGACAGGCTGTCCCCAGCGTCACGCCTGCTGTTGCGGCACCGTATTTCCAAAAAATCGAGTGTTTTTGTTTTAACCAACAGACTTTCCAGCCCGGCGAGGTGCGTACCATGCCGGTTGTATTTTTTGTCGATCCTGATATGAGTCAGGACCTAGGGACCGTTACGCTTTCGTACACTTTTTTTGAAGCGCCGAAAGCACGGGTTTGAACGGAATTTATTTGACAGGCAGAAGGAACGAAACATGACTACCACGCCATCGCCGCAAGCCAAGGCACACTACTATGTGCCGGCGGCCAGCAATTACTCGACGTTCCTTTCGGCCGGAATTTTTCTCCTTGCACTGGGATTTATTTTTCGACTGAATGGCGTCCCACCCGGCATGTGGAGCATGCTGCTTGGAACTGCTCTGATCCTGTATGTCATCGTGGGGTGGTTTGGCGAGGTGATCAGCGAAAATACCCGAGGCATCTATACGCTCTGGGAAGACAGGTCGTACCGTATCGGTATGGTCTGGTTTATCTTCTCGGAGGTGATGTTCTTTGCGTGCTTCTTTGGGGTGCTGTTTTACATCCGCCGCATCGCTTTGCCTGAACTGGGCGGCTATGAAGCCCAGTACACGCCCTACGCGGGGTTCGGGAGTACCTGGCCCAGTAGCGGCCCTCTGGGGGAGACTTTCACGCCAATGAAGGCATGGGGTATTCCTGCTTTCAATACTTTGCTGTTGCTGACTTCAGGTGCAACCCTGACCTGGGCGCACTGGGGGCTGATCAAGAATAACCGTGGCCAGCTTAAGCTGGGGCTGGCGCTGACAGTGCTTTTGGGTGCAACCTTTATGGGATTCCAGGTTTACGAATACATGCATGCCTACAGCGAACTCGGGCTGACTCTGGGGGCCGGTGTGTATGGCGCCACCTTTTTTATCTTGACCGGTTTCCACGGTTTGCACGTCACATTGGGCGCCATTATGCTGGCGGTGATGCTGGGGCGCAGCATGAAGGGGCACTTCTCAGAACACAACCACTTTGCTTTTGAGGCGGTCGCCTGGTACTGGCACTTTGTGGACGTGGTCTGGCTGATCGTTTTTGTATTTGTATACTGGGTGTAATGTCCGTTAAGGACGCAGCAGGGGCCTATTTCAGCCCCTGTTGCGGAATGATGCCGAAGTAGAAACCTGCCAACAGCATCAAAAATAGTCCTATGGACAGCGCGACCCGCACGGTGAGCGCCTGGACCATCTTGTTTTTTTGACCCTCCTTGCGAAACATCAGGGCCAGCGCACTAAACAGGCTGGCGAGTATTAAGGCCAATACGGCTAGGATAAAGATTTTTGGCAGCATGGGTGAAGATGAAATGATGTTTCACTCCATTATGCAATTCTGCCCCCAATCCATGCAAATGCGCTTTCATGTCTTCCGTTTGGTGCCCGCCTTCGCGGTAGCGTGCGCGCTCGCCTTGCTGGTGTACTTGGGACTTTGGCAATTGGGCAAAGCGGAGCGGCGTGCCGCAGAACTGACCCAGCACAGTGAACGAGCCAAATTGGGGCCTTACTCGATTGACTCAAAACTGGTCGATTCCAGGTCGCTGCAGGACGCGCGCGTGTCGGTTCGCGGCCGCTTTGAGCCGCAGGAGCAGTTCTTTGTTGACAACAAACAGGAAAACGGTAAGCCCGGGGTACACGTGGTAACGCCCCTAAAAATTGAAGGCGGTACTACGCGTATTCTGGTCAACCGTGGTTGGGCCGGATGGGTCCAGGGGCGTCAGGTTTTGCCCCCCATTCCGGTTGTGGACGGTGTGGTCGAAGTCAGCGGCGTTGCCGATGTGCCGGTCAACAAGAATTTCTTTTTGATGCCGGAGCATGCGCAGAGTCTGACGCAGCTTTGGAGTCGTCTTGACCTCCAACGGTTTAAT
>Ga0194061_1002065_pt1 | contig 11204 bp, 10 predicted proteins | sample SepL2221m_MetaG_FD_163423 | JGI IMG/M metagenome (GOLD analysis project Ga0194061, IMG submission 163423) | Anoxic zone freshwater microbial communities from boreal shield lake in IISD Experimental Lakes Area, Ontario, Canada - Sep2016-L224-21m | ecosystem: Environmental > Aquatic > Freshwater >...
GACTGGGGGCTGCGACTGCCTGACGGGCGCGGAAGGAGCGGGGCCGCCGACGGGAGGCCCAATGATGGTCTGCTCGCGGTGCGAACGCCAGACCTGCTCGCCGAGGCGCTCGCGGAATTCGCGGCGCTTGCCGAATTTGAGCGCGTCGCCCGCGCCGGCAAACGGATTCTTTCCGGCGAAAAGATTTCCAATCTCGAAGGGCAGGCTCACGCGCACGCTGGCGATCCAGTTCCCTCCGTTGACGGCGTTGGCCCTGCCGTTGTTGCCGCCCCAGTATTCGACATCCGTGATGATCGCGGGGGTCCAGCGGATTTCCGCGCGCGTCTTCCATCCCTCGAAGCTGCGGCCGATGCGGCTGTGGTATTGATAGTAGCCGGCGAAGACCCGGGCCTCGACGTATTTGTCGAGGCCGGGGATGAGGAAGCCGGCTTCGAGATTGAATCCGTCGAGTGCGCTTTCATTCACCAGGAAGCCGGGGCCGAACACCGCGGGGCGGATGCCGCTGTCGGGATGGTACCAGTTGAACCGCGCGTCGAACCATTTCGTGAGCACTTCCGCGCCGAGGCCGAGCTGGTCGAAGTGATTGTCATACTGCGAGTCAATGTAGTCGTAGAAAACATTGCCGCCGATGATGATGTCTCGGCCGGGCACGAGGTAGCGCGCGCCGAGGCCGGTGCTGAGGAGGAGCTGGTGATTGTCATCCCACGTCCCGCGCAGGGCGCCGAAAAATGTGACATTCCCCGCCTGTGCGAAGGGCACCGTCGCGTCGAGGAATCCGCTCTGGAGGTGGTTGCTGAACTTTCCACCCACGGTGAACGTTCCTGCGGGAAGGGGGGCTTCGGTGGGTTTGGTCACCTTATGGTCAGCGATCTGGTGTCCGGCAAATGCGGAGATCGCGACGGCAGCGGCGAGGGCAACGGAAATTAGTGGTGTCAGTTTCATGGAGTCGTGCGGTACATGGTCAAGTGATGGGCGACAAGCGAATTCCAGGGCGAATCGCGGAGACTTCGTGCTTTTTGCCTTCCACTGCGCCGCGATTCAGGGCAGCGTGCTGTTCTATATGAAGCTCATCATCCGCCTCGCCCCGCTCTTCCTTGCTGCCGTGTTTGCGCGCGCAGACGTCACCATCGAGCAGAAAATGGAATCCGCGATGATCAATGGAAACGTCACCATGAAGCTGAAGGGCGACCGCGCCCGCATGGACATGCCGAGCCCGCTGGGCGGCAACGTGACGACGCTGATGAACTTCACGAGCGGCGAGATGATCACGCTCCTGCACCAGCAGAAAATGGCGATGAAGCTGAACCTCGCCGACGTGAAGAAACAGCAGGAGGCCGGGCAGAAGGCACTCGGCGTGGATTCTTCCAAAATCGAAAAGCCCAAGGCGACCGGCAAGACGGAGAAGGTGGGCGACTTCGACACCGAGATTTTTGAAATGAACCAGGGCACGCTCCAGGCGAAGCTGTGGATCGCGAAGAACTTCCCGAATGCGCAGGCCATCAAGGATCAGATGATGAAACTCAGCAGCGCGATGGGCGGCGCGGGATTCGACCCGAGCAAGGTGGACGTGCCCGGAATGGTCGTGAAGAGCGAAGTGACCACGCCGGTCGGCAAGATGACCATCACGCTCGTGAAGGCAAAGGAAGAGCCGGTGGACGAGAAGGAATTTGCCAAGCCCGAGGGCTACCAGGAAATGCAGATGCCAAAGCTCCCCGGTGCCAATGCGCCCGTGCCCGCGCCCGCGGATCCGAAAAAATAATGGCGGCGCGGAGACGCACACCATCCGATTTCAGCAAGGCCGGGCCGCAAGGCCAATGGATGCGTTTCGTGATGTTGCGTGAAAAAAGCGCATCCTCTCGCAAGCCAGCAGAATAGCGGCTTGCAGGGCGATCACTGGTGTTTTCGGAATCGCGCAGAATTGCGCAGGGCTGCTGTCCGAATTTGTCCGAAAAGGTTTTTCGTCCAGTTCGCTCGCGTTGCGTGTTGCTCTCTCATCGGTGTTCGTGCGGCGGTCGTGTGTCTGTTTGCGGGTGTGCGGAGCAGTGCGTGCCGCCGAGTCGAGCCGGGGAAAAGTGACCCCGAGGAGGGTGGTGTCCGGGGGGCGATTCGACCGAGCCGGGACGGGTACCTACCTGCCTTCAAAAAAAATTGTTCCCGCGCGCTGCTTCTGCCAGTGCCGCGCTACTTCACAGACCGCCACCCTCCCTTTTTCTCGCGCTTCGCCTGCGCCTCCAACTCCGCGAGCCGCGCGCGATATTGCGCCGATGTTCTGCCATCAAAAGGCGGTGTCCGTACGCCGTAGATGCGCGCCAGTGCGTTCTTGCCAAGTAGCTCGTTCAAGTCGTGCGCCTCGGCGGTGATGATGATCGCATACACACGTCCAAGCGCAGAACGGCCACGCGCAGGTTGGAGGCTCTTTGAGTGCCTCCCTTCGGATGGGGCGACGCTACGCCTGCGCCATCTCAGTGCTTCCCCTTGATGCACTGAGATTCCGTTTGGCACGCGGCGGCTCCATGAGCTGCATCCTCACCTCTATTTTTTGCGAATTTGGCATCTCATTCTGGGATGCTGACAAAAGGCTCAAGATGTTGAAAAATGCTTCTCCGAAAAATGCTTGGATTTCCCGTTCCATCTCTTCGCCATTGTGCGCCAGACTGGCCAGGGCCGAAAGGTGGTGGCGCATACCGTTGGCGCAAACTTTCACAGCTTCGACATGATTCAACGGTTTTCCAAAGACGACGCAGATGCGTTCAGAGCTGGCTTTCGCGTATTCCCTGATCTGGCCCAACGTCAGGTCTTCGTCGCGCCCACTTTCGAGCTTAGAGACGGCACTCTGAGTGACTCTCAACCTGTCAGCCATTTCCTCTTGGGTGAGGCCAGCGATATGACGCAAATGCGCAAGTTGATGCACAACACGCGTTGCGTTCACGATTTCATTGAAATGCGTCTGCACTTCCTGTGAGACGCCTTCAACGCGCATCAATTCTGCAACGGAAGCGTATTTTCGCCCCGTTGGTTTAGCTGCTGTTTTTTTTTCGTTTTCGGTGTTCATGGATTCAGCTCTGAGGGGTTGAGGCTGGTGGAGGAAAATAGGTGTGCACGAAGTCTTTCGCAAATTCGATGTCTGCTGGCTGTTCGTTTTTATTCCCGATGGTGATAATGTAGAGCAATTTCCCTGCCGCGTCTGCGTAGGTGTAGAGTCGTGTTTCTTGCAGGTTTCCTCCGCCGCCCTTTTGATCCACCGCCACTACCCCGGCGGGTTCGTGGTGCAAGAAACCAGCTTGAACTGCTTTGGGATTCTTGGCGGTGTTCAGCAGGGACAGATACCTGTCCAAATTACGCAGAACAGCGGCAAGTTCTGCCGAGTGCTTTTTCTGGTAATGTTTGCTGTCGCGTTCCCATTGGGTCGTGGTTTCAATGTGCCACATGTGACCCGCTGAAATATTCCCGAGAGGAATATTCGTCAAGTGATTTTCTTGGGATTTCTTGGAATCTCTGGATCTCCTGAATTTCAAACTGATACACTACCCAAGTCCGAAGTCGCTTTCCGGCCCAACGAACCGAGCGGCGCGGAGACCGGGGAGACGTTTTGCGGTGTCGAGAGCCGGGAACAACCCCACCGAAAAAAACCAAACGGATGCTGTTTGCAACAGAGCTGCTATGTGCTAGAAATGCAGCACATCGCATCACGCTCTCAGTGCGCGGCGTCGAAGCCGTCACGGTCGCGTTGCGATTTGAGCGAAGCCCTTGAAGTGCAGTATTTCCAGCACATTGTCCTAGCGGCGTGGGGGTTGAGGGGTGAGCCGTGAGCCGTGGCGGGGTAACCTTGCGCGAGAAAGGCACCCTGCGATTTTGAAAACTCGTAAACGGCTGCGAGGCGTCCTTCGCTTGAAGGGGGCAAATCTGCATCGTTAATCGCCGCCGCGCATCGTGGCGCGGACGTAGGGGGTGCAAGCCTTCTTTGCGACGGCGGTGATGACAATGCAGGGCGATTGACGTTGCCGGGGCGCGGGGGCGCTGCGTAGGCTGGCGGGACGATGGACGACATCCGCGAATGCTACCGAATCCTCGACCTTGAGCCGGGTGCCTCGCTTGAGGAAATCAAGCGGGCATATCGGGAGCTTGTGAAGGTGTGGCATCCCGATCGGTTCCGCAGTGATCCGAAGTTGCAGGCCAAGGCCGGGGAAAAACTGAAGCAGATCAATCTTGCCTACGAACGGCTGTGCAAGGAAGCCGCCGCCGAGGGCAGTCACAAGGCAGCGGCCACAAAAACAAAAGCGGCGACCAATCCTGCGCCCGAGCGAACACGTCCAGAAGATGAGGCCACGCACGTTCCCCCGGTGAAAGATCCATCAAGCACCAACGAGCCAGAAAACGTTCATTTGACTCGATGGATATGGATGGCCGCGGCGGTCGTGGCGTTGCTAATCATCGCGGTGACGCGCTCTGAGAAGCCGCAGGAGAGCGGCAACTCTGCGCGAGTGCAACTGCCAACGCCGCCAGAGCAGGTGGCCGCTGAGCAAGGGGACGCCGTTGCTCAGCGCATCCTCGGGGATATGTATGCGGAAGGCAGCGGCGTGGTTCAGGACGAAGCAAAGGCTGTTGAGTGGTTTCGGAAGGCCGCTACTCAAGGAGATTCCGATGCTCAAAGGAGGCTCGGACAAATGTATGCGGAAGGGAGAGGGGTTCCGAAAGATGAAGCTAAAGCTGAGGAGTGGTTCCAGAAGTCAGAGCCGTCAGAGCCGTCAGAGAAGCCTATGGAGAAGATATTCTCGAAAATGCCGAGGGTTAACAGCCCGACCATTGACGTCATCCAGACGACGAGCACTGCGAATACCTTCAAGGTCGCGCCTCAGCAGGTGAGCGTGAAGGTCAATGCTAAGACTTTCTTGGAAGCGAAGACGGAGGCTTCCCAACAGTCGCAGCGCTTGGCTACTGCGAAATACCCGGACTTGAAGAATAAGGCGAGTTCCTTTCATGCTAAATTTACGGAACTCTACGGTGCGGCTAAGAGCGATGGAAAGGGGTTACTCGATGACCCGAATTGGCCGATGGTTGTGGCGGATGAGACGATGCGCGTCTTGGCTGCAAACTGGCGGGTCTCTTCAAAAATCGATCCGATTGACGATTCACGCACGACGGTTTTTTCTGTGGAAGGGGTTGCGCCCTCTGATGATAATGAGCCGCCATTAAAACCGAGGCTCGTTATCCGCTTCGCACGCGAAAAAAATGATGTATATATCGTAATCCCGGAGCGCGAGCAAAAGTCTTACGAGATTGGGGGCATTCGATTCCCGCTAGTGACCGCTCCGGTCCTCCCGATCTTTTCGGGCAGTAAAAAGGTCGAAGCAAAGGTCCGGTGGGGAAAAAGTCCACCTATCATTGAAACGTGGGAACCCTCAACAGACTTTCAAGCGATCTTTGCGCCTGCTCCGCAGGAAATAATCGGGGACTTGCTGGAAAGATCACAATTACTCATTCAAGCCACCCCGGAACGAGGAAAGGCGATTCTCGTGAACTTTTCTGTCGTTGGTTTCAAGGAAGCATTGGCACCATACCCTGATTTGAAGAAGGCATTTCCTCTGCGTTAGAATACTGACGCGCGGGGTTTCTTTCTAACATCCCCGGCGGTTGCCGCGAAGCAAGATACCGATGCGTTTCGAGGTGCTTGAGGCTTTAGCTTCACGCCGCCTGCAACGCTTCCGGGTCGTGCTTGGCGACGCTGAGCAGGCGCAGGGCGGTGCTGCTGCGTGGCTGGCAGGTGCCGTTGCCGACGAATGACAGAATTGCCCGTCACGGCGTCACGTTTGCAGTCCGTGACGCCGTGACGCTCAATTTCGGCGTTCGCGGAGTTTTCATGGTTTGCGGATGTTCCAGAGGCGAGCTGTGTTCGTGCGGTGCTGTTTGACGCGTTCAGGGTTCTTTTTTGAGAGGGTGGCGAGATAATTTCCGCATACCTGCGGCCATTCGAGCAGCCGGCGCGCATCTGGTGCGGTGCCGCCGTGCTGGAATAATTGCGCGCGCAGTTCGTCCGCCGTACCTTCCCATTCCTCATCCACTGCGCCCCACGGTGCGAGTTGGTCAATGAGTGAGAGCAGCGAGGCTGCTGGCGACAGTTCGTGCAAAGCCGTCACGAGTTCCGCGTGATGCCAACCAGCGACGACATAGCGCGCATCGCTGAAGCCATCTGGCACCTGGTATTCGTGCAGGAGGAAATGCAGGAACGCAGGCAGTTCGCCGATTAAGGATTTCCAGAACGCGGCCCGCTCGTCCTTCGTCGTGGTCGGCATCGGGAGCGGGAAGCGGCTCGCGCGCAGCAGAAGAATTTTGTCGGCAACGTGTTCATCGAGCGGCGGGAGCACGAGCAGCGCCTCCGGCTCGTCATTCAACGTGAGCGTGAGTCGCCAGAACGGGCGCAATGTGATCGGCGTGCAATTTTTCCGGTGGCAGGAGTGCGCCTCGTTCGCGACGAAACCTTTGATCGCCGCGCCGAGCGCGAGACGGTCGGGGAGACGGCGGCTCATGTGCTCATCTTCAAGCGCCAGATGTTCAGCCTCGAAAAGCTCCGCGTTGAACGGAGTCCTTCCAGACATGAACTGGAACGGCTTGCACTCGCGTCCACCTAACAGAAGGGTGATCAATCGCTGGAACAGGCTCTTGCCGCTCTGTGGCGGCCCCGCCAGCGCGAGAGCTTGCGCCTCTTTCGTCATTCCGGCGCGGAGTGCTTCCACCGATCCCTTGAGCCACGTCAGAACCGTGTGCCACTGGCGGTCGCCGTGCTCCGGTTCGTTGCGCACGAACAGGTTTTCGAGCAACGCGTGCAGGACCCGCCATTCGCCCTTTTCCGGCGCGATGAAATGCGGCGAGGCCGTCACGAGGTAGCGCGCTCCGTTGTCCTGATGGAAACCGCTCGTACGGCCCGCGAGCGGCGCGGCATAGTTCACGTCACGGTGATCTTGAAGCCAGAGTAACAATTGATCCGCAGGCGCGAGGTTTTCGCCGTCGTGAGCTTTTGCGCGGATGCCTTCGTTCCGCAGGCGTTTTTTGAATTGGCCTTCCTCAAATGGCAGCCATCGCCCGCCCGCGTTGCGTACCAGATACACGCGGCGGTTGATCTCGTAGTATGCGTCGAAGGGAGGTTGTGGCGCAGGTGGCGTTTCGCTGACTCCGTTTTTCTCCGCCCAGTTTTTGAAGCGTTCCGGGTTCACAGCGCACCTCCATCCTGATCGGCGGGTTGCCGTCCTTCGTGCCAGCCGTTCGCAATAGTTGGCAGTTCACAGATCGGCGTCCCGTGGGGATTGCCGTTCAAGTAGAGGAGTGTCTGCATCTGACCTTTCTCGATGCGCTCGCAGCCGGGCAGCCGGGTGAGCCTCACAGCGGACATTGCCTTTTCATCCGCGCCGAGTGTCACGAGCGGGGTTTTCAGCTTTGCTGCTTCATCGTCCCATTCCGCTTTGCTCGCAGCATCCATCCGCACAAGTGCATGAATGCTTTTTCCGCCGCTCGTGTAGATGGCGGAAATTGGAAGCGGCATCTGCACAAGCGCGGCGAGCCAGTGCTCCGCATTCGCGCAGTCGCTTTCGAGCACGAGGTACCGAAAGCTCGTGACGGTGCGCCACGAGCGGCGTGAAAGGTGCGGCGTGCCGTCTTTGTTCAGCGTGCCCGTGTCGGCAAACTCGCCGTTAACGGGCTGTGCGAGAAACCACACGCCTTGCGGCTTCCCGGTGCGGAAACCGTCGAGTGCGCGGGCGTTGAATGGCGGTGCGGTGCATTCCCACACGGCTTTGCCCTGGCTCGCAAAAACATCGAACACGACGACGCGCTCGCCGGAGCGGTACAACTCGTGAAGAAAACTTGCGGGCGTCCGGTTCCACGGAGTTTTTGCCGAGCGTGCGGCGAGCCAGTCGGCGTCAATGCCGTCGAGCTTCCGTGCGATGCCCTCAAGTTTATCGGGGCAGAATTGCGGCTTTGGCGGCGGCGCGATGCGCGGTTGCCACGTCAAAGCGCGACGTTGCCCGTGCTGGCGCTTTCCAAGCGCAGAGCGGAGTTGATGGCTCGCGGCGTCGCACGCGGCCTTGCATGAGCCGTGGTGACAGTAGATGCCGGGGGCCAGCGTGCCGCCGCCCGTGCCAATGGGTTCGCAGACGGCTTTGCAGTCCGTGGGTGCATTGCGGTTCGTGTGCAGGGCGATGCCGGGGCACTGGCACTGGCCTTGCGCGCCATTCCAGCGGACAGCGCCGACGATACTCTCGGCGATGCGTTGAGCCTCACTGAGAGTGAGAGAATGTTGAGCGGTAAGCATGGTAGGTCTTGCCCCTCGCGCTGTTCGGTGTAGGCTCTCGGCAGTTTACAAACGCCAAAGGCTCCGCTCCGAAAGGGTCGGGGCTTTTGTGTTAGTTGACCCGGTTGTTGTGCTGAAGGTGTGCGAGCACGTCCGACCAGCGGAAGCGGACGCTCTTGCCGATCTTCAAGTACGGCACACGCCCGGCGCGCATCCATTCATCGAGCGTGCGTGTCGAGACTTTGAGCCGTTCGGCGGTTTGAGGTTTTTCGAGGATTTCGTCTGTGCTCGCGATGGCGGTCAGACCCGGCGTGGAATGAGTAGGTTCTTGCATAACGCCGCATAGTTCGCACAACCGATGTTCACCAAACCGGGCACGCAGGGTGCGGCACTTGGCCAGTTTTCACCCCTCCGCGACATCCGCTTTGCCATTTGCGGCACAGCAATTACCCCGACTTGGCCATTTCCCGCTGCGCGGGATCGCCAAGTGATCCACTTTTCGGCTCCGCTATGGCTCCAAACCTTTTTTCAAACTTTCTTTCAGTGCTTGCCTGAGGCCGTGCGAGGTTTTCGAGGGGCGCGGCCCGGTAGATTCGTATAGATGCTCCTGATTTCCTCGATTTTACGGACCGACACGCCCACTTGCTTGTAGTAGTTAATCGTAGCCGCAGTTCGCTTTTTCGCGATGTCTTCGTTGAAGACTTGCCCCTTCTCACTGGCCGCCCCTTTGTAGCAGCGGAGCATCATTGAACGGAACGCTGCCGTTGCTTTGGTTTCGTCCCTTTTGCCTGTGATTCTCAGCACGGCTTTTTTCCATGGAAGTATCGTCCCCGCAGTGCGGATCAATTCCGTCCTCTCGCGCATGTCCTGCTCATCCTTCCGCGCTTTCGCCTCCTCTGCCTTCTTCCTTGTGTTGCCGGCAATGACTGAGCGGCACACGTCTATCAGCGCCATCGCCCGCCTTGCGGCTGCTGCATAGTCGTTTCCTCTCAGCAAGTGCGCGGCTGCGTGCGCGACGAGTTCAAGCGGGTAATCGGGCGGCACGGCTTCCGGCGATGGCGGCGATGGCGGGACGGCTGCCTTCCTGAACGGATTCCAATCGTGGTTTTGCGGCACGGTTTCTGAGTTCGGCATTGGGGTAGGGGTGGGCTCGATTGAGTGCTTCTTTTTCATCGGGCGGCCTCCATCGGGATCACGTTCGCGGCTTCATCCGGCATGAGCGAGAACCATGCTTTTCCGTCCGCTGGGGTGCAAAGCTCCCGGTAGTGTTTGAAGATCATCTGCGGGGAGTTGCCGGCCTCCAATGCGACGCGGTTCACGTCTTGCGTCTCGGCGAGCCGGTAGGAAACAAACGAGTGCCGCAGCGCGTTGTCCTTCCATGCAAACGGTTCCGGGTTCGGTTTTCGCGATGCGTTGATGCGCTTCACGGTGCGGTTCAATTCCCGATAGATGCTCTGGTCATCCTGCGGCCAGATACGCCCGGCAGTCCGCGGCGAAAGTGCGAGCCATGCGCGGAGGTTGTTGCTGATCGGCACGAGTCGGCGCGCGGCGGTCTTGGCCTTGTCAGCGGAGATTTCGACGAAACCCGGACGGCGATCCACGTCCGCCCATGTCAGGCGGAGAAGCTCGGCTGTCCTGAGTCCCGCAAACGCGGCGATGGCGAGGGCGGGGCGAATTTCGGCGGAGCAATGAGCGAGAAGTTCCCGCATTTCCGCCGGGGTGAAAATTTCCACGGGCGCGGCTTTTTCCTTTTGTTTCTCGATGCCTGCGAGAAGGCCGGATTCCCGCGAGAGCCAGCCGCGATCTTTTGCGAAGGCGATGAAGGTGCGGATCGTGGTGAGGGTGTTGTTGATTCCGCGAGCGGCGAAGGGGAGGCTGTCGAGAAAGGCGCGCAGATCGTCCGCCGTGATGTCGGACACGTTGCACGCAAAGGCGCGGGCGAACGCCCCGAGCCGACAGCGCAAGTCCATGAGATACGCGGCACTCAGCCCGCGCGCTGCTTTCGCGGCGATCATTTCCTCCACGGCTTCCGCGACGGGCTTCCGCTGGAGGACGTGGGCGTGGTGCTTCACGTAGAAGGACACAGCCTCGGCCAGCGATCCGCCCGCGAGCTTCTTGCGCGCCTCGGCGTATTCGTGCGCAGCGGTGTCGAGGGGCACGTCGAGCGGCGCGATGGCTGCCAGTGCGCGGCCATAGACGAGACGATCCTTGCCGGTGATTTGCAGGGCGTCGAGATCGCCACGGGAGAGTTGCGCGGCCTTGGCCTCCGCTTCCACGCGGGCGGTGTCGAGGTCGGCGAAGTTCTGCCGGACGCGCTTTCCGCCCATGTAGAAAGACAGGATGAAGTAATCACCGGCTGGCTTGCGGTCGCGGTAAATCTTGACCGTCGAGGAACCGCGCCGAATGTTGAGGGGGAATTTTTCGGGTTTCGTTTTCATGCGTGTAAGTGCGCGAGAATGTCCGAAAACTGTCCGAAAATGCAAGCACAAAAATCGAAACGCTCTATAAGTCGCTCTGTAACAACAGAAAGCAAAAGCAGAAAAATTGGGCCGCAAGCCCGGCCTTCGCTCATTCTGGCGTCCGCCTCGCCTCGCCGCCGCTCGCTGCTCGCTGAACATGGTTACGCATTCGAGGTGCGCGTGCCGGAGGGCGTCGAGGAGATTGCGCCCGCTCATTTTTCTCCCGCAGAGACGGTGCTCGCGAATGCGCGTGCGAAGTCGCGCGCGGCACTCGCGGAAATCGGGTGCGCGCAAAATGCCGTGGTGCTCGGTGTGGACACGGAGGTTTTTTTCGAGGGCCGCGTGCTTGGAAAACCGGCGGACATGGGCGCTGCGTTCACGATGCTGCGACGGCTGAACGGCCGGACGCACAAGGTGTATTCGGGCGTGTGGATCGCGGGACAGGGGAAGGAGCGCGGCTTCAT
>Ga0194061_1002066_pt1 | contig 11204 bp, 5 predicted proteins | sample SepL2221m_MetaG_FD_163423 | JGI IMG/M metagenome (GOLD analysis project Ga0194061, IMG submission 163423) | Anoxic zone freshwater microbial communities from boreal shield lake in IISD Experimental Lakes Area, Ontario, Canada - Sep2016-L224-21m | ecosystem: Environmental > Aquatic > Freshwater >...
CCATACAAAACCAATGCAAATTGCCGGATAGATTCCAGGATTTCAGCAGCCTGCTCATCGGGAATATGTTCATAGCCTTTAAAGGTTCTGAGTTTTTCTATTGTGAGTGGTTCAAATTCAGGGTTTAGCAGTTTGGGTTTATTGATAGTGCAAATGTGGGAATCAATGAGACTTGAAGGAATGATATTCATAAGGTGGATTTATTAGAATTATGGATTTGATTTTGCACGCTCATTCTTTTTTAATAACTGTTGAGTTGCTTTAGCAACTAACCAGTAAGAGAATACAGAAGAAGCAAGTTTATCGGGATTTATATTCCAGGCAAAGTCGCCAATATCCATGAGTAGCTTTAATTTTTCCTCCGCTTCCTTACGGGTATAGCCTTCTATATCAATTTCAAATTTGTGCATTGCCATAATATTATTTGTTTTCAGGGTTATCATAAATGAGTTCATGGATGGTATCTACAAGGCTATCGTGTTGCAGCATCGCAGTATTTATTTCCATAACTTTTTGTAGTTGCTGTTCAGAAAATGTTTCTTCCAGTTGTCGGAAAAATTCAACTTGAGCTTCATTGGTTTCGCCGGAAGGCTGTTCAGCAGTTTTTTTCTTAAAACTTGCCTGACCATTTTCAGCAGTTTCTGTTCGATCCTTTAAGGATGATTCCGCATCTGCAAGCCCTGATAAAGCGCTCAATAGCGGAACCTTTTTCATCCAGCCGGGATTTCTCTTTACCACTTCTTCAATGGCAATAGAAGCCACATTGCCGAGGTTGAGTTCCTTCCAGCTATGTTTCTTTGTTCTTTCGGCAGTCAAATCTTCCTCTAATGATTCTATGTATTCTTCCGCCTGCACCAGTTCGGCTTTTACTGTTTCCAGCTCTTTTTTCAGTTGTTCATTTTGATTGCGTTCCCTTTCCGTAGTGATCGCAGAATCTATCCTGGTTTGCAATTCAATACCGTTCAATTCCTGGTTCTGTGCCTGGGATTTCTTTTTTTCTTCGGTTTCATTTACGATGTTGTAAATAAATTTATCATTGCGGGGGCAGCTTTCGGTAGTGGTATAAATTAATACTTTAACTATCTTACTGTCTTCATTGAGGTACATGGTATAATCATCGAAGCACCCAGGGTCATTATTTTTATCCACTGCTTTAAGGTTATCCACGAAGATTTCAAAATACTTGGGCTTACCTCTCTCAGCACTTGCTTCTAAAAAATACTTGAGACGTTCGAGTTTTACAGGGTCATACTTTTCTGTTGTGATACTGGACATGATATTTAGTTTAGGTTACCCGTACATCAAATGCCAAACCATTTTTTGACAAAAAAGCAGCAGGTTTCAACTTTGTCCGGTTCTGTCCACTTATGTCCGGTTAAGTCCTGTAATGTCCTGAAATAAAAAAAATGGGCAAACCGACAAAAGGTCAAAACTGCCAAAATGTTATGGACTTGTCATGCCAAAATGCTGTGCAGGTAATGTGATTACCATGCTGTACATCATGTTGTATATAATGTGATAGTCATGCTGATGTGATGCGAATAGCATGTGACACTGATGGAGAAGTATTCAAAAAAGAATTTGTTGTGTATCGGTGCCCAGTAGTGGCTGCTGTTGCCTTGTATCATTTAGCATGGCAGTATTGTATTTTACCGGCTTCATAAGCGGGTCTCTTTCGTTGGCCGGTAATTACCTGTCAACTTTTTATCCTTGATCTATGAATCCTAAACTCTTATCCTTAGTGAACAATAGAATATCATCTCAAACATAGCCTTATTCCAATAATATCGTAATTCACGCTTAGCTTTATCCGGGTTCTAATAAATACATTGATTTTTTTTCACCCTCAAATTCTGTTTTATCTATACTAAAATGTAAAATCTACATTTCCATTACGTAATAACACGATTGATTCGTGTATTAATACGCTATCAAGAAATTTGAAAGTTACCAAAATGTAATATTCAAAAAATACCACAAACCGGGTATAGTTTGAATAAAAAAAATACCTCATCTTTAATTTGTCATTTTATGTTAAGTTTTTTTGCTGGAATAATTTTTTAAACGGCTTACATATATAAAACGACAAAAAACATTATACCTTGTCGATATGGGCATATAACAATATGTATAATGTGGCTGATTGTATGAAACCATTAAAACCATATTCCTGCCTTATCCTGCTGATTGCTACTTGTCAGTTTGCTGATGCACAGCAATATGATTTTAGCCACCCATTTCTCATTAATGGTTCCCAATACATTCAGACTGATTCAGGTATAATTGTGCTTACTTATACAAGACAGGTTTGTAAAAGTTTCTTTGTCGCTCAACAGCAGTTCATCCCTTATGAAAAGGCAGTTGTATCGCCTGTTGCTAAAGCTGTAAATACGCCTGCACTTATACAAAAACCAAAACTGTTCACCATACATGGTAACGTTTCTTACGATTATTTTTACCGTAGCCGGATTGATACACCAATAAACCAGCAAAACTTTCAACAACATACCGAACGGGTGTATCTGGATATTTTAGTAAAAGAAAAATACCCTCTCAAATTAAACTTTGCCAGCAGGCAAAGCAACTCACCTTATTTCAGGGATTTTGTAGATGTAAATTTCAGCTTTGATAAATACGTTTATAACAAAAACCTGAAGCAGCAGCTATTGGATAAATTAAAAGCACATGTTCCGCAGTATAAACTTCCTGATTTATCCGGTGCAGAAGCAGCTTTAAAAAAATACCAGACTGCTCTGGAGAAAACAAAAGCCTGGCTGGAAGACCCGGCAACGCTGCAAAAAATTATTGAAGAAAGGGAAAGGATGTATTATCAAAGGATGAAGCAGACCCAGGATTCCGTCAGCAGATTAAGTTTTCAAAATAGTATAGCAGACAGTATCAGTAAAATCAATACAAGCCTTACAGCACTCACTGGTAAAGCGAAAGCCGTGCAGAACAAGATTGCCGATTCGCTAAACCGTGAAAAAGAAAAAATACTATCAAAAAAAGAAGGTCTTACTGATGTAGTAAAGGCAAAGGCCGACAGCGTTGCTGCACCGTTTGCAGCTTATTATGAAAAGCAAAGGGCAAAACTGGACAGTTTACAAAAGACGGTGGCCAGGTACAAATCAAAAGCTGACAGTATAAAAACTGAAGTGCAAAAAGATGTTGCCAGCATCCGCCAGAAAATTTACAAAGCCACCAATGAAAAGCAGTTAAGAAAGCTGGCAGAAGATAACGGCATCCCCATTGATAAAAAAACAAAGCTGGAAAAACAGTTAGCCGCCATTAAAACACTGAGTATTGGCAGAAGTGTTTTGAATTATACCGAGCTTACTGCTCAAAACATTACAGTATCGGGTATCAATATAGAATACAACCCCTCATACTATGCAGCTTTTGCCGCCGGAAAAATAGACTACCGTTTCAGGGATTTTTATACCCACAAGGCAAGGCAAAATAACCAATACATCATAATGGGCAGATTGGGATTGGGTGACAGAGACCATGCCGCCATCATCTTCAGTTATTTCACGGGCAGAAAAAACAATAACAATTATGAATACAGGGACAGCACCAGCAGTACGGTAAACCTGATGGGTTACTCAGTAGAAACTATATTCAGGAAGGACGAGAATACTTTTCTAAGCGCTGAGTTTGCCAAAAGCACCAAACCCATAATTGGTAACTTTTCAGCCAGCAAACAAAGCGGTTCACTACTGCGGTTCAACGACCCAAGTAATATGGGGGTTAATTTCAAAGCCCAGACAATAATCCCTGAAACGCATACAAAGCTCAGTGGTTTTTACAGAAAGACCGGTGAGAATTTCCAGTCCTTTAGTTTATTCAGTTATAATACCAACCAGATCGCCTGGCTGGGAAGGGTTGACCAATCTTTTTTTAAAGACCGCATCATCCTTACAGGGATGCTCAGGCGAAACGATTTTACAAACCCCTTTACCGATAAGACGTACAAAACAAGCACTGTATTCAAAAGCATATTACTCAATGTCCGGTTCCGGAAATATCCAACGATCAGCATCGGTTATTATCCCGGAACACAACTCTATATGATAGATAAGCAAACCATCCGTGAATCTGCTTACTACATATTCAATGGATCTGTCGGTTACAGCTATATAATAAAGGGTTTGCAGATGAACAGTATGGCTGTGTATAATAAATATACGAGCGAAGCGACTGATTCAGGGTTTGTACCATACCAGGGCATTAATCTATATGCTTCACAAGCCATAAGATTTACCAAATTACAGTTGCAGGGAGGTTATATTTATACTAAACAATCATTGCTGCAATATTCCACCCTTGAAGCAACAGCAGATTATTCTTTGCGTAAATGGCTGAAAGTTGGCGCAGGATTAAAATACAATAAGGTAAAAGATGGCGCTGATTATTGGGGGCAAAACATACTAATAATAACGGAGTTTAAAAAATGGGGCGGCTTGCAGTTGCAATATGAAAAATCATACCTGCCAACGCTTACACAGAAATTAGCCCCGGTGGAATTAGGCAGATTGAGTTATTACAGACGTTTTTAAAATAGTGAAGAAAAGATATTTGTATTCCAACGAATAAAAAATCAAATATGAATAAAAAAATCTTTGGCATTTTACTGATGGCTTTACCCTTATTGGGGGAAGCACAGGTAAATATAAATATCCAGATGCCCCCGGCAGGTTTAATGCAAAAGGAACAGTTGTGGAATTTTGTTTTAGTAAACAACGGTACAGATGTGTTGGATGTATCACTGCAACTGAATTTGCAGGATGGGGCAACAGGACAGTTGGTACTGACTGCATCCACTGGTAATCTCTTATTAAGCAAGGGTGTTAAAATGATTAAAGCGAGTGATGTACAGCCTATCAGTTATACTTATAATCTTCCCGATTTTGCCCGAAGCTACCTACCGATGGGAACTTATATCGCCTGTTATCAGGTCATTAATTCCGGAGCCAGGAAAGAAACACCCATTGCAGAAGACTGCATTCGTTTCAGTGTTGATCCGCTCAGCCCTCCACTGCTCACCAGCCCTGCGGATAAATCAACAATAGAAACTTCTTATCCCCAGTTTACCTGGATGCCGCCATCTCCTTTTGATATGTTTACATCTTTAAATTATGATTTACTGGTCACTGAAGTGCTGGAAGGGCAATCTTCATCGGAAGCGATTCAGTATAATACGCCGGTGTATGAAAAATCAAATCTTACGCAGCCCTATGAGCCGTACGCCAGCAGTTTTACAAAATTGGACACTGGGAAAGTCTACGCATGGCAGGTAGTGGCAAAGAATGGATTGAATTATGCCGCCAAAACAGAAATCTGGACTTTTAAAATTGCTCCCCCTTCCTGGATAAAACAACTTATTGAGCAAACGCCCTATATAAAAATGAAAAGGGATAATCCGGAAAAAGGCATTGCACCCAACGGGGTTTTAAAGATGAGTTATACAAATGAAACAGCCGATACTTTGGTAATGGTGCATCTGGAAGAGGTAAGTGCTGCAAACAAAGCTGATATTGTATTTGAACTGAAGATAAACCGGGGAGAAAATCTGATTCAAAAAGACATACAAAAACTGTTGCAGACAAGGGAGGGGATTACCTATGAAGCCAGCATCAGCAATAGCCGTAAAGAGAACTGGTTCATGTTTTTTGAAGTAAGGGAATACAAAGACAAAAAAACAGAGCGAAACTAATTCAGTCCCTGTAAAAACAAAACAATTAATTTATTGCAGTATGATATACAGATTATCCAGTCATTATCAAAAAGAAGTTGCCCTCAGTTTACTATCGGTATTTTTTATTTCCGGTATAGGTGGCGTAAAGGCACAGTTAATGAATAGTGGCAACCGGCAGAATTACCACTTCGCTTCTGTTTCGGGAAGTAAAAAATATTCCGGTTCTTATGTTGCTGACACAAAAACCATTCAGCCTTATGCAGATATTTTATCAGCCGGTGATGAGGAAAAGGATAAGGGGAAAAAAACGAAGCAATTACAATCCAATCTTCAGCATTTCAGTGGCAGGCAGCTCCGCAAATTTGACAAGGTAGATATTGGTGGCCCCAGCCAACCGGAGATGACTGGTTTTAAATCTGTTGGTTCGGATAATATGGTTTCGCCTTTCACCGGAGATTTTTCCTACAATTTACCCTTGCTGGATGTGGGCGGTTATCCCATCAATATGTTTTACAACAGCGGCATTACAATGGATCAGGAATCTAGTTGGGTGGGGCTGGGCTGGAATATTAATCCTGGAACGATCACCCGTAATATGCGTGGCTTACCGGATGATTTTAACGGCTCGGATAGCATAACCAAAACACAGAGTTTCCGGGACGACAAAACCTTTGGGCTTACCGTTGGAGGGAATATAAAAGTGGCTGGGTTTCCCTTAAGCGTAGGGGCTAATATGGGGCTGGCGTGGAATAATAAATTAGGAGTTTCGGCAGACGCAGGTGTAAATGCTGCATTGAGCATTAGTTCTAAGAATGCAACACTGAAAACCTATGCGCTAACGTTAGGAGCAGGCTTAAATGCCAGTTCAAGAAGTGGCGCTGGTTATTCTCCATCCATTTCATTACAGAAAGAGTTGGGAAAAGGTACTTATGGGAACATGAGTGGTTCCATCGGCGTGGGATATAATTACAGTTCCCGCATGGGTTTAACCTCCATGCACCTGGATATGAATGTTTCGGAGAGTTATGTGAGAGGTGGTGACCAAAGATCTTTTGATTGGGCCACCAGCTCCGGTACTTTATCTTTTGCCTATCCTTCAGTAGTCCCTTCTATTACTAAACCCTTTACAAGAGAAAATTACAGCCTGGAATTATCAATGGGCGGTGAAATATACAGTGTCAATATTCATGGAAAACTAAAAGGTTATTACAGCCGTACTTTTCTGGCCGATGATGACAAGGTTAGCTACCATCCGGCATTTGGGATGCTGTATCTGCAAGATGCAAATAATAATAAAGATGCCCTGCTGGATTTTAACAGAGCTAACGATGGTGTATATACGCCAAATACACCAACCATTGCTATGCCGGTTTATACTTACGATGTGTTTAGTATCAATGGAGAAGGAACTGGTGGTTCATTCAGGGCATACCGGGGTGATGTGGGACACATGCGGGATGCTACGGTGAAAACAAAAGAAAATGCCTTTGGATTGGGAGTAGATTTAGGATTTGGAAATATGGTGCATGTGGGGGCTGACTTAAACTATGTGTATTCGCCAACACAAGTTGGAGACTGGGTAACTAATAATATGGCCAGTACGGCTTTCTCTTTCCAGCGAAATGATAAAGATTATCAGGCTGTATATTTTAAAAACCCAAGTGAAAAGACTGTACCCTATACTCCTTTTCAATCAGCTATGGCTAATCAGGATTTAGTGCGGTTGAAAATGACGAATACAGCCTCAGCCAATCCGATGTTGTTACCTAAATTAATACGCTATGATGCTACTAAAAACTTTTTGGGGGAGAAAACGGTTTCGGCAGACTCTACAAAAAAAATAGGCAGAGATAGACGTACTCAAGTGATTAGCTTTCTAAATGCAGAAGAAGCCGAACGTATCGGGATGAACACCAAACTCTATTCTTATAATGCACAAGGCACAAATGAGAGTAAAATTATTTATAGTGCTAACTGTAATAAAACAGGGATAGATTCTTTTTACCGTAATCATGACGTAAACCATGCACCTGCGGGGCCTGAATTCCTGGGAGGAGAAACGCAGGCGTTCAGGCATAAACATCATATATCCCAAATTGATGTATTGGGCAATGATGGCAAAAAATATGTTTACGGCCTGCCTGTTTATAATAAAAAACAGTACAATGTAACCTTCAGTATTGACCCTTCGCAAAAAGCAAGTGATACAAAAGCTGTATATAGTGAAGAAGATAATACACCAAGTAACAGCAAGGGGCGTGACTGGATAATGGAAAAAGAAGAGATACCGGCCTACACACATTCTTACTTGTTGACAGAACTTACTTCCCCTAATTATGTGGATATAACCGGCAACGGAATTACAGAAGATGATATGGGTGATGCTGTTAAATTCAACTACAGCAAATACAATGATTATAAATGGCGCACCCCGGTTGGCGGAAATACCGCCAGTTACAGCAGCGGTTTGAAGACGGATGACAAAGATGACAAAGCCCATTATGTATATGGCGAAAGGGAACAATGGTATCTCTACTCTGTGGAATCCAAAAATATGGTTGCCCGCTTTTATGTAAAAAGTGACCGCAAAGATGGCCGTCCCGTAGTGGATGAGAATGGAACACTTGACACGGACGCATCAAAGGGGATGAAACGATTAGATAAGATTTCACTTTATTCAAAAGGAGACCTTACCAAATATGGTGATAATGCAAAACCCATTAAAACAATCCGTTTTTTCCAGAGTTATAAACTTTGTAAAAACACACCTGGCTCTAATGAACTTGGAAGTAATATAGAAACCGGTCAGGGTAAACTGACATTGGATAGCATCTGGATATATTATAACAGCAATACCCGTAAGCCAAAAAGTAAATATGTATTTTATTATCCTGATACTAATAATAACCCCAATTACAGTTTTGAACAGAGCGACCGTTGGGGAACATTCAAGCCCAAAACAGATAATCCGAATACTAATTTAACCAATGAGGATTATCCTTACAGTACGCAAGACCAGGTTAAAGCGGATAAGAATGCAGCAGCCTGGGCGATGAATAAAATACTGTTGCCATCAGGAGGCGTAATTAATATTGACTACGAATCAGACAGCTACGCCTATGTGCAAAATAAAAAAGCTGCCAGCATGTGCCAAATACTCGGCTTTGGCACAAGTGAAACCAGTCTTCCCGCTGCCAGTGAATTACCAAAGTTATATAACAACGGTGGCGCTGAAAATGACAGGGTATATATTCAGTTGCCTTTTACTATCAGCGCAACAGGTGTAGCAGGCAAAACAGAATTTGCAGCCCGTTATCTGGAAGATGTAAAACAGTTGTACCTGAAGCTGGCAGTTACCATGCCTACTGGTTCAGGTCTATCCGGCATAGCAGGGGAAGAAACAATTCCGGTATATGCTGATGTTGCTGATTATGGGTTAATCAATTCAACAACAGCCTGGATAAAAGTAGGTGATATTGGAACAGGTCATACCCCAATGGTACAGGCTGCATTACAGTTTCTGACCAGACAGTTGCCGGGCAAGGCTTACAAGGGATATGATTTAAGTGATGAAGGTGGGTTAAAGTCCATTGTGATGGCGATGGGTGGTATGATAAATTCTGTTGGTTCTATGTTTAATGGCGAGATTAATACACTCAAAAGCGATTTAAAATGCCAGCAGGTTGTATTATATAACTGCTTCGCCAAACTCACTAACCCTACCAGGAACAAATTAGGAGGCGGTCACCGGGTTAAGCGAATTGTAATCAGTGATAACTGGGATAAGATGACCGGTCAGATGAAGGCTACTTATGGTAAAGAATACCGTTATACCACTACCGAATTAATAAACGGTAAACTGGAAACCATCAGCAGCGGTGTGGCGAGTTGGGAGCCTTCTATTGGTGGAGATGAAAATCCCAACAGGGAGATTATGCGTTTTGTTGACCATAATAAGGGTGGCCCCTACGATTATGGAACTGTGGAGATGCCACTCGGTGAAATGTTCTACCCTTCACCAATGGTCGGTTACAGCCGGGTGGAAATTCTTTCCATTCACCGGGATACAGTGAAAAACCAGCCCACCAGGCAGGTAACTGAATTTTATACCAATAAAGATTTTCCTTACAAATCATCCTGCACGGATTTGAAGGGAGATGCCAACGCAAGATATGAACCTGCCAAAATCATGCAGCTATTGCGTATTGACATGATGAAGGGCATTGCCCAATCGCAGGGCTTTTTGGTGGAGACAAATGATATGAACGGCAAAGAAAAGAGTAACGCCACCTATACAGTGAACGATGCGGCAAATCCTATTTCCTATACTCAATATTTTTATAATACAAAACAGCTAACAGATAAGAGTTACAGTTTCAATCATGATTTTCCGGTTCTCAGCGGAGCCGATGGAAAAGTAACCAATGCACTTATCGGCAGGGATATTGAAGTAATGACAGATTTCAGGGAACATCACAGTGAAACAATTACTGCTAACCTCAGTATCAATTTTGATGGGTTTATTGTAGGCTTTTTCCCGATTCCCCTTACTAATTTATTACAACCGGTAGTCAGGGAAGGAACGATGTACCGTTCCGCTGCCATACTGAAACTGGTAACCCATTATGGTATGCTGGACAGTGTGGTGGTAATAGATAAGGGCAGTATGGTAAGCACCAAGAACCTTATATATGATGCAGAGACTGGCAATCCATTACTTACCCGCACACAGAATGAACATAACAAACCTGTTTATAATTTTAGTTACCCTGCACACTGGGCATATAGCGGAATGGGGCTGGCTTATAGAAATATTGATGCCACTTACAGTGGCTTAGAGTTCAGGCATGGGGTGCTGACGAATCCCCCGGCAGGAATATTTGATGTACTGGAAAGCGGCGATGAAATATATGTGGTAAAAAAAGGAAACGACAGTTTAAGCAGAGCACTTCCCTGTGATGACCCCAATGCCCCTTACAATACCTGGAGTACACTCCAAAAAAATGCAGCCAATCGTATCTGGGCGGTGAATATGCAAAAAGCAGGAGTGGCAAACTCTGAGTGGGTATTTATGGATGCACAGGGCAATCCTTATAACGCTGCATACAATACTTCCAATGGTGAAGGAGCTTCAATCAGGATTATCCGCAGTGGCAAGCGTAATATGCTTGACCAGTCTGTTGCCGCCATTACCAGTATGAATAACCCTGTGGTGAACGGACAATTGGTATTTAATGAGGCTACCAATATTATACAAACGACTGCTGCTACTTTTAAAGACAACTGGCGGGTGGACAACAGTTTTTATAGAGTAACAGAGACAGTGGATAGTTCGGTATATGCAAGGGTACACAGGGAAGTATTTACGCCTGATCAAAGCCTGACCGTGAGCTGGGATATGAAGTTTCGTAACGGCAGTAATGAAAACCAAAATGGTTATCCAAGATATTATATTGAGCCAAACAAAAAAGCCATTTCGACATATAAGTATGTGAAAAAATATCTG
>Ga0194061_1002070_pt1 | contig 11190 bp, 9 predicted proteins | sample SepL2221m_MetaG_FD_163423 | JGI IMG/M metagenome (GOLD analysis project Ga0194061, IMG submission 163423) | Anoxic zone freshwater microbial communities from boreal shield lake in IISD Experimental Lakes Area, Ontario, Canada - Sep2016-L224-21m | ecosystem: Environmental > Aquatic > Freshwater >...
GTTTTCTGGATTGCTTAGCCGTTACCCCGCCGCTTACACAAAAGCTGATCGATATCTTCGAGAAGTTATGCCTGATATTGAAGATTTTCAAAATGAAAAGATTGGCAAAGACGCTAAGAACATGATTGTTCGGTTTGCAGCAAATAATGCAGAACTTAGTGTTGATTTTAAAGATTTATCGGATGGAGAAAAATGCTTTTTTCTCTGTGCTGTCGTCTTAGCCGCAAATAAATACTACAGTCCTTTTTGTTTCTGGGATGAACCTGACAACTATCTATCTTTGTCAGAAGTAGGGCATTTCATCACAACGCTACGACGTTCATTTAAGAATAGCGGTCAGATTTTAGTAACTTCACACAATGGAGAAGCAATTAGCAAATTTTCAAATGAAAACACTTTCATACTCGATCGCAAAAGTCATTTAGAGCCAACGTTAATCAGGTTGTTGAGCGAGATTGAGACATCTGTAAAGGGTGATATTGTCAAGAGTCTAATTCTTGGTGATATAGAACTATGAGCGTCAATAGACATCAAAAACATCTTCTAATATTGCCAGAAGACAAAGCTAATCGTCAAATTGCCAACGGATTTCTCCTTGAATTAAGCCTCAACAGTCGAGCAGTTCAAGTTCTTCAATTTGCTGGTGGTTGGGAAAATGTCATACAGGAATTTCTGCACGATTATGTTCCGACAATGCGAAAATATCCTCAAACAATGATTGCTTTACTTATCGATTTTGATGATTATAAGCCAGACTTTTCGAGCTATGAAGATCGGTTAAACTATATAAAAAGTCAAATTCCGAATGATTTGGAGGAAAGAGTATTTATTCTTGGTTCTCGAACTTCGCCAGAGAAATTAAAGACAGCCATGAATAACAAATCCTTTGAGTCGATTGGGGAATCTTTAGCTAAAGATTGTGCTGAAAACACCAATGAAACATGGGGACACGATTATCTTAAACATAACGAAAAAGAGCTAAGGCGCATGATTTCATCTGTAAAGCCATTCTTGTTTCCAGACTATTGAGTTTTTGCGTAGTACAGAGAAATTTAAGTCAGCGCAAAGCGCTGTATTATGATGAAATAAAGGTAAGTATTAGAGAGCTAGTTTATGACACACAAATCTTGGGATAGCTATTTAGAGTTAGGCTTTTGGGATGGTGAAAATGACAAATCGAAAAAACATAAGTCATTTCAATTACCAGGGGCAAAGCCTCACTACAACCCCGATCGCCCAGGACAAGTAGAGCATATTGCCCTAGATTTGGATTTAGATATTGTCAAGCATTCCATTACTGGTACTTGCAAAATCCGTTTGCGTCCCGTGCGTGATGGCGTTAGCGATCTCACCTTAGACGCGGTAGATTTGCGGATTGATAAGGTGGTAATTAGCGATCGCATTGAAGCTAAGCCTGATCCCGATAAGACTAGCAGCAAGTTTGACTATGATGGCGAATTTCTGAAGATTTATCTGGATCAGCCGACTAAGGCGGGTGTACCAATCGAAATTGCGATCGCCTATGCAGCAGAGCAGCCCCAACGCGGCATTTACTTCGTCCAGCCCACTGAGTCACAGCCCCATAAACCCACTCAAGTCTGGACACAGGGGGAAGATGAAGACTCGCGCTATTGGTTCCCCTGTTTTGATTACCCTGGACAACTTGCCACTTCTGAGATTCGGATCAAGGTTCCTAGAGATTTGACAGTAATTTCTAATGGAGAATTAATCGAAGTCAAGGATCTCAAAAAAGAGAAGATTTATCATTGGTCTCAAAGAGAAGTCCATCCTAGTTATCTGATGACCTTAGCGATCGGTGATTTTCTAGAAGTGAAGGATGAGTGGAAGGGTAAACCTGTCACCTACTATGTGGACAAGGCTCGCACTAAGGAAGAAGCGATCTTGACGATGGGTAAAACCCCGCGCATGATTGAATTTTTTAGTCAGAAATATGGCTACGATTACGCATTCCCAAAATACGCGCAGGTCTGTGTTGCCGACTTTATCTTTGGCGGCATGGAAAATACTTCCACAACTTTATTAACCGATCGCTGTGTGTTAGACCAAAGAGCCGCCTTGGATAATCGCTCTAGCGAAAGTCTGGTTGCTCATGAATTAGCGCACCAATGGTTCGGTGATCTGGTTGTGATTAAGCATTGGTCGCACGCATGGGTGAAGGAAGGTGCGGCTACTTATGCCGAGGTTCTTTGGACTGACTATGAATATGGAGCCGAAGAAGCCGCCTATTATCGTTTGGGAGAAGAGCGTAATTACATCGCGGAAGATCGCGATCGCTATCGTCGTCCGATGGTAACTCATGTGTATCGCGAAGCGATCGAGCTTTACGATCGCCATATCTATGAAAAAGGCGGCTGTGTCTATCACATGCTCCGTTCGGAATTGGGTGATGATTTATTCTGGAAAGCGATTCATCATTTTGTGCGTACCAATGCTCACAAGACGGTGGAGACGATTGATTTACTCAGAGCGATCGAAGAAGCAACTGGTAAAAACTGCATGTTTCTCTTTGATCAATATGTCTTTCGTGGCGGACATCCCGAATATAAAGTTAACTATAGCTGGGATAGCGACAATAATCTTGCCAAGGTCACGGTTTCCCAAACTCAAGATGAACTCTTCGATCTGAAGATTCCCATTGGCTTTGGTTTTGAAGAAACTTCGGAAACGCAAGTCTTTACAGTGCGTGTGTTTGAGAATAATCAAGCCTTCTACTTCCCATTACCGAAAAAGCCCAGTTACATCAGTTTTGATCGCAATAACAACTATCTCAAACAAGTCACGCTCGAATATGGTGTCGCCGAACTCAAGGCTGGCTTAAAATTCGATCCCGATCCCCTTGCGCGTATCCAATACGCCGAAGCTCTAGCCAAAAAAGCTGGCTTAGAATCCGTAAAAATCCTCGGTCAAGCGCTTTTAGAAGAGTCTTTTTGGGGCGTTCGTGTAGAGATTGCCGAAAACCTTGCCTCCATTAAACTCGATCAAGCCTGTGAAGCTTTGTCCAAGGGATTAGAAGATGAGAATGCGAAGGTGAGAACGGCAGTAATCACTGGATTAGCCCAAAACAAAGTCCAGAAGAGTTTGGATCTCATCAAGCCATTCATCAAGAAAGGCGATCCTAGCTATACCGTAGAAGCCACGGCTGCCAGACTGACAGGCGATCTCGCCGCAACACTCAGTACCGAACGCGAACCATCGAAAGTGGTGAAGCTCTTACAAACTGTTCTCAAAGAACGGGCGGGTTGGAATGAAGTCGTGAGATCTGGTGCGATCGCTGGTTTAGCCAAAATAAAAGATTCCGATGAGGCTCTGGAAACGGTTTTCAAATATACGGAAGCCGATGTTCCTCAACCTTTGCGACTAGCCTCTATCAGAGCCTTGGGCGCTATGGGTAAATCCCAATCCAAACCTAAAACCGAACAAATCCTCAATCGCTTACAGGTTATTGCTCAAGAGACGTTTTTCTTAACTCAAATGGCAGTTGTGGGAGCGCTCGGTCAAGTTGATAATGCTGGGGCAATTGGCATATTGCGATCGCTGTCTGATTCCACTCCCGATGGTCGAGTCCGCCGTGTTGCTGATGAAGCAATTCAACGGGTACAGAAGGCGATCGGGAAAGATGCTGGGCTAAAGCAACTGCGAGAGGATCTTGATCAAGTTCGGAAGGATAATCAGGATTTGAAGAGTCGGCTTGAGGCGATCGAGGCAAAAGCCAAACCATAAAAAAACATAACCTTAGGGACTTGCGATTAAATAAGATACCAACCCAAATATAAAACCAGAATCAGTGAGGCGGCTTTGCCGCCTCACTGATTTTGGTTTTATACTCACGGTTCGCTGATTTTTAGGGAGGGTGATCAGATTGTAAGAGAAGGCGAGAATAAATTTCAAGGGGAAAGTTGAGCAACTGTAAGATTTTTTGTTGAAGAGGAGAAAGAGAAGTCAAATGGGCATAGATTTCAGTTCGAGAGTCAAAGAAAACGAGAGTAATTTCTTTGAAAGCAACGAAAATTCTTTCGGTAGTTGGTTGTTGGTTGAGTGGTTGAACGTATAGGATTACCGACATAAACACCAACACCCTGAGCAAGAGACAACTGTTTTTTTATGCCTTGGTCGAGCGCGAATAATTCATGACACTAATCATATTTGCGCGGCGTATAAACCCGTAAGCGATCGCCCCATTCTAAAACCTTAGTTTTACTGGAACCAATAATAATCACCGTTTGCATATCCGCAAGTTCGGGCGCTAAGTCTGCAAGCCTAATTAACCGCACATTTTCGCCTTTACGTCCCATTTTATGCCCTAAAATTACGGGGGTATCTGGCGATTGCCATTGTAATAAAAGCTCTTTGGCTGCGGTGAGTTGCCAACGGCGTTGGGTGGAAATGGGATTATAAATGGCGATCGCAAAATCAGCTTGGGCGGCGGCGGCTAATCGCTGTTCGATAATCTCCCAAGGTTTGAGAATATCCGAGAGAGAAATCGTGCAGAAATCATGTCCAATGGGAGCGCCAATAGCGGCGGCGGCGGCTTGGGCTGCCGATATCCCTGGGGCAACATGAATATTGATTTCATTCCAGTTAGGATTAGGTTCAGTATCTAAAACCTCAAACACAGCCGCCGCCATACCGTAAATGCCTGGATCTCCTGAAGAAACAATTACAACTGATTTTCCTTCTGTAGCAAGATTAAGGGCTAGGCGGGCGCGGTCTAGTTCCACTCGATTATCGGAAGCGTGGATTGTTTTACCTTTTGTGAATTCTTTTACTAAATTAATATAGGTTTTGTAACCGACAAAATCCGTAGCATCTTCTAGAATCTCTTTGACTTCAGGAGACATCCATTTAGCGGCTCCAGGTCCTGTACCAATGATCGACAGTTTCCCATTATTAATCGGCTCTTGCATCGGAGCCATTTGATAAATTAGATAAGTGGAACTTAATTTTGAGGCAACAGTTTCCAGTTCAATTTTGCTAGAAATTATTTCAATTGTATGAGTTGCCTGATTGACGATGGGAAGATTACTTTCACTTAACCAAGTTGCCTCACCAATCAGTTGAACGGACTTGCCTGCCAATAAATCCGCTAGAAATATCTTGGTCTGTTCATCGTCATTTAGTAATCGATAACCAGCAGGCGGAGCTAATAGTGATGTTTGAAATCGCAAATCACCTGTAGTCGTAATCGCTGGTTGAACTTGAAGCAGGTTCGCAATCTCTCTCGACATCTCATTAGCTCCATTGAGTCCACCCAAAAGTGGAACCACCGCCGAACCATCTTCAGCGATCGCAATTACGGGTGGTTCGGCGCGTTTATCTGACAGCAAAGGTGCTAGCGATCTGATTAAGATTCCTGCGGCGCAAATACCGATAATGGGATGTCCTTGGCTAAATAACTCGCTAACGGTTTCGCTAAATTTGACATATTGGCGATCGGCGGATTGAGTACGCGAGGCTAGACCATAGATTTTAGCGTTGGGAATTACAGTTTGGATTTTTTGAGCGATCGCAATACTCTTTTCTCCTAAAATAAAAACGGCAGGTGATTTCATGAATTTGCTATTAATAAGCGGAAGAACAATTATAGTTTATTGCTATAGCAACCCGAAAAGATTTATGAAAGTCCCAGAGCGAACCTCTCGTAAATCCCAAAAAGTTGTATACTGTCAGAGCATAACGCTAACATAACCTGCTGAAAGTTATGGTGACAATACCTTACGAATATCGGCAACTACCCACTGCGGAAGATCTACCTGACTCCGATGAAACTCCTGTGGATAACGAATTACAAAACGACATTCCAAATATGCTTCTAAACTTGTTGCGATCCATTTGGAGCGATCGCCAAGATTGGTTTTTTGGCGTGGATATGGGGATTTACTACGAACCGAATATTGAGGAGCCAGAGAAGTCAAAAGTAATTGTTCCCGATGGGTTTCTGGCTTTGGGCGTAGATCGTCGCACAAGTGAAGGCGGACGATTAAGCTATGTACTGTGGCAGGAGAAGGTATTACCAATTTTAGCGTTGGAAGTTGTCTCTAAGAAATACAACCAAGAATATGAGCGTAAATTCCTTAAGTATCAAGATTTAGGGATTCTCTACTATGTTATTTACAATACTTCTAGTGGTCGTAGAAAGATTTACAAACAACATCAATCTTTGGAAGTCTATAAATTGATTGATGGTAAATATGAACTAATTCCATCAATTTCGCTGTTGCAAGAAGGTGGAAAAGTGGTGTGGATGCCAGAAATCGGTTTGGGTATTGGCTGTGAACGGAATGTTCTTGATCATTGGGATCGTGAGTGGGTCTATTGGTACGATCGCAACAATGTCCGATATTTAACTGCTGACGAACGTGCTAATCAGGCTGCTCAACTAGTTAATCAGGCTGCTCAACGTGCTAATCAGGCAGAGGCGATCGCGCAAGAAGAACGCCAACAGAAAGAGAAGTTGGAGACTTATTTAAGAGAACTGGGGATAAACCCCGATGAAATTTAAGCAAAATATTTGGTGACAACTTGATGTGATCTACTTTATGATGATGTATGATGATGTACTGATGCCACGATTTCAAAGCCGACTTTTTAATTGGATCGATCAATCCTTGCCTGCAAAATTAGGACGCAGGACAAGACAAATGCTTGATCGACAATTTAAGCAAATCCCTAACGTTAGTGAATTACCACGTTTGCTTGCCTACCAAGTCGCCAAAGCGGCGCTTTATCCTGTGTATCTGATCGCCTCTACTGCCAAGCGAAGATTTCCTGCGTTAAATGGGAATAAGGCAGATTCTAGTGAAAAATTGCGATCGCAGCCAGATTCGGGAGGACTTTTGCCAGAGGCAGATCTGAGCGCTGAAAATTTCGAGAGCATAATTGAGCAAGATCTCGACTTACCAAAAATCGACTCACCAAACCCAGAAATTCCATTACTTTTACGTCCATTGGTCAAGTTTCTGAGTTGGATCGATCGCACCAAAATCAACATAGATCGAAATATTAATGCGATTATCAAGCGACAACCAGATAATTTGGCAACCTCAACAAGTTCAGAACCAAATTCACAACTAAATTCAGAATTAACATCAAGACTGCTTGCGAATCGGATGTTTGCGGAAATCTGGCAGCAACGTTTGGGACAGAGTGGGACGGCTCAGGGAGAAAGCGATCAAAATTCTCTAAGGGAAAATAATGGTTTAGTCGAAAATGTGGCTCTAGGGAAGAATACGAGGTTAGAGCAGTTACGGCGTTTAATCGAAGCTGCGATCGCCTATTTTTTTGGAAATCAATCTGATGTTGAAGATGATCGTTTGATTGGTGATCAAGAACTTTCGGAAGATTTTTCTATCAATGATTCAGAGGTAAATGAAGCAATATCCGAAAGTCCACAGTCACGCCGCAAAAGAGTTAGGGGTGCAACTTCTGAAAAGAATCAACTTCAAAAAAATGTTGCTCAATCTTCTCCAACCAAAACAAAAGCTAATGTAGCAAGTAATGAGAGAGCAGACGAACTCAAAGAAAATGCAAATTTAACCCAAAATTCAAATCTAGAGCGATTGCGAGAGCTAATTGCCGCCGCGATCGATTACTTTATTGGCAAGCGATCGCTGGATGGTGATGCGGAGCAAGCCCAAGAGATTAATAACATCCAAGGTCAAAATCCTGAAATTCTTGCTGAAAAATTTGGCGCTAAAATCCAGACAGGTTCTAAAAATTCAACTAATCGTGCTGAAAATTTTACCTCAGAAAGTTCTAATCCCCTCAAAGTAGACGATCAAATTGAACGGTTGCAGAAACTCATCGAAGATGCGATCGCATATTTCTTTGGTAAAGAGAGATCAAAACCAAGTCTAGACGAAACCTCTGATATCACACCCAGCCAAGAAGCTTGGCTAAAGATGGAAGAAGTATTTGGTGACGATAATGGACCTTGGCCCCTTCCATTGGAATATGAGTCTCATGCTTTTACCAAATCTCCTGATATGGGCGTACTCAACTCTTCAGGTGAACTCCAAAATTTTGAAACCACGACCACTCAAATCTCTCAAGATCGACTGGAAGGAAGTCTTCTTTTTGGAGAGGACTTTGACGAAGAGTTACTCTATCAAGAACAGAACCCTGATTTAAATAGCGATCGCCCTCTGCGAGCGTGGATTGAGGCAAATGCTACGATTTTGGGCTATACCTATAATCCTGTAATGACAATAGTTTTATGGATTGATGCGATCGTCCTTAAACTCGAAAATATAGTTATTGCCTTTTGGCAAGCAATTATTAATTTCCCTAAGCGATTACTCCATTCTATTCGTTATGGCAATAAGTAAGTATCTCAGCATGAATCAAACCCCGATTAAGCCCGCCACCGCTATAAAAGAAGTCGTGCAAAGCTCGATATATCGTTGCCCAGCACTATTTCGAGGCAAATACCCCTTTGACAACCCAATTCTGTGATGATTTCTATATAAGGATTTCACGTTTTAATTAGCCTCACCCAGTGCCGATGCATTCCGATGATTATTTTGTTCAATACTGTTTAACAAGCCAATTAAACTTTGGGCGATCGCATAGGCTAAATTGACGGGAACTGCATTCCCAATCTGTTTATATTGTCTTGTTAATGCTCATGCGAATTCCCATTCATCGGGGAAAGTTTGAATTCTTGCATATTCCCTAACTGTAAGTGGTCTTGTTTCTTCAGGATGACAGCGCTCTGTTTGCTTTTGGGCTGGTGAACAGGTCAAAGTTAAACTTGGTTGATCCTAAGCAAGTCTTCTTTCAATACCCCTTTTCCCAATAACTGCCCCAAAAAGATTGTGGCGTGCATAGCACTCCGCAATCTTTTTGGGGCAATTATTGGATCATTTATTGCTTGGGAGATTTTTGCTGCATTTTTTTGTCGATCGCCGTTAATGCTCTTTCGTGATCTTCTAAATTTTTACTAAATACATGACTGCCATCATATTTAGCCACAAAAAATAGATATTCCGTTGTCGCAGGATCAAGCGTGGCTTTGAGACTCGCTAAACCCACAGAAGCGATCGCTCCAGGGGGTAGTCCCTCATTTAAGTAAGTGTTGTAAGGTGAAGCAGTCCGCACCTGTTCTAGTGTTAGAGGATTTTCTGGGGTTTGTTTAATATTTAAACCATATTCGACAGTGGGATCAGACTCTAAGCGCATATTTTTTCTGAGACGATTCCAGAATACCCCCGAAATAATCTTTCGCTCAGACTCGATTACAGCTTCTTTTTCGACAATACTACTTAATGTTACCCAATCTTTTAAGCTGATTTTTAGCTTTGGCTTACCCGCTTGACTCTCTTTATAAATAGGTATAGCGACTTGCTCGAAACGATCAAGCATCAAGTCAATAATGCGATCTGGTGTCGCTTCCGATGGCAGGATTTGATAGGTGTCTGGAAACAAATACCCCTCCAAACTCGGTAGATCATCAGGTAGCCAAGCGCGTCGCCCTTGCCCAACCCGTTGAGTAGCTGCTACAAAATCCTTAGCTGTAAAAAATCCCAGCTTCTCAAATAGTTCTGCCATCTGCGCGATCGACCAGCCTTCAGGAACAGTAAATCTCACTTCAAGGGATTTCGCAACCTGAAGTTGAGCGACCACTTCCTGCAAAGACTGATTAGTGGCAAGGTCATAAGTGCCAGATTTTAAAGCTGCTGCATTACCACCCCGCAAAGATTGCCACTGCAACCACAGACGCAAAGCTAAGCTAGAACGAATTACACCGATGGACTCTAATTCTTGAGCGATCGTTTGGGTCGGCATCCCATCAGGGATAGTTAGCCGCACTTTTGCCCCAAAACTATTAGGTGCTGCACTAGCCCAAATCCACCAAGAGCTACTGACTATTGCAGTTAGTAGAATCGTTAATGGAACAGCAGCACCATAAAATAGCCACTTAGAACTCTTCTTCGGCATCTTCTGTGCTGAGGACGTGATCTAAGTACTGCTCAACATAAGGCTCAAGGGCTGCCATCTCTACGGGTGAGAGGATTTCAGGTAAACCACTATTGCCGACTTTGGCAATAAACATCAGAGGATCGAGGGCGGTAAATACTGAAAAAGCTTGCTCTTCGTAATAGAAATGTGCGAGTTCTTGAAACTCTCCACAATTGCCATCTTCTTCGGTGTCAATCTCGATAATGTCATCTTCAGTTGGTTCAGGTAGATCTCCTTCAACTGTGAGCGTGTAAGCAGAACGGCGCAATGAGAGGTTTTGTTCTGCTAAAACAGCCTGAGCGGTTGAAAAAATCAAATCGATTTCTTCTTCGGTGACATCGACTAACTCAGTTTCTTCTTCGTCATCAGTTTCTTGCCATGCAAAGATTTGCACAGAAAAATCAACTGGTTGTAGCAGCATATATTCAATGCTTTCCACGGTAAACGTGGTTTCGACTATGCAAGGTAAGTTTTTACCCGCGTCATCCGTAAGTACGATCGTCGATCCTTCCATAGATTGCTGTTTTGTATCCTATAGCACTACTAGCTCAGAGAAACCCTCTTATATAAGGCTTTTGGCGCTTTTTAGCATTATGACAGCAAATGTGACAGTTATAGCAACGTCATTATTGTTAGATGGGACAAGGGGCTTAAGCCCCTTGTTTCTGTACTGAAATCAAAATTTTTGTGTAGTAAGAATTTTTAGGTGAGAGCTTGGCGTTTTAAAGCTAACCACTGTTGCAAAATTAAGGCGGCGGCTTTGCGATCAATTATGGCTTTGTTATCTCTAGTGGAAATACCCTGCGATCGCATCATTTCTTCGGCTTCGTAGGAGGTGAGGCGCTCATCGACAAATTCTACATTTAGCCCTAAATGTTTAGATGCGCCGTGGGCAAATTTTTGGACATGTTTAGCTTGATAGCCGAGAGTTCCGTCCATGTTGTAGGGTAGCCCAACCACTAGGATATCAATATTGCGTTCGATCACAAGCAATCGCAATTCCGCCATATCTTCTTGCCATGTTTTACGAATAACCGTGGTGATGCCATGTACAGATATGCCAAGGCGATCGCACCCTGCGACCCCAATTCTTTTACGACCGACATCTAAACCTAGTGCTGCATATTCCATAAATTAATTTCAGTTACAACCAATTAAACTAAACTTAGTTGGTAGACTTAGTTTACAAAAAATATGGAAACTATAAATATT
>Ga0194061_1002072_pt1 | contig 11184 bp, 9 predicted proteins | sample SepL2221m_MetaG_FD_163423 | JGI IMG/M metagenome (GOLD analysis project Ga0194061, IMG submission 163423) | Anoxic zone freshwater microbial communities from boreal shield lake in IISD Experimental Lakes Area, Ontario, Canada - Sep2016-L224-21m | ecosystem: Environmental > Aquatic > Freshwater >...
CCATAGAGACTTTAAACATACATGGTCTGCCCGACAGGAATCGAACCTGTAACCCCCAGCTTAGAAGGCTGGTGCTCTATCCGGTTGAGCTACGGGCAGATTTTGGTTACAAGGCTTTATACTAAGCAGCATAAAGATTTTCGGGCTGACTATACCCTTAAGCGGTAGAAGCTATTAACTAACTTTTACCGCTTAAGAAATGTGGTCGGCGTGGAGAGATTCGAACTCCCGACATCCTGCTCCCAAAGCAGGCGCGCTACCAGGCTACGCTACACGCCGAAGGGCAGAAATATAGCGTAAACCAAGCTTGCAGTCAATTCTAATATGTTAAAATAGCACTTTATTTTTAACGAAGTCTAAATTACTTGCAATGACCGCCCAAATAATTGATGGCAAAGCTATTGCCGAAACCCTATTAAATTCAATAAAAATTCGCATCAATGCTCGTTTGCAAGCGAATAAGCGCGCTCCTGGACTCGCAGTTGTGCTCATTGGCGCCGATCCGGCATCAGCAATTTATGTACGGAACAAACGTTTAGCTTGCGAGAAGGTCGGCATAATTTCTACTGCGTACAATCTACCTGCGACAACGACTGAGACGGAGTTAATAACCCTGATTAAACAACTTAATGAAGACGATAATATAGATGGCATTTTGGTGCAGTCGCCTTTGCCTTCACAAATCAAAGAAGAACATATTATTGAGTGCATTAATCCAAACAAAGATGTAGATGGCTTTCACCCTTACAACATTGGCCGACTGGCTGTACGGCTGCCTACATTGCGCTCATGCACTCCGTTTGGTGTCATTAAGATGCTACAGGCTAGCAATATTAATTTAATGGGCTTAGATGCTGTAGTAGTTGGCGTATCCAATCATGTAGGCCGTCCCATGGCACTTGAGCTTCTGCTAGCTGGATGCACAGTGACTAGCTGCCATCGCCATACAAAAGACTTGAGTAAGGCTGTGGCGAATGCAGACCTAGTGGTAGCCGCGGCAGGAAAACCAGGGCTCATTCAGGGCGCTTGGATCAAACCTGGTGCTATTGTGATTGATATCGGCATTAATCGTCTTGCTGATGGCAGCATTGCTGGAGATGTAGACTTTAAAGCCGCCAAAGAGCGTGCCGGTTGGATTAGCCCCGTCCCAGGAGGGGTTGGGCCGATGACTGTAGCCACCTTGATGGAAAACACCTTGTTAGCACTAGAGTTAAATGAGCAGCGCGTATAGCATAGCCCTCATTTTTTAATCGATTACCAAGATTTTGCACATAATCTTTAATACGTGTACACTCACGAGCGCTAATTATAACCAGCTGGTTTTAGCGCTCCTTTTTTAAGTAACTGGGTACCCATTATGGCAGAAGTCACTAACAAACAATTTACACCCTATCAGGCTAAGCCTGATGAAGAGTTTATGAACAAAACCCAGCTCAATCATTTTCGTAAGATTTTGACTGACTGGAAAGCAGAGCTAAGTCAGGAGCTTGATCGCACAGTTCACACGATGCAGGACGAAGTAACTACGTTTGCAGATCCTAATGACAGAGCCAGCCAAGAGTCAGATATCACTTTAGAGCTACGAAACCGCGACCGCGAACGTAAGCTAATCAAAAAAATTGATGAGACTTTGCGTAATATTGAAAATAAAGAATATGGTTACTGCAATGGCTGTGGAATTGAAATTGGTCTTAAACGCCTAGAAGCGCGTCCTACCGCTACACTTTGTATTGATTGCAAGACCTTGGATGAAATGCGCGAGAAACAAGTCGCTAAATAAGATTAGCAATTAAGCTACCCATAAAGTTTCACCCATAAAAAAAGCCCGCTTGCGCGGGCTTTTTCTTATTCTAACGACTACTCGTTAGCTTCTGTTTCAGCTTTTGCTTCAGAAGCAGGAGCTTCGATTAAAGCTTTCATACTTAAACGTACGCGGCCTTTTTCATCTGCTTCTACAACTTTAACTTTCACAACATCACCTTCTTTTAAGAAGTCAGAAACCGCATTTACGCGCTGATGTGCAATTTGTGAAATATGCAATAAACCATCTTTACCTGGAATTAGCGACACGATCGCACCAAAATCAAGCAATTTAAGCACAGTACCTTCGTAGACATTACCGATTTCAACTTCGGCAGTGATTTCTGCAATACGTCGTTGCGCTTCTGCACCCGCCTCAGAACTAGTACATGCGATTTTCACTGTACCATCTTCTTCGATATCAATCGTGGTGCCAGTTTCTTCAGTTAGAGCACGAATTACCGCACCGCCTTTACCAATCACATCTCTGATTTTTTCAGGATTAATTTTCATGGTAATGATACGTGGTGCAAATGCTGACATTTCAGTATTTGCTGTTGTCATTGCCGCTTTCATAATACCTAAAATATGTGCACGACCTTCTTTAGCTTGCGCTAAAGCTACTTGCATAATTTCTGCTGTAATGCCGGTAATTTTAATGTCCATCTGAAGGGCAGTAATACCCTCGTCTGTACCCGCTACTTTAAAGTCCATATCCCCTAAGTGATCTTCATCACCCAGAATGTCTGTCAATACTGCAACGCGGTTGCCTTCTTTAATCAAGCCCATAGCAATACCAGCTACATGATTTTTTAATGGCACACCTGCGTCCATCATAGCCAAACTGCCGCCACAAACAGATGCCATAGAACTAGATCCATTTGACTCAGTAATTTCAGACACGATACGTACTGTGTAACCGAATTCATCAGCACTAGGCAATGCAGCTAAAAGCGCACGTTTAGCTAATCGGCCGTGACCAATTTCACGACGTTTTGGTGTACCAACACGACCAGTTTCACCAGTTGCATACGGAGGCATGTTGTAATGCAACATAAAGCGATCTTTAAACTCACCTTGTAGCGCATCAATCACTTGCTCATCACGACCAGTACCTAATGTTGCTACAACTAACGCTTGCGTCTCACCGCGCGTAAACAACGCAGAACCATGGGTACGTGGCAATACGCCAGTACGCACGGTGATAGGGCGCACAGTGCGTGTATCACGACCATCAATACGTGGCTCACCGTTTAAGATTTGGCTACGTACAGTTTTAGCTTCTAAATTGAAGAACTCTGTTTTGATTTTATTAGCTTCGTCAGTTGAAGTTGATTCAGTAATTAACTCGCTTAATACACGATTTTTAATTTCATCTAATTTAGCTGAGCGTGCACCTTTAGCTTTAATTTGAAAAGCTGCATTCACATCAGCGCCAGCCAATGCATTCATTTTTTCTATTAAAGCTGTATCTGGCTCTGGTGCTGACCAATCCCAAGCGTCTTTACCTACTTCAGCAACGATTTCATTAATCATAGAAATCACAGCTTGCATAGCTTGGTGTCCGAACACTACCGCGCCCAACATAATTTCTTCTGATAATTCTTTAGCTTCTGACTCAACCATCATCACCGCTGTTTCTGTAGCAGCTACGATAAGGTCTAATTCAGTATCCACTAACTGTGTTTTGGTTGGGTTAATAACGTATTCTTCGTTGATATAACCTACACGAGCTGCACCTAGTGGGCCGTAGAATGGAATGCCTGAAAGTGCCATGGCTGCAGATGCGCCAATAATAGCTGGAATATCAGAGTCAATTTCTGGATCTGATGACATGACAGTAGCAACCACTTGCACTTCGTTATAAAACGCTTCTGGGAACAGAGGACGTAATGGGCGATCAATTAAACGTGATGTCAGCGTTTCTTTTTCTGAAGGACGGCCTTCGCGCTTGAAAAAACCACCTGGAATCTTACCAGCTGCATATGTTTTTTCCATGTAATCAACTGTTAAAGGGAAGAAATCTTGACCCGCTTTAACTTCTGTTTTACCTACGACCGTGACTAAAACAACAGTATCACCATAACTTACTAATACAGCGCCATCAGCTTGACGGGCAATTTCACCAGTTTCAATGGTGAGCTCATGCGCACCGTATTGAATACTTTTTTTAACTTTATTAAACATAATTTATCCTTTTCTCTTTTTCAAAATTCGTTATTCACAACCCAATAACGAACACACAATATAGACTCGCTTAACTTCCATTATTGCAAAAGGGCTTGTTAGCCCAAAGCAATCACTGAACGTTTCGATAAGTCTTTAAAACAAAAAAACCGACAGCACCATTTTTGGAGTGCTGTCGGCTTTTAATTTTAATCACAAAAATTAATCGTCAAAAACCGGACCGGTTTGTGAGTTGATAATTGCGACTGAATTACTTACGTAGACCTAAACGTGCAATTAGCGCTTGATAACGCTCAACGCTGTTACGTTTAAGATAATCTAACAATTTACGACGTTGACTTACCATGGCCAATAAACCGCGGCGTGAATGGTGATCTTTTTTGTTAGATTTGAAATGATCTGTCAAATAGCTAATGCGGCTAGTCAAAAGCGCAACTTGCACTTCAGGACTACCTGTATCATTCTTAGCTTGTTGGAATTCTGCCACGATGGTGGCGCGTTCAGCTGCAGTAGTTGCCATAACTTAATCCTAATATTTAGATGTTTTGCGTCAATGCAGAAGCAGATAACCCGCTAAAGCATTCATTTTGCACGAGGCGTGGATTATATAGCCTTAATCTTGACTAATCAACTACATTATCATTATTTATAATCAAGCGCTTAGGTGCGATTTTGCCATCGCTATCTTGCTCGCCCAAACCCAAAAATTCCTGCTGCTCATTATAAAGTCGCAACAGGCCTTTTGCGTTTATACCGCTTTGCCAAACGGCTTGTCCTTGACGCAAGTAGTAGGTGCTATCAGCATCTAATATGATCGCTGGTAAATGTAACACCGCGCTATCCATCGGCATTAATGCTGCTTGGCGCTGCTCTAAATTCATCGCTTCAAACTGCTCTAAAGTCACAGCCTGCTCAATGTTGTAATTGGCTGTTTTCGTTCTGCGCAATCCGATTAAATGAGCGCCACACCCAAGAACAGCTCCAATATCTTCAGCTAGCGTACGGATGTAAGTCCCTTTGCTACATGACACGCTAACGTTTGCTACGTCAGACTCAAAAGTATTAACCTGAATGCTATGTATGGTGATGAGACGCGAGGCGCGCTCAATTTCTACGCCTGCGCGTGCATACTCGTACAGCGCTTTTCCTTCGTGCTTTAGAGCAGAATACATAGGTGGAATTTGGGCAATTTCACCCACAAATTGCGCGCAGGCTTGCGCAAACTGGGCTGGGCTTACATTGACGCTGTGTGTGGCAAGCACTTCACCTTCCGCATCGCCGGTGTTAGTTGTTACCCCCAACTTAATCGTGGCAATATAAGTTTTATCTGCATCGGTTAAATAATGCGCAAACTTTGTTGCTTCACCGAAACATAAGGGTAGTAATCCAGTAGCAAGCGGGTCTAGCGTGCCTGTGTGGCCTGCTTTAGCGGCTTGGAATAACCACTTAACTTTTTGCAACGCCTGATTGCTGGAAAAGCCTAATGGCTTGTCCAACAAAAGCACGCCACTTACGTTTCTTTTGGGTCGTCTATACTGCAAGGTGGGAACTATTTGAGTTAGTGTTTTTCTGGGGTTGAAGCTAAGGCTTCGTCAATCAGCTTGGACATCTTCATACCGTTGTCGATTGAGGCGTCATAGACAAAATGCAACTGTGGCACTGTGCGAAGTAGCATACGTTTAGCCAACTGCGTACGCAGAAAACCTGCAGATTTTTCTAGCCCTTGCTGCATGCTGTCACTGGCTTTACTTGCGCTGTAAAAAATCTTCGCGTGCGCCATGTCACCAGTTACTTCAACAGCCGTAATCGTTACCATACCGACGCGCGGGTCTTTTACTTCAAATTGCAGTAAATCTGCCAACTCACGCTGCATTTGCTCGGCAACGCGGTGGCTTCTTGAAAACTCTTTAGCCATTTAGTTTATATCCAATCGAAAATTATTGTTGATAGCACTCATCTGCACCTAAGAACAGACCAGTGTTCTTTATAGCGTACGTGCTACTTCAACAATTTCGTAGATTTCTAAAATATCACCCACTTCAATATCATTGAAGTTTTTAAGTGACAAGCCACATTCAAAGTTATTTTTTACTTCTTTTACATCATCTTTGAAGCGTTTCAGTGAATCTAACTCGCCGGTATGGATAATCACATTATTGCGCAACACGCGTACTTTAGAGTTACGTTTGATCATGCCATCTTGCACATAACAACCAGCAATTGCACCAATTTTAGAAATACGGAAGACTTCACGCACTTCAACGGTACCAATCATGCTTTCTTTTTGCTCTGGCGGTAACATGCCACCTAGCGCCGCTTTAATCTCGTCAACAGCTTCGTAAATAATATTGTAGTAACGAGCATCCACACCCAAGGTTTCTATTAGCTTACGTGCTCCTGAATCTGCACGCACGTTGAACCCAATAATAACGCCTTTAGAAGCTGCCGCTAAGTTCACATCAGACTCACTAATAGCACCAACACCAGTATGAATAATGTTTACTTTTACTTCACTGGTTGAAAGCTTTTGTAAGCTAGTTGCTAAGGCTTCGTATGACCCTTGCACATCTGACTTAATGATGAGACCAAGTGTTTGCACTACGCCTTCACCCATTTGCTCAAACATATTTTCAAGTTTAGAAGCTTGTTGTTTTGCTAATTTAACTTCACGGAATTTACCTTGACGGAAGTTAGCAATTTCGCGCGCTTTACGCTCGTCATTTAAAACGATCATATCTTCGCCAGCACTTGGCACATCTGATAAGCCTTGAATTTCAACCGGCATAGATGGTCCAGCTTCTTTGATGTCGTTGCCAGACTCATCTAACATGGCGCGCACTTTACCAAAAGTAGAGCCCGCCAAAATCATGTCACCACGTTTAAGTGTGCCAGATTGCACTAAAATTGTAGCCACTGGACCACGGCCTTTATCTAAACGGCCTTCAATTACCAAACCTTTGGCTGGTGTATTTTTAGGGGCCTTAAGTTCTAGTAGCTCCGCTTGTAACAGCACAGCTTCTAGAAGCTCATCAATACCTTGTCCAGTTTTAGCTGATACTTCTCTAAACATAACATCGCCACCGAAGTCTTCTGGCACAACCTCTTGTGCGACCAACTCAAGTTTAACGCGCTCAGGCTCTGCTCCCGGCTTATCAACTTTGTTAATTGCAACAACCAAGGGTACGCCTGCCGCTTTCGCATGGTGAATTGCTTCTATTGTTTGCGGCATCACACCATCATCGGCTGACACCACTAAAATTACTACGTCAGTTGCTTTAGCTCCACGTGCACGCATGGCGGTAAACGCTTCATGGCCTGGAGTGTCTAGAAAGGTCACCATACCGCGTGGCGTTTCAACATGATAAGCACCAATATGCTGTGTAATCCCGCCAGCCTCACCGGAAGCCACACGGCTACGACGAATATAATCTAGCAATGATGTTTTACCATGATCTACGTGACCCATTACGGTTACAACTGGTGGGCGCGCTTCAATAATTGCGGCCGCATGCTCTGCTTCTTCAATAAAAGTATCTGGGTCATTAGGCGCAGCTGCTGAAGCTTTATGGCCCATTTCTTCCACAATAATAATCGCAGTGTCTTGATCCAGCACTTGGTTAATTGTAACCATCATGCCCATGCCCATTAGCGTTTTGATCACTTCACCAGACTTAACTGACATCTTATGAGCCAACTCAGCCACGGTAATGGTTTCTGGTACTAATACTTCATAGACAATTGCTTCTGTAGGCGCATTAAAAGCATGTTGTGCATCGTCATCTGATTGATGTCTATGCTTACCTTTAGGTGCACGCCAGCCTGGCTTACCCGCGGTTGTATCACCACGAGTTTTTAAGCCACGCTTCTTATTCTCAGCATCAGTCCACTCTTTATTGTTGCCTTTGCCTTTTTTCGCTTCTTTAACTGCAGGTTTTGCAACACCTTCTTTGACGACAGGTTTGTGCAATGTGCCTTCAGAAAGCTTGGCTGCTTTCGCTTTTGCTTCCTCTGCTTCAACTAATTTCTTAGCCTCATCATCAGCTCTGCGCTGCGCCATATCTTGTTTTTTTCGTAAATCATCAGCTTGCATTGCCGCTAATGTCGCATGACGCTTAGCCTCATTTGCTCGCAATGCAATTTCATCTGCACCTAATAAATCTTTACGGCTCAATGTTGTTTTAACAACAGGCTCAGCGACTGGCGCTTCAATAACCGTCTCCACTTTCTCGGCTACGACTTCAATCGTTGGTGGAACAACTTCAGGTTCAACAGCAACTGGCTCAGCTACAACTTCAGGGGCTACAACCAAGACCTCTGGCACTATCTCAATTTGCACTTCTGGAGTTTCTATGACTTCTTCGCTTTGCACTGCTAATGTTTCGACCGGCTCAATGACGTCAACAGACTCTCGTTGTTCAATTACACGTTTTTTACGAACTTCAACTTGGATAGTCCGCGCCTTACCTGTGTTGTCGGTTTTTTTAATTTCTGTGCTAGATTTGCGCGTCAACGTAATTTGACTCTTAGGCGCAAGGGTGCCGTGCTCTTTACGCAAGTGATCAAGCAAAGCAGTTTTATCCGTTTCACTTAATTTATCTTCCGCGTTTGATTTATGCACGCCAGCACTTTTAAGCTGCTCTAATAACAATGCTGTTGGTAGCTTTAATTCGCCAGCAAATTGTTCTACGGTTGTTTGTGCCATCTTGTTGCTCCAGTGTTCTTTTTCTAAGCTTTATTGCCTAGCATTACTGCTGTATTACTTTTAGTACATTGAATAATGCAGTCTATTTATCTGCCGCACTTATTCAATGTTTTCGTTATTTAAACCAAGGTGCACGTGCAGTCATAATTAAGATTTTTGCACGCTCAGGATCCATATTCGTTAGCTCTACTAACTCATCAACAGCCAACTCAGCTAAATCATCCATAGTTGGCACTCCCTTAGAAGCTAACAGATGTGCAGTTGCATCATCCATGCCTTCCATAGTCAACAAATCTTCTGCCGCCTCTTCAACTTTTTCTTCCTTAGCAATAGCTTCGGTCAATAGTGCTGCACGTGCACGCTTACGCAGCTCTTCAATAGTTGCTTCATCAAAAGCTTCAATTTGATTCATTTCTGCCAATGGGACATAGGCAATTTCTTCTAAGGTACTGAATCCCTCTTGCACTAGAATTTCAGCAACTTCAGCGTCAACATCTAACTTGTCCATAAACAACTGACTTACTCCGGCAAATTCAGCCTGATTTTTTTGCGCAGCTTGATCTACAGTTAAGATATTTAATGTCCAACCAGTAAGTTCAGAAGCCAAACGTACATTTTGACCATTTCGACCAATAGCCAACGCTAATTGTTCTTCATCTACAACTACATCCATACTGTGCGCATCTTCATCCACGACAATGCTTGATACTTCAGCTGGCGACATGGCATTAATAACAAACTGCGCAGGCTCTATACTCCAAAGAACAATATCTACACGCTCTCCAGCCAACTCCGCTGTGACAGCTTGAACACGCGAACCACGCATACCTACACATGTACCAACTGGATCTATACGCTGATCGTTACTTTTAACTGCAATTTTAGAACGTAAGCCTGGATCACGTGCAGCAGCACGAATTTCTAACAATCCGTCTTCGATTTCTGGCACTTCTAGTTCAAATAAGCGAACCAAGAAATCAGGAGTAATTCTAGATAAAATCAGTTGCGGTCCACGGCCACCACGCTCTATACGAGACAAATAAGCGCGTACACGATCGCCTACACGTAGATTTTCTTTTGGGATCATCTGTTCACGTGGCAATAAGGACTCAATACGACCAACCTCAATAATCGCATTACCTTTTTCCATGCGTTTAATAACGCCAGTTACTAACTTTTCATCACGCGCTAGGAAATCTTCTAATATTTGTTCACGTTCAGCTTCACGCACTTTTTGCAAAATAACTTGTTTAGCAGCTTGTGCGCCAATACGACCAAACTCTATGCTTTCTAGTGGCTCTTCATAATACTCACCAATAGTTAAGCCTTTTGACCTGTCATCTTCCTCATCTAATTGATAGGCTGAATTTTCCAATAAGTCATATTCCACATACTGCCAACGCCTAAAGGTTGAATACTCGCCAGATTCACGATCAATAGATACACGAATATCAGCATCGTCATGGTGTTTTTTCTTGGTGGCTGATGCTAAAGCTAGCTCAAGCGCCGTAAAGATGACCTCTTTACTTACATTTTTTTCATGCGCTAAGGCATCTACCAATAATAAAATTTCACGACTCATTTTCTATCTCCGACTAATAATTACACAATGCTTGGTTTTAAATAACAATATCTAAAACGCATCAATTTAAAATACTGGGTTTAAACGCGATTTATCTATGTTTGTCAGCGCGATTTTATATGTTTTACCATCACACTCAAGAAGCAAATTGCCATCTTCAACACCACGTATAAATCCTACAAAATTCTTTTTAGTAACCTGCTCTTCTTTGCCGCCAGCTTTGGCATTTATGCCTACTTCTATAATAGGCACATGTAATTTTACGGTAGCGCGCTCACCATTAAAGCGTATGAAATCAGATTCTTTTTTTATTACTCGATCCATACCTGGAGACGACACTTCCATACGATCATATTCAATCTCATGCTCAACAGCCAGAAAATTACCCAACTGGTTACTAACCAAAACGCAATCATCAATATTAACGCTATCTTTAACATCCACTGGATTTTGCTTATCAATAAATACACGCAGCACTTTTCCGCGATTTGAAATCTCAAGGTCAACCAAGGCATAGCCTAATTGGGTAACCGAATTCTCTATTAATGTATGCAAATCTTGCATGATAAAACCCCTTAATTCTGCAACAACGTCTTTGAAAGCTACATAAGTTGCAGAAACAAAAAATGGGCACAAAGCCCATCAACAAATTCTTGCCGCATTATACCAATCAATTCAATGAATTGGAATGACTGAGTACAATTGTTTTTCAATAAATAAGGAGTAGTCGACAGCAATCTATGGGTTGATAAAAAATTCCATCATTAGCGTTGCAGATTCAAACATCCGAATAATTGATTCTAAGCCGTAAATCTAAAAAGCAAAAAGCCCCACTATTCACATAGAGGGGCTGTTGCTGCCTCGTTTCCGAGGACGGTATAAATAGCTTGGCAGTGACCTACTTTCGCATGCA
>Ga0194061_1002074_pt1 | contig 11181 bp, 13 predicted proteins | sample SepL2221m_MetaG_FD_163423 | JGI IMG/M metagenome (GOLD analysis project Ga0194061, IMG submission 163423) | Anoxic zone freshwater microbial communities from boreal shield lake in IISD Experimental Lakes Area, Ontario, Canada - Sep2016-L224-21m | ecosystem: Environmental > Aquatic > Freshwater >...
CATTGCTTATGATCGCCATCTAAACACTAATCCACCAAAGCAGCCTCTAATTTTACAATCCATTGTCACGCCTAACAAATAAACTTATTTAAACAGAAGAAATAACTCATAAATTGTTTCTTCTGTTTAAGTGTTAAGAAGCGAAACTAGCGATCGCCTTACCAACAATCTCCAAAGCTTGATCAGTTTTAGCTGTGGTGAAGGCAATTGTGAAATAATTAAGATTATTTCCTGAGGCTATTCTAGAGTTATAATTACCTTAGATCTTGACATTAGTATAAGTTAGTCCTTGGTAGGGCGGCGAATTTGTTCACAATTCGAGGGATGTTAAAACTAAGCCGCCAAGAATTAATCCCATTCCTGCGATATACCAATTAGTAATTTTGTCACCTAGAAATATTGCTGAGAAAAGGGTGACTAAAATAAATGTCAAAAACGTAAATGGATAGGCTTTAGAAAGGGGAATAAATCGCAGTGCAAATACCCATAACAGAGTGCCGATCGCATATAAAAACAGCCCCATAATTAAGGCGGGATTTAGCCAAGTAAAAATATTGTCGCCATTGATTAAGACAGCACCTTTTTTAAATAAAATATGTCCCCCAGTTGTGACTAGAGAAATTGCTAAAAGTAAAAGTAAATTTCGGTCAAACATTATTTTTATCACTAGTCATCAATATTTATCAACTCAAGATATGTTAGCCTCGCTGCATAATTTGTGATAGCTTTCATGGTAGCCGTGTGAATTGTGATAGGAGGCAGGTATGACGGAGAACAAAACTAAAGAGGTAATTGCTCGCGTTTCGCAGCAAGTTGGACAAACTTGGACGAAAGTGCAGCCACAGTTACAGGCGCTATTGCTTAATCTCGTTAAAAGTTTGCGACCTGCATTGATTACCCTGCAAACAAAATTAACCACTGCTGAGGCAGATGTCAGCAGTGAAACCAGCGCGGAATCCGCCAAAGCCACGCCCGATTCGCCATTGGATAAAGCATTAGATATTGGAAGATCGCTTTCAGCTAAGACCATTGGTATTTTGATTATTGCCTTGACAAATCTTCAAAAAAGCCTTGGCAACGCAACGAGCAGCCCAACAGATTTAGACGCAAATGGTGAGGCGGCGGCGTTACTTAATGCTGGCGTTGAAGATGATATTTTTGATTCACCATTAGCAAATCAGGTTAAACAAGAATTTGGCATTGCTTGGAAATTTGTGAAGGAGCAAGTCACACCGAAAATTTTGCAGTTTTTGCAATTTTCCGTAGACAAACTCGATCCGATCGCCACAAATATTTGGCAAAAAGCTTCGACTAAAGCGGCGGCAACTCCTTCGTTAGTTGAGTCTTGGAAAAAGTTGCAATCAAATGATGCTTGGAAACAAACAGTGACGGCGACAGCACCAATTTGGCGATCGATGAGCGGAATTGCTGCACAGGTTCCCATTTCGACCGAGGTGAAGCAAATTGTTGATAAGCGGGCTGGCTCGATCGCCTTAGTGACACTGTTTTCACTCTTGCTCCTTCTCAAACCATCCCACGCTCATAGTCAAAATCTTAAGAAGGTTGCCAATAGCCCCGCTCCGATTAGTTCCGTCAACCAGAAGCAACCCTTATCTGCACCCTCAGTAAATAATGGGGCAAAGACTGACCAAAAGCCCAGTGAAGCGCCTCTGACGGCTGAGCAGATTGCGATCGCCAAAATCCAAACTCAAGTCTCTGAAGTTGCTAGCCAATATGGTGAAGCGTTGCTTGGTTCGGTACAGCCTAACTTTAAGCGCGGACGCTTGGTTGTGGCGCTAAATGATAGCTGGTATCAGCTTGAACCAACGCAGCAAAATCAATTGGTGACGGATTTACAAACTCAATCGCGATCGCTCAATTTCAAGAAGCTTTTGGTAGCCGATGCCGAAAATCATTTGATTGCGCGTAGTCCTGTCACTGGCGATCAAGTAATCATTTTAAGAAATTAAATAAAAAAGGTATAAAAAAGGCGCAAAGCGCCTTTTTTTATTTTTAAAGCTATGGCAGAATCTAAAGATCAAAGACATCCCCAATACACCAAAGATCGTCAAATCTTAAATGAACTATTAGCTCAATCCTCACCCAGTAATCGCGGTTGTGCTGAACTCGCTCGGCTGCTCGTGCGTTACCGAGATTTTGTAGGAGCGCGTGATATTCAAGCAGATCTCGTTAAAGCTATGAATAACTGGCAATTTACTGAAGAAGCTCTATTTGCCAAAACTAGAGAGATTCATGCGATCGGTAAGGTCTATACGGGTACAGAAGAAGATCAAGATGACTGGTCTTAATAGAGACCAATCATCTTGAAAGTGTAATTTAGCAAGACTTTTACTCTCTTCCCATCACAAGAATAGATATTGTAAAGTGAATATAGCAGTCCTGAACCATTTATGAGAAAAATAGTGCTTAGACTTCGCTCAGCCAAAGATATTCCTTGGCTGAGCGAAGTCTAAGCCTCTCACAACTCATTTAGGATTGCTATAAGTTAGTTATGTAAGGCAAAGCCTATCACAACTAACTTGTTCACTTGGAAGGCGTTAAAAGTTTTCTTGAATCTTGCCTCAACCGCTTATCTGGATAAATAATAGTATTAGGTGAACGTAAACCAATCTCTAATTGATATTTATCAGGTTGCAAAATTTGTATCGACCCTTTGCCATTATCCCAATTAACAAAGACATTAGCCCGAGATTCAAAAACTATTTTGAGACCGTAAATACCTGAAAGTGCTATGATAGCAACTAAAGCTAGCTGACCAATAATCGAAGGTACAGTGTTTTTCATTTGAAATTTAAGCGCATCCTTCTAGATGCCTTGAATGTTTATACTTAAATTTCAAATTAATTGGTTCAATCATAACACAACTAAGAATATTTTTAAATATTTTTCTGAGTTCGGGTTTCACTACCTATTTTAAGCAATGCATCTATTTGTGATATTTCTAAGAATTTCTTCTCGACTACTACTTATCCTGTAGGGATCTGAATAAATCATGATGATATTGGATCAGATTGTGCCGTTTGGTAGGTCAATGGATGAGTATGAACGCATGTTTGCGCTCACAATCCACGATCGCCTCAAATTTATCATTGCCGTTGCCGATGGTCCCGCTAGCTTTAATGCAGAAATGACCGCAGAGGGGCATCAAGTATTTTCAGTCGATCCGCTCTATCAATTTTCGGCTGATGAAATCAAAAGCCGCTTTGATGCATGTGTGGACAACATTATCGAACAGGTTCGCAATACACCAGATAACTGGGTCTGGAGTCATCACAAATCACCAGAAGATCTCAGGGCAAATCGTGAAAAGGCGATCGCTTTATTTCTAGCAGATTTTGAGAAAGGCAAAACTGAAGATCGCTATGTTGTTGCCGAACTCCCAATCATCGGTTCACAAGAAGAATTTCCCGATCGCTATTTTGAGTTAGCCCTATGCTCGCACTTTCTGTTTCTCTATTCCGATCATTTAAGCTATGAATTTCATCTAGACTCAATTCGCGATTTATGTAGACTTGCTGACGAAGTACGGATATTTCCTTTATTAACCCTTGCTCAAGAGCGATCGCCCTATATCGAACCCATCCGCAGCACATTAGCCGAGGAAGGGATTAAATCAGAAATCATCGAAGTCGCCTACGAATTGCAAAAAGGTGGTAATCAAATGATTAAGTTTTGGCGATAAACCAAGAAACCTTGTAAAATCACAGCAAAGCCATAATTTTACAAGGTTTCTTAATATTAAGCGCGACACGCTATAAATGCGGAACGGGGGACTTGAACCCCCAAGTCTTTCAACACATGTACCTGAAACATGCGCGTCTACCAATTCCGCCAGTTCCGCGATTGGTATTTGCAGCTACTAGCTTTCGGCTATCAGCTTACGAATTATGTATTTTTATAAATCTTACTCGCAGTTATTCAGTGTCCTGTAAAGCTTGCATAATGTCAATCACAAACCCCAAAAAAGAAATCGGTGCTTTATAGCGTCTTCTTTTTGTGGGTTTTTATGGCATAATCTACTGTAAGACAAGGGGAATACCGATCTATACAAGTTGGTTGTTTTTCCTGTAATCTAGTATTCTTAGATTTGTTACAAAAAAGACCGAATCCAAACAATACTCAATCATTAAAACAATAACTAAAACTATGACACTGCGTTTAGGCGATACAGTACCCGATTTTACCCAAGACTCCACCGAAGGCGTTATTAACTTTCATGAATGGATCGGCACTAACTGGGCTATTTTATTCTCTCACCCCAAAGATTTCACGCCAGTTTGCACCACGGAACTTGGGACTGTAGCCAAACTTAAAGGCGAATTTGATAAGCGTAATATCAAAGCGATCGCCTTGAGCGTTGATGGCGTTGAATCCCACAAAGGTTGGGTAGGTGATATCGAAGAAACTCAAGGTACTACCCTCAACTATCCGATCCTTGCTGATGAAGACAAAAAAGTTTCCGAACTTTATGACATGATCCATCCCAACTCGGCAACAGGTAACACTTTGACTGTGCGATCGGTATTTATCATTGACTCCAACAAAAAACTTCGCCTTAGCTTGACCTACCCTGCTAGCACAGGTCGTAACTTTGACGAAATTTTGCGCGTAATCGATTCACTGCAATTGACTGACAACTACAGTGTGGCGACACCTGCTAACTGGAAGGATGGCGACGATTGTGTAATCGTACCTTCAGTTTCCAACGAAGAAGCAGCCGTCAAGTTCCCTAAAGGATTCAATCCAGTAAAGCCTTACTTGCGTTTGACCCCTCAGCCAAACAAGTAGATTTATCGAAGAACAAGGGGCTTAAGCCCCTTGCCTAGTAAACAAACAAAAAGGCTTGCTTTGCAAGCCTTTTTGTTTATTTACCAGCTTTCATCTTCGACAGCCGTTTTATCCCAAATTTCTAAATCTAGCTCTTCTAGGTAAATAATCCCGCTTTGAATTTGTTGGGTTGTGCCAGTTAATTGCAAGGTAAACCAGCCATCATCTTCTGGGCTTTCACCAAGAAGTGCAGCAATAATAGTCACCGTTAATCCATGTTCACAGGAGAGGCGAGAGATGATTGGTTCTCCTTGGCAGCTTCTCGGTACGCGCATGGCGATGCGCGTAGTCGTTCGGCGCTTTTCCTCTACAGTTACGATCGCTCTGGAATCGATACATTCCGCCGCTAGCATTGAAATTTCTCCAGTGCAAATGTCTTGATGATTTGACATTTACCATCATAGCTAAAGTTTTAAGGAAATGGAAGTGACTTGGATCACTTTTTTGGGAAAAAGCGTTAACTTAGTCGCAGTCCTTAAATTACCCTACACTAGATATTAAATTATTGATCGCAAAGAATTTATTTTAATTTAGTCTTAAAAAATTATGAAGTATTGGAAATTTATCACAGGGCTTATTTTAGCAACCATAATTTTTTTAATGCCATTGTCGGTAATGACACTAACAGCAGAAGCCGCAAGTTCTTCTAGTGTTACGCGATCGCTTTTAAATGAAGCCGATGGACAAAGTTTTTCAGGAAAAAATTTAATTAGAGCTGAGTTTAATAGCACCACTTTCCGAAATACGGATTTTAGTAATGCCGACTTGCGCGGGGCGCTTTTTAACGGTGTTTTCTTAGATGGGGCAAATTTACATGGAGTTGACTTAGGATCAGCGATCGTCTATATCTCTCGCTTTAAAAATGTCGATCTAACTGATGCCATTTTTACTGACGCAAATATGTTGCGATCGAGCTTCGATAATGTAAATGTGACAGGCGCAGATTTTAGCGATGCATTATTAGATGTTCAGGAAATCAAGAAAATCTGTCGGACAGCCTCTGGCACAAACTCTAAGACGGGTATTGATACTCGCGAATCCCTTGGATGTGATTAATAATCAAAGTTCAAAGGCGAGAGAATCAAGCATAAATTTACTGTTTTCTCGTCCAACTTCAAAGTAAATGTCTAGCAACTCCTTGTAGGCAGTCTTGCCACCAATAATTTGCCAAAACTCGTGAGCAAGTAAAACTGCTTCATCAAAAGGTAGATAATTGATCGCGTAATTCCACCGATAGCTCTCTCTGGTTACACCATAAGGATTGTAAGGCATTGCGTAATAAGCTTGGGTTTGCGGTCGTTTCTTCCCGCGCAGAGCATGAAATCTTAATAAACGTTGTAATACTTCCAAACACTGACCCTTATTTGGTTTTGGCGACTTAATCTCAAATAAAAACTCTCTTCCATCTTTAGCCAAAATATACAGATCTGCCCGTGCCGACTTAACGCTCAAGTCATCATTTTGTCGTGCATCAAGTACCGCCCCAACCATTTGCTTTAAGGAAGGCTTATTTCCATCTTTTCCTACGGCAGATTCATACTTTTGTTTTTGGATCTCCGCTTCGGCAAAAGCAGCAAGACTTACTTCCAACTTAAAATCCATGCCTCTTCGCACATCTTGATGATGGTCTAAAGCGATTAATCGAGCGCACTCCTCATAAGAATTTCCTAGTCCTGTACTTAAGCCCCGTTCAAATTGATTAATCCGAATAATTGCAGGAGGAACTAAGGCGGCTTGAAAGGGTTTTAATTCTCCGTTAGACGAATTTCTTGATAAATATTCGGAAGAACTGGTCGGCAGTAAAATTTCTCGTCCCTTATATTCTTCAACTAAACCCCTAATAAAACCTTCTAAATATCCTTTGATTTTTGCGCGAGTTGTCGGTGTAATCGCTACCATTTTGTAAACCTATATTATTTTTAATAAAGATATCGTCAAGTGATGAATTACAGGTACTGAAACAGCATTACCAAATTGGTGTTTGGCTGTTGATTCATTATCAGACATTTGAAAATCATCGGGGAAACCCTGTAATTTAGCATAATCTCTTGCTGTAAGAGGTTTATATTTACTTGGCAAATATATATCTTTAATAAAGTTTTTCTTGTATATTTCTGGCTCTGCACATTCTATGGAAATTGTAGACACATAATCTTTTGTGCCTGTTGCTGTCAATGTCCCGATCGCTTCAGCATGTGGTAGATAGATTTTCGATACACCTTTAATCCCCGCAGATATTTTAGAATTTACAAACTCATAGCCTTTATCTTCAATCAAATGTAATATTTCTTTGTCTACTAAGTTATCAATTTCTTCAATTTTTAAGTCAGGAATTAAAGACTGCAAAGCATTCAATTTTAAAGGATTACCATCTTTAAGCCCATAGATTTTTTTTCTTCTGTTTTTTAAAATAGTTTGACATATTAGCTTTTCTCTAGAAGTTGTTTCAATTAGATCCCAAGAATGAATAGTCGTATGTCCATCTCGAATATCTGCGAATATAAAAAAGTCATTTAACTCATCAATTTTCTGAAATCTACCCCTAGATGCAGGAATTTTTGCCTGAGTATATAAAGTTTGAATTGCAAATTTCTTTTTAGATAAATTACTCTGTTCAATCCCTAAAATCACATCACAAAGTTTTATTTTTTGTTTTAATGGCTGAGGAAAACTAAATCCCCAAGAGTTATCAAGGTCTTTTCTAATACCAACAATAAATATGCGATCGCGATCCTGTGGTAATCCAAAATCATAGGAATTAAGCACTTGATATTTAACCACATATCCACAAGCAGTTAAATTATTAAGAATATATTCCAAACTTTCACTATTGCGAGGTTCAGTTAAGCCTTTTACATTCTCAAACATAAAGGCTTTAGGCTGATTTAGTTTAACCAGCCTAAATACATCCAGCCATAATTTCCCCCTTGGATCATCTAGTCCCTGCAATTTACCAGCGATCGACCAAGGCTGACAAGGCACACCCCCAACTATTAAATCAATTGCAAATGGTAAATCTCCAAGATTAGTAATATCTCCTAAATAAACTTCATCACTATTCTGAGAATTATTATGGGAACGCTCAATAAAGTTTTTTTGATAAACCTTAATAGCTTCTTTATCTATTTCTGAATATCCTAAACAAACACCTCCCAAGTTTTCTAGCGCAATTCTAAATCCACCGATACCAGCAAACAAATCGATGAATGTAAAATTTGTTTGAGTAGTTATACTTTTGGCTGGGCTAAACAACCCAAATAAATCTAGTTGCTGCGAGCAAATACTAGTTGTCATGGTCTAGTTTTTGTTAAAGATAGAACAAGCCTTTAATTGAGGGCGCAAAGCGCCCCCTTCAATCTATTCCAAAGGATCTACGGATACCCCGCGAATAATTCGGGATAACTCTGATTTCTCATCAACGGATACTCTGGTTGGTGAGCCACTTAAAATACGCTCAAATCCTTGGAATGAATCCTTAATCTGTGCGCCTTGATCGGTAATGATATATTCACGGATGCGGCTGTCATGGCGCGATCCCCGCATTTTGAAGACATTCACAGCGCGGGACATTTGACCACGAATTTCTACATACTGCAACAGAATAATTGTGTCGGTAATTGTCGAAATATGTGACTCGGTAATCGAATGCGATCCCATGAACTGATCGGTAGTATTCGTGAATAATCCCGTAATTTCTTCCTGCTTCACATAGCCCGTCAAACCGATTACAAACTGACGGAAGGTATTATTGCTGACTCCACGAGCTAAAGCCGACAGGGAATCGATCGCAATGCGGGATGGTTTAAATGATTCAATTTCCGACTTAATCACCTGTAAATGATCTTCTAAGCCAGAGGATTCGGGATAAACGCAGATAATTTTTAATAAGCCCGAACTTTCCCACTTATCGAAATCAGTACCCCACGATGAAGCATTACGGGTAAGTTGTTGACGCGATTCTTCGTATGCAAATAAGATTGCCCGCTCACCACTTTCGCAACCATTTTCAATAAACTTGCTGACCATTAGGGTTTTGCCCGTACCAGTGGCTCCCGTGGTCAGAATAATTGAATCTTTGAAATAGCCGCCGCCACACATTTCATCAAGGGTGGCAATACCTGAAGAAACTCTGGTATTTGATGATTTTTGAGTAAGACGCATCGCCCCCAAGGGAAAGATATTGATCCCCTTACTAGTCATCGTAAACGGAAATTCGCCCTTCATGTGAGTTGTCCCACGCAATTTGAGAATCTCAGCAGTACGATGACGGCGCTCGCCTTCGAGGACATTTCTGAGAATAATCACATTATCGGAGACAAATTCCTCCACCCCAAATCTAGCAACAGGTCCATATTCCAACTCGCGCTCGGTGGTCATGACTGTGGTGACTCCGAGAGATTTAAGTCGAGCGACAATCCGAAAGATTTCGCGGCGAACTAGTCCTAACGAGTCGTATTGCTGAAAAATCGCTGTCATCGAATCGATCGAGATCCGCTTAGCTTTGTATTTGATAATTGCATATTGGATACGTTCAATTAATGCTGACAAATCAAAATCGCCAACGACCTCTTGCCCTTCGGGATCGGGCGATGCATCGAGGATAAATAATCGACCTTGATCGATTAGTTCTTGGAGATCCCAGTTAAAACTATGGGCATTTTTGATAATGTCGGAGGGTGACTCCTCAAAAGTGACAAATACACCATGCTCATCTAACGCCGTAATACCGTTATAGAGAAATTGCATCGATAAAAGCGTTTTGCCTGTTCCAGAAGTCCCGCTGACAAGAGTCGATCGCCCTTTAGGTAATCCGCCGTGGGTGATGTCATCTAATCCCTCAATCATGGTTAGAAGCTTCTGGACACCTAGCTCTTGTCGTTTGTTGTCTTTGTCGTCGTTTTTATTTATTTCGGATGAGCTAGTCATTTCCAATTAGTTCCTCATATAGTAAATCTAGTCCTATCAACACTTTTTCGCGATCGGAAAGGTCGCCAATGATTTTTCGCACAGGTGGAGGCAAAACCTTGGCTAAGGTGGGGGTCGCTAATATTTTGTCTTCTTCGGCGAGTTGGGGATTTTTTAGTACATCAATCACTTTTAATGTATAAACTCCTTGGAACTCTTTTTCGAGGATGTCGTTGAGCATTTTTAGCGCCCTTACTGAGTTTGGCGTGTTGCCTGCGACATAAAGTTTAAGGACGTAGGTTTTACGAATCATTTCATTAATGTGGTGTACTGCGGCCATTTATAACTTATCTCTTAAACTTCCTGAGAATAAATATGGGTATTTATTCTAAAGAGGCTGGGAAATATAGACAAATTCTTAAGATCTGGGAATGGAACGGCGATATAGTTCGCAAAGATGGGCAATCATGTCTATCAAGGTAATGCGGTAATCGAGCAAAATTTCATCATTCCGTCCTTCTAGTCGTAATTGTTTAGCAAAATCATCCATTAGCTCCATATGAATTTCTAGCACCTGTGAGACCGAAATATCCGCAAAAAAAGAAAGGTTGACAAACTCATCGATTTTTTGGTTTAAATCGGGACTCTTTTCAGAAAAGTACTCTAAAATGACAGCTCGATATAGGCTTTTTAAGCGTCCGATATACTCCTTTCTATCTTCAGGCGATAGATTCCGCAGAAATAGCCTTGAATCACGTTTATAGTACACACCCAAATAACCTAATCTCTCATTGAGTTTATCAGCTAGTCTTTGTTGTTGAACAGTTAATGATTCTGAAATTGGCGCATCAGGAATATTGACATAGACCTGATGCTTGATTTGCGGTGAAATTTGAATGAAAGTGGCGATCGCTTGATCGATAATGGCTGGCAAATCTTGGATTTGATCTAAATTAATACTGACAATAGCCCGATAAAAATCTTGAGGCTCGCTTTGTTCATAGTGAGGTTTGCTCAGTTCACAATCATTTTCTAGCACCAATATGGTCGGCATAAAAATACTTAATCTGCCGAGATGCTTGACTATAGACTCTACACCTCGCTTTCCATCTTGCCCCACATCTCCAACTGCCTCTCCAAATATGACTAGACAATCTTGTACATTTTGAGGTTTTGTTAATAAACTTACAAGAGCTTCTAATTCTGAAACAACTGTAATTGTGTATCGATCTGCTTGCAAAAAATTTGTGAGCGTCGATTCGATTTGGTTGACATTATCTTCAGCCACCAAACAGCATACTTGTATATTAGTCACAACAGGCACAGTCTATCGGTGGTTTTAATCGCGTGAAAACAGGTTCAAGGTGATCTTAATCTTTATTTTCGCACTTAAATAGCGAAATTATGTGAAATTAATGACTATAACTC
>Ga0194061_1002076_pt1 | contig 11180 bp, 12 predicted proteins | sample SepL2221m_MetaG_FD_163423 | JGI IMG/M metagenome (GOLD analysis project Ga0194061, IMG submission 163423) | Anoxic zone freshwater microbial communities from boreal shield lake in IISD Experimental Lakes Area, Ontario, Canada - Sep2016-L224-21m | ecosystem: Environmental > Aquatic > Freshwater >...
AGAGCCTAAAAAGGGCAAATATGGGGCGATGAAGGACTTTTTGTTTAAGCCCGTGCTGAAGACGGATTCGAAGGTGTTGAAGTATTCGGGTTTGGGGATTCAGCTTTCGGCGACGATTATTGTGTTTTTGTTTGGAGGGCTTTGGCTGGATAAATATTTTGAGACGAAGTTCATTTTTACTCTGGTGTTTGTGTTTCTGGGGTTTGTGGGTGTTTTTTACAAGATTTTTGCCGTGCTGAAGGAGCTGGAAGAGGAGAGGAAGCTTGGAAAGAAGTAATGCGAGGCTTTACAGGGTTTATGCGCTGGTGGTGTTGGGGATTTTTGCGGCGTCGATGGCGGGGGTTTATGTTTGGAAGATGGGCAGGGGTGATTTTGATGTGATGGGGATTTGGGCTGCGGGTGTGATTAATGTTTTGAATTCGGTGGTGGGTTTCAGGGTGATTCTGGGTTCGCTGGAGCAGCGGAGTACGCAGAAGTTTTTTATTGCGAGTTTGGGTAGTATGTCGGTGAGGTTGTTTGTGATTTTAATTATGGTTGTGGCAGGTCTTATGTTATTTAATTTTAATAAAATTTCTTTTATATTTGCACTGTTTTGTTACTATTTCACTTTTCTATTTTTAGAAACAATAATTTTGGTAAAAAGAATTAATAAGCAGAAAGAGAGTTGAAGATTAAAAGGTTTATACAAGTAGGTTTATTCGTTGTTGTGTTTGCGCTGGTGTTTGGGCTTGGGCGTGTGTTTGCCAATGAGCCGGAGCACGGTAAGGATGATGAGGGTAAGCTTGATATTATTGAGAAGGTTGTTGACCACAATTACGTTGACTTTTATTTTCTTGGTAAGCTTCCGCTTCCGCAGTTTCCGAAGGTTCATATTGGCGGGATGACTATAGATTTTTCGATTACGAAGAGTTTGTTTATGATGTTTCTTTCGTCGGGGCTTTTGTTTCTGGTGCTGAGGCGCGCTGCTTCTGTGAATACGAAGAATGCTGTACCGAGGGGAGTGGGAAACTTTATAGAGGTGATTGTAACATTTATTCGCGATGAGATAGTACTTCCGAATATGGGAAAAGAAGGTTTGCGTATGCTGCCGTTTTTCCTTACACTGTTTTTCTTTATCCTTTTTGCAAACCTTATCGGTCTTGTTCCGTTTATGGCTCAGCCGACTAAGAATCTTTCTGTGACGACCGGTCTGGCGCTGATTACTTTCTCGATGATTCAGATTCAGGGTATGAAGAAGAATGGCGGGTTTGGTTATTTCAAGGGTCTTGTTCCGCACGGGATTCCTGCATTCGTGCTGCCGATTATGATTGTGGTTGAGTTTATCGGACTGTTTACGAAGCCGTTTGCCCTGTTGATGAGGTTGTTTGCGAATATTGTTGCGGGTACGATTATCATTTTGTCGTTGATTGGTTTGATATTTATAATGAACTGGGCTGGGGTTGCAATTGCTATCCCGTTCACGCTTTTTATATATTTTCTGGAATTGTTTGTGGCTTTACTGCAGGCATATATTTTCACGATGCTTTCTGTCATATTTATAAATATGGCAATGCATCAGCATTAATTAAGATTTTTGTATTAAATTAAAATAAATTAAAGGAGTCAAATTCATGGATTTAGCATTTTTATCAGCAGGCATCGGAGCCGGTTTAGTAGTAATCGGAGCTGGATTTGGAATTGGAAAAATCGCAAGTGCGGCAATGGACGCAAGCGGAAGAAACCCTGAAGCATTGGGTGATATCAGAACATCGATGATTATCGCAGCAGCACTTATCGAAGGTGTGGCACTGTTCGGATTAGTTATCTGCATACTTTTAGCTATCAAGAGCTAATCTCTTATTATAAAATACAAAACATAAGATGATACTAATTATTTTACATAATTTGTTTGTCGGTATTTTATTGAGCGGCGATGTGCACGAGAAGCCATCGTTACTTTCTGTAAACCCGGGATTGATTATATGGACTATAGTGGTCTTTGTATTATTTCTTTTATTGTTAAAGAAGTTTGCATGGAAACCTATTATCGGTGCATTGAACAATCGCGAGAAAACTATTCAGGAAGCACTTGAAAATGCCGTAAAACAGAATAAAGAATCTGCGGAAACGTTTGAGAAGAATAAGAAGATAATTGCTGAGGCTCATGCTCAGTCGTCGAAAATTCTTAGTGATGCGAAAGAACTTGCAGTTAAACTTAAGGACGAAATCGTCAGTAAGGCAAACGAAGAATCGAATAAGAATATTGAACGCGCAAAAGAGCAGATAGAATCAATGAAATCAACTGCCATAGAGCAGATGAGAGGTGATATAACAGATATAGCTCTGCAGGCTGCTGAAAAGATTTTGTCTAAAAATCTTAACAGGGATAGCCAGATAGAAATTATCGATGACTTTATGAAGAAAATACCGAAAAATTAATGTCGGCAAAACTAATACACAGATATTCGAATTCTCTTTACGAGGCAGCAGTTGAAGCAAAGAACGTTTCAAAGGTAGCCGGTGACTGTGAAGGTATACTCTCACTGATGGCTGAAAGTAAAGAGTTGAAAATACTTTTTGATAGTCCTGTAATCAGCAAGGAAAAGAAAACCAATGTTATCAATTTAATCTTTAAAGGAAAGATTGAAACTTTGACTTTAAACTTCATTCTTCTGATTATAAAAAATCAAAGAGAGAATTTTATAAAACAATTCTTCGAAAGTTTTCTGAGGGTGAAAGATAATAAAGAGGGGATAATTAAGCCTGTCTTTACTTCTGCAGTTGAACTGAAAGATGCCGAGAAGAAGAAGTATAAGAAAGATATAGATGCATTGACAAAGAAGAACTCGCAGCCAGTGTTTGAAGTTAACCCTGCGCTAATCGGCGGGTTTACAATCAGCGTTGGCGATTCAATGATAGATGGCAGTGTGAAAAGGCAGCTCGAGATGATGAAGGCAATATTGAAAACAAAAATCTAAATAAAGAACTTTAACAGGAGATATACTTAAATTATGAATGTAAAAGCAGGTGAAGTATCCGCAGTAATATTAAAGCAGCTGTCAGGGTATGAAAACGAAGTAGACATTTACGATATTGGAACAGTGCTTTCAGTAGGTGATAACGTTGCGAGAGTTTACGGACTTTCGAAATGTATGGCGAGTGAACTTTTGGAATTTCCGCACGGAGTATTCGGAGTGGCGCTTAACCTTGAAGAAGATAACGTAGGTTGCGTGCTTTTCGGAGAAGTCCATCTTGTAAAAGAAGGCGATACCGTTAAGAGAACCGGAAAGATTATTTCCATACCTGTCGGCGATGCAATGCTCGGACGTGTTATCAATCCGCTTGGACAGCCACTTGACGGTAAGGGAGAAATCAAGACTGACTTAATGTCGCCAATCGAAAGAAAGGCACTTGGTGTTATCCAGAGACAACCTGTTAAAGAACCTTTACAGACCGGTTTGAAATCAATCGATGCTATGATTCCTATTGGCAGAGGCCAGAGAGAATTAATCATCGGTGACAGACAAACAGGAAAGACTGCAATCGCAATCGATACGATTATCAACCAGAAGGGCAAAGATGTGTTCTGTATCTATGTAGCAACAGGACAAAAAGCATCGACAGTAGCACAGGTAGTAAAAAGACTTGAAGAAGCGGGAGCAATGGAATACACTACAGTTATTTCAGCACCTGCATCAGACCCTGCGCCAATGCTATACATCTCACCTTATTCAGGTGCGACACTCGGTGAATATTTCAGAGACAATGGTAAACATGCACTCGTAATTTTTGATGACTTAACAAAACAGGCAGCAGCATACAGAGAACTTTCACTGCTTCTTAGAAGACCTCCGGGACGTGAAGCTTATCCTGGTGACGTATTCTATCTCCACTCGCGTTTACTCGAAAGAGCATCAAAACTTTCCAATGAACTCGGCGGCGGTAGCTTAACAGCATTGCCAATAATCGAAACCCAGGAAGGTGACGTATCTGCATACATTCCGACGAACGTGATTTCTATCACAGACGGACAGATTTATTTAGAGCCAAACCTTTTCAATAATGGTGTAAGACCCGCAGTAAACGTCGGTATCTCGGTATCGCGTGTCGGCGGTAGCGCACAGATTAAAGCAATGAAAAAGATTGCAGGTACATTAAGACTTGACCTTGCACAGTACAGAGAACTTGAAGCATTCGCGAAGTTCGGTTCTGACCTTGATAAAGCAACACAGCAGCAGCTAAGAAGAGGTGAGAGACTCGTCGAAATCTTAAAACAGAAACAATATTCACCACTTGGTGTTGAAAAACAGGTTGTAGTAATCTATGCAGCATCAAAAGGTTATTTCGACGAAATACCTGTCGACAAATGCAGACAGTTTGAAGCAGATTTCTTAACCGAAATGGATAACCTTCATAATGATGTACTTAAAGAAATTATTGAGAAGAAAGACCTGACTGAAAACGTTGTGAGTAAACTGAATTCGATACTTGATGATTTTACTAATAGATTTAAACAATCAATTAATTTATAATCATGACAACAAAAGCACCGGCAGATGTCAATTATTCCGATAGTGAAGCTCTCATCAAAAAGATCTACACTGCAATAGACGAATTAAAAGACTATGTCCCGACTGATAACGAAAGAAACAGAATTAGTTTTTGCATAAACCTGTATTTTGAAAAAGAGATTGAATCAATCTACGATGCATTATGTCAGGCAAAACCTAAATCGTCGACAGTGGATTTCAAGGAACTGGAACAAATTGTTATAAAGAAATTTAAAGAAAAAGGGATTAACTGATAAGTGGCTACATTAAAAGAAATACGAGTCCGTTTTAAAGCTGTAAAGAATATTCAGAAAATCACTAAGGCCATGAAGATGGTCTCAGCTGCAAAGATGCGTAAAGCCCAGGAAAGAATCCTGTCTACAAGACCTTATGCCCGCAAGTTGAGTGAACTCATGGGACAACTGGTTGCACTGGCTCATCTTAGTGATCACCCTCTTACACAGGAAAGAGAAATTAAAAAGAGAGTGGTGGTACTTGTTACAGCAGACAGAGGACTTTGCGGAGCATTCAATTCCAATATCATTAAGTTTACGGTTAATCACCTTAATGCAATTGGAAAAGACACTGCACTCGTCACTATCGGTAAAAAAGGATTTGATTTCTTTAATAAAAGACAATACAACGTTATAAAAAACTATCCCGGATTGTTTCAGAACCTGAACATTCAGGAATCAAACGAAATCGTTTCTTACCTGAAAGATTTATTCGTATCGGGTGAATACGATTTCATAGAAGTTATCTACAACGAATTTAAATCTATAATCAAGCAGAACATCACAACTGAAACATTGCTTCCTTTCAGCAAGAAGATAAACACTGATAAGAAACTGATGAACGCAAGTTTCATATATGAACCTGAAGCCAAGAAGATACTTCAGGAACTCATCCCTAAGGAATTAAACATACAATTCTGGAAGGCATTACTCGAATCAAATGCTTCAGAGCAGGGCGCAAGAATGACTGCTATGGATGCCGCATCTAACAACGCAGGCGACTTAATCCAGGCATTGAACTTAAGTTATAACAGGGCAAGACAGGAATCTATCACAAAAGAACTTCTTGAAATTGTCAGTGGTGCCGAAGCTCTGAAAAAAGAGTAATAGAATTTACTTATATACGCTTTGATTAATAATTATTTCATACTCAAAGCTCAGGTAGATTATCTTAAAAATCTCTCGTCATCTTATTTAATCAAAAACGTTTTCTCTACTGAGAAAAACCTGATTGTATTCCATCTTTTAACTGATAAGGGAATAGAGGCATATCTCACACTTATTCTTGAAAAAAATCTTGAATGTCTTTTTATAGAAGATGATAAGTCAATACCCGCAAAAAATATACTGTATTTGTTCGATAATGTACTGAATACTTCAATCGTTGATATCAGAATTGAAGACAAGAACAGGATTGTAACTCTGGAATTAAGTGATTCAAGAAGTATTGTCTTCTTTGCATTTCCTAAATACTCAAACCTGTTTGTAAGTAAAGATGGCGTTATTACAGACTGTTATTCCGATAAGGCAGCTTATCTGAATACACAGATTGATGCATTACTCCCAAAACGTAATACTGATGCGACTTCAGTGGAATCTACTGATATTGCCTCATTCCTTAAGAATAATTATTCTTACATCGGTAAACAATACAGGGAAGATATAATTCAGAGATTCGAAAGTGATGAATCTGTTAAATATGAAAGTGAGATTGCTGAGTATATTAATACATTACTTACTCCGAAAAAATTTATGCTGTACAACAATGAAGAAACCATCGTTCCTTCGTTAACTCCTTTACTCGTATACGATAATTACACCAGAGAAGAACATAATGATATAAACGAATTAATAACCCACTTCTACAGAAGGTATAAATTCTATTCTTCAAGAAAAGAAATCAAGAACTCCTTAACTGACTCGGTTGACGCAAAGATAAAAAGAACCAAGAGCCGTATCAGTAATCTTCAGACTGCAATAACCGAAGCAGGTAATTCAGATAAATTCAAGAGATACGGAGATATTCTGTTCAGCAATATTCATAACATCGAAAAGGGACTGGGCGTGTATGAGCATACAGATGAAGAGACAGGTGAGAAAGAGAAGATTAAACTGAATCCGTTAATTTCGGTATCAAATAATGCGACGAATTATTATAATAAGTACAAAGGTATGAAGAATTCTGTTGCTGAACTTGAAAAGAAGGTTAAAGTCCTCAATAAAGAATTGACTGTACTTGAAAAGCAGAGAGAAGTGTTAATAGCCGAGAATAACTTTAAAAACTTAAAGAAAATGAGTAAAACAGAAGAGAAAGAAATGGAAACAGAGAAACTTCCGTTCCGCATATTCAAGATTGATGAGAAGTTTGAAGTATGGGTAGGGAAGGACAGTGCGAGTAACGATTTGCTTACGATGAAGTATGCTAGTCAGTATGATTTGTGGTTTCACGTAAGAGGTTCAAGTGGCTCTCACACAATACTTAAATTTCTTGATAAGAATCTGACTCCTGAAAAGTCACTGATACTTCAGGCTGCTGCCATAGCAGCTTATTACAGCAAAGCAAGAAACGGGAAGCACGTTCCTGTCGCTTATTGCGAAAGGAAATACGTTAAAAAGAGAAAAGGTTTTAATCAGGGTGCTGTTGTAATGGAAAAAGAGAAGGTTATCTTCGTGGACCCGAACGTTCCGGAAAGTTAATTACATTCTTCTTTCGAGGTCTGCAATCTTTTCCAGAATCCTCTTTTTGTTCTTGTGTCCTGCTCTCAGCAGTAATGTGTAAGCATCAAATGCCTCTTTATGCAGTCCCTGCTTTGCAATAACATCTGCAATAGTTTCTGTAATAATCTTCACGTTTCCGAGTATAGAATCCTTGCTGTCGTTCCTGTAATTATTCAAATCCGTATTGTCATCATACTTGCTGTTCTTCTTGGGCTGAGGGGCATCAATAGAAATCGAGTTAATCGTATCAAGGAAGATTTTAAACTTTGCATCATTATCTAAGTTAGCGAATAATTCATGATCTATCAAAACCAGTTCCTGGTTGTTCTGGTCCGGTAATGTGTCGCAGAAAGGTATGTTCCTTAATTTGTCTTCGTAGTCTTCAAACTTGTCAAGGTCTGAAAGCATTTCCTTGTAGAATATCTTTGCCTGACTCTGTTTCTTCTTAAATTCATCCAGAGAAGAGTATAGTAAATCAATCAACTCTTTATTCTGAATCTTGTTTTCAATATCCTTCAACTCTGATTCCGCTTCATTAAAGTACTCAAGTTTAATGAGTGCCTTAACTTTAAGAATCTTTGGAGTAAGATAGAACGGGAATAGTTCGGTTACCATATTGCATATCTTTATGCAGTTGTCATACTGGTCATTAAAGAAGTACAGGTTGGCTAACTTTATTAAAAGCGGAGAGAAGAAATTATTCTCTAATTTCTCTTTCAGAAAATTAATATAGTTGTCTAAGTTATACATTCGTACTTAATGCTAATTTTATTGCTCTGTTGTGAGTGATAACCTGCTTGAATGATAAATAAGATATAATACCAAAACCCAGTGAAAACATTAACTGAAACGGAATAGAGGCTATCTGCGCATAGTACACTGATATCCCAACACCTATAAATGAGTAAATTGATAATAAAGCTTCTACATAAGCAACGAGCGATACTTTCTTCGCGTGATACTTCTTGTCGTGTACTGTGTCCGTGTCGCTTACTATCTTATATTTAGGTGTTCTTACGAATTCTGTTTTCTTGTTTATCAATCCTTCCCAGACTGCCTTCAGGTTATTAACTGATAAACCCATGCTTCCCATCATAAACACAGGGAAGTAGATAATTCTTCTCTGCCAGTCAGGATACACATCTTTTTGTGAGTACAGATAAAACATCATAGAACTTACGAATGCAAATATAAAGAATGACATGAACTTAAACACAGGGTCGTATTCACCGGTTTCCTTTATCAGTGTAACCATTGGATTTAATATTGCCGCTAACAGTATAAACGGATATGCAAGATTGCTCCACAGATGTATGAATGACTGAAACTTTTCCCTGAACGGTAAATCTGATTTAAGTACTTTAGGATATATTTTCTTAGCAGTTTCTATTGCTCCTTTAGTCCATCTGAATTGTTGTGAACGTAAAGCATTAATGTCAGCCGGTAATTCAGAAGGGGATGTAAAGTTTACCAGATATTTTAAGTGCCATCCCTTCATCTGTGCTCTGTATGAAAGGTCTAAGTCTTCCGTTAATGTATCCGCTTCCCAGTTACCTGCATCGAATATACATTCTTTGCGCCATATCCCGCCTGTACCGTTGAAATTAATGAAGAACCCTGCTCTGTTACGTACTGCCTGTTCTACTACAAAGTGACCGTCGAGTGCAATCGCCTGAGTCTTTGTCAGTATTGAATAATCCCGGTTAATATGTTCCCATCTTGTCTGAACTAAACCAATCTTTTCATCCTTTAAGAAATAAGGTATGGTTCTGTTAAGGAAATTCTTTCTCGGAATAAAGTCAGCATCAAATATTGCAACGAATTCTCCAAGCGCAGTTTTTAAACCCTCTTTAAGTGCACCTGCCTTGTAACCCTGCCTGTTGGTCCTGTGAATATGGTTGATTATAAATCCCTGCTCTACGTATGGTTTTATATGTTTCTCAATAATTTCTGTTGTGTCGTCAGTTGAATCATCGAGTATCTGTATTTCCAGTTTGTCTTTTGGATAGTCAACTCTAAGAGCTGCATCTATAAGTCTGCATATTACATATTTCTCATTGTACAATGGCAGCTGAATAGTTACAAACGGATAGTCCTTAATCACAAAATCTTTCGGGTCTATGTCTTCAGTTCTTTTGTTAAAAGTTTTAAAGTAGAAGTATATCATGCTGAACCCGTGGCTTGCAAAGAAGAACAGAATGGATAATGATACAATGTACGTTAACAGAATTATACTCTCAATTTTCATTTTATTTTACCAGTTTGAAATAATATCGTTTAATATATCTTCGGCTATTTTATCTCTTGCAATGACAATGCCTGCTTCTCTTTCCGAGAATGAATTGGATGATGAATTGTATTCACCCCAGTTATCATAATTCCTTTCCCAGATTTTCTTTTGCTTCTTCAGATTCTCAAATATTACATTAACACTTATTGTAATCTTCCGCTTGGTTACGTTTTCTGCACCGCTGATTACAAGAGCATCATCCTTTATGGAAATAATGGAGCAGGTGATAACGGCATCAGCTTTGGTTTTGTCAACGAGCTTTAAAGTGTTATCACTTATTATTTTATTCTTAAGTACTTCCGTAAACTTCTCACCTATTCCTGATACTGCGAATCCTGAATTATCTGTAAATAAAGGCACTGCGACAGTTTTAATTCCTTCAGGAGGATTGTTTCCCTTGAAACTGTAAACCCCGCAGGAAGAAAAGGCCATAACAAATAATATCAGTAATATGTAATTAATTCTATACAATATTGTACTTGTCTAAATTATATTTCTTGATTTTCCTGTAAACATTCCTTGGTGTCTGTCCTAAATTCTCAGAAACCTTATTAATGTCCCATTTGTAAATCTTCAGTAAATAAGTAAGTAATTTACTCTCTATTTCTTCAGCATTCAAATCCTTTATTTCGTCATACTTAATCACAAAATCATCACCTGAATCGACATTCGTCTTCGTTATTTCGTGCGACTTTGATTTTATCAGTTCTTTCACATCAAGAATATCTGATTTTAATTCTATAAGTGCTCTTACAATTATATCTTTCTCTGAAAAATCCCGTGTAATGGTTGGTATTGCAGGCAATTGCCTGTTATCATAGATTTCAGTGTAAAGGTTTTTCTTTACGTCTTCTATTGTAATTCTCTTACCGGGGTTTAATATAACAATACTGTCGCAGAAATTCCTGAGTTCTCTGGCATTGCCGTACCAGACATAGTTTCTTATGTAATCCATTCCGTCGTCTTCAATTCCCGCAAACGTTATGCTGTTTCTTTCGCAAACACTTTTAATAAAATAATCAAACAGGACATCTATATCAGGTTTTCTTTCTCTTAACGGAGGTATGTTTATATTCACAGATTTAAGTCTGAAATATAAATCCTCTCTGAAATTCTTATGTGCAACTTCTTTTGCAAGGTTCTTATTTGTGGCGGCGATAACTCTAACATCAACAAATACTTTCTTTGCACCGCCAACCTTCATAAACTCACCTGATTCAAGTACACGCAGAATCTTAACCTGTGTAGCAAGTGGCATATCTCCTATTTCATCCAGAAATATCGTACCCTTGTCTGCCATCTCAAAGTAACCTGCACGGCTTTCTATTGCACCTGTAAACGAACCCTTGTGGTGTCCGAATAATTCACTTTCTATAATTCCTTCAGGGATAGCTCCGCAATTAACAGTAATTAACGGCTTGTCGCTTCTTTTACTGTTCTGATGAATGGCATTAGCAACAAGTTCCTTCCCTGTACCGCTTTCTCCTGTCACCAGGACGCTGATATCAGTTGGTGCAACCTGCTTAATAATCTCATTTATCTCTTTAATCTGTATGGAATTACCAAGTATTTTCATATATATTAATAAATATAACATTATACAAAAGTTTATTAAAGTTAAATCGGGAT
>Ga0194061_1002077_pt1 | contig 11178 bp, 8 predicted proteins | sample SepL2221m_MetaG_FD_163423 | JGI IMG/M metagenome (GOLD analysis project Ga0194061, IMG submission 163423) | Anoxic zone freshwater microbial communities from boreal shield lake in IISD Experimental Lakes Area, Ontario, Canada - Sep2016-L224-21m | ecosystem: Environmental > Aquatic > Freshwater >...
CCTCTGGTGTCCGAGGCGGCGGTACCGCCGCCTCGGACACCAGAGGCCGGGTCTCGTGCGTCGATGCCCGAAAGGCTCGATCCGCTGAGGTGTTGGAATCGACGACGTAGCCGTCGGCATCAACGATGAGGATGGGCGATCGATTGGACTCGAAGATGTCCTCGTAGAGCATCTCGGCGCGCAGGCGGGCCTGCAAGGCGGACTCGGCTTGATCGCGAGATGTGGCCTCCGCCGACACCCGCTGCCCGATCAGGCCAGCCAGCACGGCAAGCACGACGACCTGGAATACCTCGGCCCACAGGGCGCCAATGTCGCCGTGCTTCGCCGCCTCGGCGAAGCCGGGAACCGACAGCACGGCGATCCAAACGACAGTGGCCAGCCCTCCCACCAGTCCATACCGAAGGGCGGCGATAACCACAGGGACGAAGAAGATGGCGATGGTGGAGAGCTCGAGGACCAGGTTGGTGGGCGCCAGATCGAACGACACCGTCATGGCGAGTCGGATCAGCACCAGGGCCAGTATCACGACCTGGAGAATCCAGAACTGGGAGTCCGTCCAGGGAGCGATAGCCGATGGCGGCCCCGAGGGGCCTCGAGTTGGCACCGCAGGCAGGCTGCTCGTCGTTGGTGGCAGAGCGCTGACCGGACCGGTCATGGAGTGTCGCTCACAGGGTCCGCTCCTGGCCCGCCTTGGGGATCACGGATGAACAGGCTGTTGGCCAGTGCGTAGTGGACCAGCTCGGTGCGAGACACGATGCCCAACTTGTCGAACACGCGGTTGAGATGCCCCTCGACGGTGCGGGGGCTGATGCTGAGCTGTTGGGCGATCACTTTGTTCGCCATTCCTCGGGCGACCAGGCGTACGACCTCGGTCTCGCGGGCGGTGAGCTGCTCACTGGGATCGACTGCATGGGCGGACAGATCCTTTTCCCCTCGACCGTGAGGGATCCGAGTACTGCGGCCGGCTCCGGCTCCGGCTCCGGCGCATGCGTCGCGCAAGGCCGTCACGAGCTCGTGGCTGGGCATGGTCTTGAGCAGGTAGCCGGATACTCCGGCGGCCAAGGCGGCCCGGACGTAGTGCTCGTCGTCGTAGGCGCTCAAGATGACTACCACCAGTCCGGGGTGGTCGTTGACCAGTTGAGCGGCCAAATCGATCCCATTGGTCGTCGGGAGACGGATATCAGTAATGACCAGTTCAGGAAGGGTTTCAGCGACGACCACCTGCGCCGAATCGGCATCGGCCGCTTCCCCTACCACCACGAATCCCGAGGCATCCTCGAGGATTCCGCGCGTGCCGGCCCGCAGTAGTTCGTGATCGTCCACAATTACTGTCCGATAGACCGACTCGAGCCCGGTCATGGCGCGATCAGCCCGGTCATACCTGCACAGCGGGATGGCGTGGTCGGGCGCTTCCCATGCGTCCATCGTAGGTGGATCACCTGGCGACGGCGAGGGACACAGCCATAGCGACGGCCAGACCGGTGACGAGGGGCACCGAGGCGATGGCTAGGACCCATCGCCCCCAACTGCGACCAGACGACTCCATCGCCAGCGGACGCCGTCGTCGATTCCACAGCACCACCAGACAGGCGAAGGCGGTGAGGATCCAGGCCACCAGGCCTGCCACTGTTGCAGCCACGGCGACGGCGCCGAGTCCGCCCAACCAGCAGCCAGCGGTAGCCAGCAGAGTGCGTCCATGACCCCGAGGGTCACGGCAGTCCGGGTCGCGGGATCGCAGCACGGCGAGGGTGACCGTGGCTACCACTAGACCCACCAGCGACCAGACAAGCACACTCCAAGCGTCGAGCCACATGGCGGCACCGATGATGAGCGTCTGGCCCAGAGCCGCTCCCGTGGCCCCCACCGACAGCGGCGCCCGCGGCCCACCTAGTTCAATCAGGCTCACGGCGATCACCGTGGCACCCAAGACGCAGTAGCCGCCAGACAGCAGCGAGCCGTGCCAGGCCCAAGTCACGAGGGCGAAGACGGCGGCGGTGGCCCCTTCGACCAGGGGATACCGGGCTGAGATGGGCTCGTGGCAGGTGTGGCACTTGCCTCGAAGGGCCAGCCATGAGGCCACCGGGACGTTCTCCCACCACGAGAGCTGGCGATCACAGGTCGGGCAGAACGAACGGGGTTTCGACACCGATAGGCCGAGCGGAACGCGGTACACCACCACGTTCAGGAATGAGCCAACTCCCAGTCCGAACAAGGCGGCAACGGCGATCACGAACCACTCGGGCTCTCCACGCAAGCCGGTCACCGGACTGCCCCGGTAGGGACTGATCCGGTAGGGACTTCAGGAATAGACGGCGAATCAGGGAAGAACACGCGATGACAAGGGGATGCACGGCCGCCGATCGACATGGTGAGGTGCATCCTGGCGTCCGTCCTCTCGTTGTCGCGTGGCGGTTCACCCTAGTGGTCCCTGGTGACATCCAATGGTTTTCGCACCCTTTTCGCACCCGGAATTAGTAGCGGGAGACGAGGCACTAGCACCTACCATTGAAGGAGTCTCACCGGAGTCGCCCGAATCCCTAGCGGCAGGTGTGGCCATGCACGCAATGTGCACACGGCGGCAGGCAGGCGGCGAACAGGGTGGCGAACGATGCAGAAATGCCAACGGTCCGGTGTCCCCGGACTCCAGTGCGGGTGGATCACAGGGAATCTCATTCAATGTTGGACGGCAGTCTGCCGATGATTGATTCATGAGCGACGTGGAGGCCATTCGATACATGGCAAACGAACGCGATCTTGAGTTCGTCGATCTCGACGCCTATGGCGTCGATCCTGCCGCGGCCACAATCCTGCCGGGCGAACTTTCGCGCCACCACCGCGTGGTAGCCATCAAACGCAAGTTCGGGACTCCGGTGATTGCAACCGCCGACCCCTCCGATCTCTTTGCCCAAGACTCCATCCGCGCCCTCTTGGGGCGGGACTTCATTTCGGTGGTGGCGTCCCCTGAGCAGATCGACCGGTACCTCGACATGATGTTCGGGGAGGGCCTCGAGTGGTCTGCTGGCCCCGTCGTCCCCGCAAGCAGCAACGCCGATCCAACGCCAGTCGATGCGTTCGACATGGCGCTCTCCGAAGTGCTTGACACGGCCGATTCCGCTCCGCTGGCACCATCTCATGATGTCAACGGTTCCGCGTCCCCAGCGGCCGACGAACTAGCGGCACTGGCTCTGACTCTCGAAGTGGACAGCATCCTGGCCGAAGGGGCAGGCGACACGCCAAATGACGCGGCCGACCTGGTGGCCGAGGCGGTGGCCACCTATCACGACCTCCACCCCGAGGACCCTGAGGACCATGAGGACCATGAGGCCACGGCAGCCGCCACGGCCGGGTTTCCGCCCCTGGCCAAGGCATTGGTCGAAGGGAACCGGGTCTCCCTCGAGGCGATGAGCCTGGCCCTCGAAGAGCACAACCTGACCGGCTTGAGCATCGCTCGGATCCTTACCAACCAGAAGCTGGTCACCGAGGCCGACCTCATGTGGGGGATGGCCGAAGAGATGGGCCTCCAATTCGTAGACCTCGACATCGTCGGTGTCGACATTTCCGTGGCCGAGGTCATCCCCGAAACGACGGCCCGACACCACAACGTCATGGTGATCGCCCTCGACAACTCCGTCCCTGTGGTCGCTGCGTCCAATCCCACCGACGTCTTCGCCATGGACGACCTCCGGACCATCCTCGGCCCCAACTTCATCGTGGTGGTGGCCACCCGGACCCAGATCAGCGCACACATCGGGCGGGCCTTCAACAGCGGTGATGCCGCCGACATGGCCATGGAGGCCTCGCTCGGAATTGATGGAGGCATCCAGGACAGCGGTGTCGACGACATCCAGACCGTCACCGAGACGGCCCCCATCGTCCGCTACGTCAACCTCCTGATCCTCCAGGCGCTCAACGAACGAGCCTCCGACATCCATATCGAGCCGACGGCCACCGATCTGCGCATCCGCTACCGAATCGACGGCGTGCTCCACGACGTGTCGACCGGACCGAAGTCCATCGCCGCGGCGGTCACTACCCGGCTCAAGGTGATGGCAGACATGAACATCGCTGAGCACCGCGTACCTCAGGACGGTCGCATCTCGCTCAACGTGGGAGCCAAGGGGATCGATCTTCGGATGGCTACCCTTCCGACGATCTACGGAGAGAAGATCGTGATGCGGGTCCTCGACAAGTCGAGCGTGGTCCTGGGCTTTGCTGAACTCGGATTCGACCCCGAGATGCTGGGTCGCTACGAGTCGCTGTACACCAAGCCATACGGGACGATCCTGGTCAGCGGACCGACCGGCTCCGGCAAGTCGACCACGCTCTACACCACCCTCACCGCGCTCAACTCCTCGGAAAAGAACATCATTACCGTCGAGGACCCGGTCGAGGTTCCCTTGAAGGGTGTCAACCAGGTTCAGCTCAACGTCAAAGCTGGGCTCACCTTCGCCAGCGCCCTTCGATCCATCTTGCGGTCCGACCCTGACATCGTGCTGGTGGGAGAGATCCGAGACAAGGAGACGGCATCGATCGCCATCGAGGCCGCCCTCACTGGTCACATGGTGCTCGCCACCCTCCATACCAACAGCGCCTCAGCCACGCCGATGCGCCTGATCGAGATGGGCATCGAGCCGTTCTTGGTGACATCGGCCATCTCTGGTGTCGTGGCCCAGCGCTTGGCTCGGAGGCTCTGTCTGCACTGCAAGGAGCGCTATGAACCGTCTGAGGCGGATGTGGCTGCCGCCGGCTGGACCTTGGCCGAGGCCGAGGCTGTCGGATCGTTGAACACTGTGTACCGCTCGGTCGGCTGCTCTGCATGTGCGCAGACCGGCTACCGCGGTCGACTCGCACTCGCTGAACTGATGCCTATGACCGAGGAGGTCGAACGCATGATCATCGAAGGAGGTTCGGTGGACGAGATCCATCGCCTTGCCGTCAGCCAGGGCATGGTCGCCCTCCGTCAGGCCGGGTTGCGAAAGGCCTTCGACGGCCAGACCACGCTCGAGGAAGTCCTGCGGGTGGTGGCATGACATCGGTGACGTCGGATACGCGAGGCGTGTGGAACACCCGACTGGCGCAGGCCATGGTCGAGGCTGGCTACGAGACAGAGGCAAATTTGGTGCCCCTGGTCAACGAGGCCGCAGCCACCGGACGGAGTCTGGGTTTCGTGTTGATCAGTAGGGGCCAGGCCCTGCCCAGCGTCGTGGTCGGCACCCTGGCCACCTTGGCGCAACTCCCGGCCGTCGACTTGGACGCCTTCACTCCCCACCCCGACGCCGTGGCGGCGGTGCCCGTGACGGTAGGCCTCGACTTCGACGCCATCGGTCTCCAGTTCGACGGGAAGGCACTGGTGGTCGCCTTTTCGGAGCCGCCGAGCCCTCATGAGGTCGACGAGCTCGCCGGGCGGGTCGGCCACCGGATCCATCCGGTGCTGGCTGACCCCGTGCTCATTGCCCAGCGTCTCGGCCGCCCCGAGGTGGCACTAGGGGACCTAGAAGAGGGAACGACATCCCCCGTGAACAAGCGGGAACGTGCAGCCAAGGTCGAGGACCTGCTCACTACCGGCATACCTGCGGCCGCGGCCAACGACACAATGCCGCTGCACATCGACGACCTGCTCCGCTATGCCGTGTCGGTGGGTGCCTCCGACCTCCACCTGACGGCGGCCATGCCGGGGACGATCCGCCTGCACGGGGCCATGCGCCCCATCGAAGGCTGCCCTCCATTGGACAACGAGACCATCCGCGACATGGTCTTCGGCATCCTGCCCGCCTCGCAGCGCGAGCGGTTCGAAGCCGAGCACGAGCTCGACACCTCCCACACCATCCCCGGTGTCGGCCGATTCCGCGTCAACGTGGCGCTCCAGAGGGGAACGGTGGCGGCCGCCCTACGGCCCATTCCGCACGAAATGCCGGTCTTCACCAGCCTCGGACTGCCCGATTCGATCCGGTCCTTCACGGACCTGCGCCGAGGCCTGGTCCTGGTGACCGGACCGACCGGATCCGGAAAGTCGACCACGTTGGCGTCGCTGGTGGACATCATCAACCGGACGAAGCCGCTCCACATCGTCACCGTCGAGGATCCGATCGAGTTCCTCCACAGCCACAAGCGCTCGATCATCACCCAGCGAGAGATCGGCGAGGACACCGACTCGTTCGGCGAGGCCCTCCGTCGTGTCCTCCGTCAAGACCCCGACGTCATCTTGGTCGGCGAGCTCCGTGACCTCGAGACCATCTCGATGGCGTTGACCGCTGCCGAAACGGGCCACCTCGTGTTCGGCACCCTCCATACCCAAGATGCCCCGCAGACCATCGACCGGATCATCGACGTCTTTCCTACCCAGCAACAAGAGCAGATCCGGGTCATGCTCGCCTCGACACTCGAAGGTGTGGTCACCCAGCAGCTGGTACCTACGGCCGATGGCCTGGGACGGGCCGCTTGTGCAGAGGTACTCGTATGCACCTCGGCCATCCGCAACCTGATCCGACAGGGCAAGACCCACCAGATCTACTCGCTCATGCAGGTGGGTGGGTCCTTCGGCATGCAGACGATGGACCAGGGCCTGGCCCAGATGGTCAAGAGCGGCATCATTTCTGAGTCCATCGCCTACGACCGATCCTCAAACGAAGAGGACCTCCGCAACCACCTACATCTGTGATGACCGCTGATCGCACCACCGAACAACGAATCGGGGAACCGTGGCACTGACATTCGACTACAAGGTACGCGACAAGGGCGGCGAGCTCGTCGAAGGACAGCTCGACGGCGACAGCATTGCGCTGGTCGTCCGTCGACTCCGAGAGATGGGCTATATGCCCATCTCCGTGACGCCGAAATCGGCGGTCAACCTGAAGACCGAGATCAAGATTCCTGGCCTGTCCGACCGGATCAAACTGCGCGAAATCGCCGTCATGACCCGCCAATTGTCGACCATGGTGGACTCGGGACTGTCGGTGGTGCGCTCACTCGGCATCTTGGGCACACAGGTCGAGAACCCTGAGCTGGCCCGGATCCTGACGCAGGTGCGTCTCGACTTGGAGCACGGTTCCTCGCTCTCGGTGGCCTGTGCCAAGCACCCCAAGGCCTTTTCCAAGCTCTACTGCACGCTGCTCCAAGCCGGTGAGGTCGGTGGAAACCTGGACGAGGTGCTCCTGTCGCTGGCCGATGCCATTGAGAAGCAGGCCCAGCTCAACCGGACCATCAAGTCGGCCATGACGTATCCGGCCGTGGTGCTGTCAGTGATGCTGCTCATCTTCTCGGCCATGATCATCTTCATCGTCCCAGTGTTCCAGGGGCTCTTCAAGAGCCTGGGCGGCACGCTGCCGGTGCCCACGCAGATCCTGATCAAGATCTCGGACATCATGACGAGCGCATGGGTGCTGCTCATCATCGCCATGGTGATTGGGGCCGTCGTCGGAGTGAAGAAATGGATCGCCACAGTGAACGGCCGGCGTATCTGGGACCGCTGGATGCTGAAGCCCCCGGTGTTCGGTCAACTCTTTCACAAGGTGGCGCTGGCCCGGGTGACGAACACCCTTGGCTCGCTCATCGGCTCCGGCGTCCCGATCCTCGAGGCACTCGACATCAGTGCGGAAACGGCCGGGAACGTCACCATCGGAGACGTCCTGCGTAAGGCCAAGAACGGCGTGCGTGAGGGTCGCCCATTGGCCGATACCCTCCGCGAGCACGAAGACGTCATCCCTTCGCTGATGGTGCAGATGATCGAGGTCGGTGAGCAGACCGGTGTATTGGACGGGATGCTCCACAAGGTGGCTGCCTTTTACGATCAAGAGGTCGAGGTGACCGTCAACAACCTGACCGCACTGCTCGAGCCGCTGCTGACGGTGTTCATGGGGATCGGTGTCGGAATCATGGTGATTTCGCTGTACCTACCGATGTTCGACTACATCAAGCTCGTGCACTAATCGCCGCTCGGCCCGAGCGACAGGTCTGGCCCCTTAGGGCGGATCGCCTGAGTGCTGGCTGACACCGGAAAGCGTGCGCCCCCGACCGAACTGTTCCGGGCACGTCTGCGTTACCAGGTGGCCTTCGACCAGAACCGTGTCGCAGGCCCCTTGACACCTATGACCAGGGATCTTTCATCGAGGTCGCTCCAGTTGAGGCTCAAGTCCGAGAGTGAATCAGTCGATTGGACATCATGAGCACTAGCGGCATGGTAGGTGCCTCCGTGGGCACGGGGCGCCAGATTGGTGAGTTGGCGACGGCTGCTCCCGATGGCTCGGGTCCAGACGGGGCCCGGGTGCTGACGTGGTCGGGCCCAGGGGGCTGGCGGGCCAGACCTCCAACGTTGGTGGCCCGGGTGGTGTCCGACTGGGCGCACTGCGACGACGGGTTCACGTTCGTCGAGTTGATGATCGCACTCGTGGTGATGGCCATCCTGCTTGCCATCGCCATTCCGACGTTTCTGGGAACGACGGCGACGGCTGACAGCCGTTCGGCCCAGTCGAACCTGAACACTGCGCTCACCGATGCCAAGGCTCAGTTCGAAAACCACGGACAGACCTACTTCGTGAACGGGGTACAGGACTCCGTTGCGATGTCGGGCCTGCTGACTGATGCGCAGCTCTCTTTGGCGTTCCACGCCGGAGCACTTGGCAACTCGACGACGACGGGCAGTTCAGCTTCGCAGTCGAAGTTGTCGGTCGCCGTGTCTGCCGATGGCAACGGCATCGTGATCGCCGCGTACTCGGCGCCTGGCAACTGCTATTACATCGTGGATAACGAGGGTGGACTCAGCACCGCGGCTGCATCTGTCTCTCCCTATTCGGGTGCGGCCCCGGTGACGACGTCGGTCACTACTCCGCCGGCAGGGTCGATCGCACTCCCGTCTGCCTCTGGCATGAGTTTCGTCGAAGTGAAGGGTGATGTCACCGCTGACCATTGCAACGCATTTCAGCCGATGACCAGCGGATCGCCGATCACGGCGCGCTATCTGAAGTCGGGTTTCCCCTTCTGATCGGAGTGGTCGGGCGTAACTGAGGGGATGGATCAGCACGCTGAGTGGCCGTCTGCCCACGGTCCATGACAGCAACCTGATTACCACTTTCCGGCAACCCGAAGTAGGCGACATAGGGCCGTCGGCCATAGACAATGGTGAGCAAGAGATGTCCCCCATTTCTCCGTGCGGGCAGGGCACAGATTGAGTTGTGACCGATGGCGGCGGTTCGTGGCGGTTCATCTCTCATCGTGTTGGTGCGGGACCAGCGACAGGAAAGTCTTCGGACTCCACTCAAGTTGGTAACCGATCGAGACGATGACAGTACCGGGAGTCAACTATGGCGACCGTTCATTGATGCAGCACATACCAATCATCCGATAAGAGGAGAAAGCACATGATGTCATCTGTAATCAGTCGCTTGAACGACAAGCGAGACGCTGCGGCTGAACTCGGCGAGGACGCCGGTTTCACCCTCATCGAGCTCATGGTCGTCATTTTGATCCTGGCCATTCTGCTGGCCATCGCCATCCCTACGTTCTTGGGTGTGACGGGTGGAGCGAACGACCGGGCAGCTCAGTCCAACCTGAACACGGCAGTGACGACCGTCAAGGCCGCAGCAGCCATCAACAACCAGACGTACGCGGGCATTCCGGCTGGAACGTTTGCTGCCAACGAGCCCAGCATCACCTGGTCAACCGGAGCGGTGACGACACAGGGTCCAGTGTCGTGGACTACCTCGGCTGATGGTGCTGGCATTGTTCTGGCGTCGTACTCGAAGAACGCCAACACCTGCTTCTACGTATCAGAGAACGAGGCTCCCGTGACGAGCGCTGGTTGGGCTCCGAACGCCCCGACCGCCGCTGGCGTGCAGTACGCCAAGGGTGCTGCAGGCGCAGCCTGTAACTCTGCGGCTGTCCCTGCTGGCCTCACCTGGACGAGTGCCTTCTAGTCAGCATCGCTGACTGGTATCCGGTGTCCGTAGATGGACACCGTGCATATGTCGTGCGACCCGAGTCCCCTCCTTCGGGAGGGGACTCGGGCGCGCCCGGCACCTGAGTGTTGAACTGCGGTGGCATCGACATTCGATGAATCTGACAAGAGGAGAACCTGCGTAATGTCATCTGTAATCAGTCGCTTGAACGACAAGCGAGACGCGGCGGTTGCACTCGGCGAGGACGCCGGCTTCACCCTCATCGAGATCATGGTCGTCGTCCTGATCCTGGCCATTTTGCTGGCCATCGCCATCCCGACGTTCTTGGGAGTGACGGGCGGAGCGAACGACCGGGCGGCTCAGTCCAACCTGAACACGGCGCTGACGACCGTCAAAGCTGCGGCGACGCAGAACAACCAGAACTACCTCGACATCTTCGGTGGACTGGCCGCCGCTGAGCCGACCCTCGAGTGGAACAACGACTCGACGGTTTCGACCCAGGGCCCTGTCTCCGTGCACTTTTCGCTCTTTCTTGGTGCCAACGTCCCCGTCAATGGCATGGTCATCACGGCGTTCTCCAAGAACGGACCCACCTGCTGGTACGTGGTGGACAACCTGGCTGCCGTGATCGACGGGGCTCCTTATGGGGCCCCCAGTGCCACGACGTTCCCGAACACCCCGGGGACCTGGTACTCCAAGGGGACTCCCACCGCAGGGGAATGCAACCCATCGGCTGCTCCGGTAGGTGCCAGCTGGTCCCACAGCTTCAGTGGCTGAGCCCCCCGTCTGAAGGCCTCACTACATGGGGCCGACGGTGTGCTTTCGGCCGGGAAGCATCTCGCGCTTCGTCTCGAGCAGTGCCAGCGCATCGGACACCACGGATCGCGTATCGCCTGGATCGATGACGGCATCGATGAAGCCCCGCTCCGCCGCCTGGTAGGGCGTGAGAAACGCCTCGGTGTACTCGTCCTGCAGTCGGGCCCGCACTTCGGCGGTGGATCGTCGATGGAGGATCTGGACCGCGCCCTCGGCCCCCATGACGGCGATCTGAGCACCGGGCCAGGCCACGCACAGGTCGTTGCCGAGGCCCTTCGAGTCCATGACGATGTAGGCGCCGCCGAAGGCCTTGCGCAGGATCACGCACACCCGGGGCACAGTGGCCTCGGCGTAGGCGAAGGCGAGCTCGGCGCCGTGGCGGATCATGCCGCGCCACTCGAGGTCCTTGCCGGGCAAGAAGCCCGGGGTATCTACAAGCGTCACCGGCGGCACACCGAAGGCGTCGCAGAAC
>Ga0194061_1002078_pt1 | contig 11175 bp, 8 predicted proteins | sample SepL2221m_MetaG_FD_163423 | JGI IMG/M metagenome (GOLD analysis project Ga0194061, IMG submission 163423) | Anoxic zone freshwater microbial communities from boreal shield lake in IISD Experimental Lakes Area, Ontario, Canada - Sep2016-L224-21m | ecosystem: Environmental > Aquatic > Freshwater >...
GGAGCATACACCGGGGGCAACGTCTGCATCTGGATGTATCCTGAAACGGGAGCCGGGATTTTTACAAGGGATACTTATGTGACCCACAACTTCTACGATGGCCTCAGCGCCCTTCATAGCACCTCGGAAATAAAAGGACCTGCCAAGGCCTGTGGTGACGGATTTATCTTTGGCTCGTCCCTCAATTATGTAGTCACCGGCAATCGAATCATCAACTTCTCCTACGAGGGAATTTATATCTGCTACGCCGCTTATCGCGGGATCGTACCTCTGGCGGAACAAACGGCGACCGTGACCGGCAATTTTTTGGATGGCGGAAAAGGCGGGGGCTGGGGAATCCGAACGTCTTACAACAACACGCTCATCTCGAATAACGTGATGATCAACATTGCCGGTAACGGCATTTTAGTGACGAGAGAAACCAATAAAGTGGACCCTCCTGAAACTTCGGGAGAGCAGATCCTCAATAACGACATTACGATGCGCGCCGACGCGGGAGCAGGAATTAATGTGGGTAATTCGCATTCCGCAAGAATTATCGGCAATACCGTTCGCGTACCCGCACCCAGTGCTGGTGTTGTCGCCACTGGAATAGAGGCCGGCGGCGGTGGATGGCATGTCAACTACGACCCTAAAACCAATTATCTGGTGGAAGATTTGAAGTTGGAAAAGAACGTGGTTCAGATGAAATCCAACGACGCTGGTTCAATCGGTGGCACTTCTATTGGGATCCTCATTTGGAATCTTACCACGCCATTTTCCGTAGCTGGAAATCAGGTAATGGACGCCGATCAAGGCCTCTTCTTAAAAGAACAGTTACCTCCGCTGACTCCGCCGTATTCCCGTGCTGACTACGAGGCGGGCAATCATTTTGTCCGGTGCATCAAGAATGTATGGCGGTAAATCCCTGCCCGAGATTTGTCCTGCCCCCTTCAACGTTGACCGGATGATCATTCATTCTTCATCCTTCAATCAGGCCGAGAGATCCAAAAATTACTTCAATACATGGGCCACGATTTCGTCCCACAGTGCATCAATCTGCGATGGTTGTACGACCGGTTTGCCGGCTTGCATAAACCAGTAGCGAGCATTCTTGATGTCACCCTCCATGAGATGCAGCATCGCGTGGATCCACGATCCAACAGGGGTCGTGATAGACTGTGCAATCTCGTGCGACTTCTCCCATTCCCCTTTTTTTGCATACCAAAGCGATCTCGCTTCGGGACTGGAAAAAGCTGGGGGAATGCTCTCACAAACGATTGAGGATTTGAATTCGAGGACTGTCATGCACCCGGGCTCTCCTTGCCTGAATCGTTGCGTCACACGTTGAACTGCGTGCGACAATTCCACTGCGGCAACCAGAAATTCAATTCTTCGGCACGCCCAAACAAATTCGAAATCCATCGCGAGAATCGGAATAACTCGGGCCCTGAAGTCCTAGGCGAACGGCGCAGCGTGCATTTCCGGGAACATCAAAATAGTTGCCGCCGCGACATACAGGTCGCGGATTTGTATTGACAACATAGACATCCTCATGACCTCCCTTCGGATCAAAGTGATCGAGGACAACTTCCCACACACCGCCACACATGTCTGCCATCCCAAAACCATTGCGGCCTTTTTCTCCATACTGATCCACCGGTGACACAAAGGCAAAACCATCGCTCCAAGGCGCGTTGGCCAACGGCCAAATCTTGTTCCGACCTGGTAAAAAATCGACGGCAGAAATATTGAATCTGCCTTCGCCGTCTTTGAGATCGTCTCCCCACCAAAAAAAAGTGCTTTCAAGTCCACCTCGACACGCATACTCCCACTCTGCTTCCGTCGGCAGGCGGTATTCAAGCCCCTCAGACAGTCGGCCCATCTGACGTTCTTTCATCGTCAACCACTTTCCAAATGCCATACCGTCATTCCAGCTCACACAAACAACCGGATAGATGCTCTGTAATGGGAATCCAAAATTTGGATCCCGCCAACTTTTACCTTCTATCGATATCCAAGGATGCGGCGGCGCCTTTGCTGTGATCGTCCATTCAGGATCAAAACATTGCGTTTTGCCACCAGGCTTCTCTGCGTCGCTAACGTAACCGCTCTCCTCTATAAAGCATCGAAATTGTCCGACGCTGACTTCCGTGCGACCCATCCAGAAACCATCCTTGACTCGCATGCTTCGCGGCTTTTCACCTTCATACGACTCACGCTCTGTTCCTGGGGTAGCGCCCCCTTCGATTCCAGTTGCCCAGGCTTTTTCTGCGGGCGTACTTCCCATTTTGAATTCACCGGGCGGAATGTACACCACTTCAAGGCTCACCTCATGCCCCAAGTCAACCTGAAGTGTCGTTCCCTGCGCGGGCTGCTTCTCAGCAGACGCTGCATGAGCAGGAACCATTTCTTCCACCATGATCGCGATCAATGCTGCCAACACAAAAGCGAAATCGGTGGTTGCAATTTTCACGAGATACACTCCTTAAAAAAATAGTACCTGTTCGCTCACTGTATCGCCTAAGAATTTTTCATCAAGACAATGCCTGCGAGTCACTGACGGTCGTGGAATCAACTCAACAGAAAAAACTTTTTGCTGAAATACATTTTCACTCACCAGCGGGTTCTGGAATCATAAGACTGATAAGTATCTGCCCGGATGTTATTTTCAGAGATACCTCCGGCACACAAACGGTCAGTAGCTTAGCGACAGGGTCGATCACAAAGAGAGGAATTGCTTGTGTTCCATGCAGCGACACAAAGTCGGCATACGTGAATTCCTTCGTCAGCTTGGTTTGCTTGATCACTGCCCCCGCCTCAAATCGCTGGTCGAGGACCTCGTAATTCAGTCCCGTGGCAAATAAAATTCTGCCGTGAACTCTGAGTGAACCAACTTCGACCTGCCCCTCGGAGCGTATCGGTGAAAGTTGATAGACCTCCGAACTACCAAAAACTTCTCGGAAACGCATGGACACCAGAGCATTCACTTCATCGCTGGAAGTCAGTGCCAAAAATCGTCCTAAACCGCCAAAATCGACATTTTTAATCGTATCTTCGTCGAGTAAATCAACTGTTTGTGCGGTGAGCCCTTCCATTCGGGCAACGTTTCCATCAACCCGATTGCTGTCGAGCAACACAACGCGAAAATTTGCCGACTGCAAGGCATGGGCAATGGCTCGCGCACCAGGATGGGCGCTCGCAATCAGCACCCCCTGCGGATTCGTAACGGCCAATCCAAGTCGTCGAGCGAGTGGGAATGCCGTCAAACTGTAGACCGATACTGTGCCTACGATCACAACAAACACTGCTGGCACCAGATCGTGCCCCTGATCACCAAGTCGAATAGCAAAGACCGATGCAACGGCAGCTGCAACGATTCCACGTGGCGCAAACCAGCTCAGAAAAACACGTTCCTGCCACGTGAGATTCGAACCCACACTCGAGAGCCAGACTGCAACAGGTCGCACAATGAGGATCACAAATAGAACAAAAGCAACACCTCGCCATCCCAGCGACGTTAAGTTTTCAAGCTTGAGTCTTGCTGAAAGAATAATAAAGAGGCCGGAAATCAGAAGCACGGTCAAATTTTCTTTAAACTCTACAAAACGACTGATCGCCACTCGCTTCTGATTGGCCAGAAGAACACCCATAACCGTAACGGCGAGCATTCCCGATTCGCGGCACCAGATATTTGCGACGGTAAACGCAGCCACAACCATGGCTAGAAGTGCCGGGCTATGCAGTCGATCCGGCAGCCAAAATCGTTGCAGGGCCAACACCACCACGCCCGCTGCGAAAGACCCACAGATCAGACCAACAGCCGTTGTTTCCAATAATCCGACGAACGCGATCAGAAGCGAAAAATCAAACTGCAGTGCCCCCATCGCGTGCTGTGAATGAAAGAAATCGTAAACCAAAACAGCCAGCGTAGCGCCAATGGGGTCGATCACAATTCCTTCCCACTGGGCGATCGGGCCTATTTTCCCAATGGGTCGAATAAGCCGCAGCATTGGGCCGATGACCGTTGGCCCAGTCACAATCAGTATGCTGCCGCAAAGGAGCGCCAGCCTTGGAGGCATTCCGAGAATTTTCCAAGCGGCCAGCGTCGTCAGAAGCCAAGTCGTTGCTATACCGATCGTCAGAAGTCCTACCAGCACGCGACCGATCTGTCGTAACTCGTCGAGCTTGAGACTCAAGCCACCTTCAAAAAGAATAATGGCGACCGATAAAGAAATAACAGGAAACAACAGGCCTTCGAAAATGCGGTCCGGTTCTATCGAGTGCGTGATCGGTCCGGCAATGAAGCCGATCAAGAGCAACAGCAGAATCGAGGGAACCCGCAGCCGAGCCGCGATGCACTGGCCACCAATTCCCAGCACAATGATTCCGGCAATTCCAATGAGATTCTGTTCTATTTCACTCATGGCACTGCGTAGATCGGAGGATTTCGGGAATGGAGAACCTACTGAGACTTCCGGCGACGATATTTTCAAGTATGGTCGTAGCGTAGCGAGAAAAGACGATTTCTATGATAGTTCGCAAGCACTTCTTTGCGATGCCGCCTCCTGCGATGCGAACAATACTCCACTCTCGCTGAGCTCTAAATCTTACTCACCAGCAGTCGCCACGGTTTTCATTGCCATTGTTCTCCGCTTGCGTCTGCTTTGAACGCAGCCTTAGAATTTTTCCCCGGAGAACGTAGCTGGGAGTTTTTCTTTCAATGTTTTTGCCTCAAGACAGAGACTTTCGCTGTCTCTTCAAATGAATTCGGGGAAACATTTCATGAAATTATCTTTTCGGTTCATTTTGCATACTGATCGTCCACGAGGTTTTACGCTTGTTGAGTTGCTTGTGGTCATTGCGATCATTGGTGTCTTGGTTGGGCTCTTGTTGCCTGCTGTTCAAACGGCTCGCGAAGCGGCAAGACGCAGCAGCTGTTCGAGCAATTTTGCGCAGGTTGGCAAAGGACTTCTCAACTATGAAAGTGCGAGAATGTCATTCCCCATGGGCAGCAAGGGAAACAACGTTGGGCTTCCTAACTGGCGGGTTCATGTGATGCCATTCATGGAAATGACTGAGATTTACGAACAGATCACAATGACCAATGTATTTGCAAGCACTGTTCTTCTTGGAAAATTTCCACAGTGGTGGTGCCCGTCGAGTGATCTCAAGATGAATCCCACAGACTGGTCAACTTGGTTCACCAACCCCGGTCATTTTGTCCCCGCATTCATTGGAATTGCGGGGGCCGCTCCTGATCCTGCCGGAAGAACAACGATGAACTTCAATTCTAACTATGGTGGAATTTGGTGTGGCAATGGAATGCTCGTACCGAATGAAACCATGCGGCCTGCGGATTGCACCGACGGAACATCCAACGTCATCATCGCCGGCGAACAGTCGGCACCAGTTCCCTTGGTCAGCGGGGCCGATCTTCGCAATCGATACTACACGCCGTGGGGCGGGGTGACGTGGTCGACTCCGGTAAGCACCACCAACGGAGGTTCTACCGACTCTTGGGGCATGGGAATCACTGGGGTTCGTTACAAAATAAATCCTATTTCTGCAGCTGCGGGCGCAAACGCTCCCTACGGTGCGAACACCGCGCTCACATCACGGCATGCCGGCGGGATGAACGCCCTCCGCGCGGATGGCTCCACTTCGTTCGTTTCCGAAAGCATCGATTTTCTGAATTTTCAAAAACAATGCGTTCGAGACGATGGGCAAGTAACCTCTGAACAATAATTGCATCGCTCTCTACTTTGAAAAATCCTTACTCTTGAACCGAGGAGCTCTGTTGTGTCTCGCATCGCCATTGGTTCTGTATTGTCGTGTGTCATTTTCCTTGCCATCGGCTGCGGACCCACCGTCAAGACGGGAAGTGTTTCAGGAACAGTGACACAAAGCGGCCAATTTGTATCGAATGTGGATGTAACATTCTCCATGATGAATCAGGGAATTGCTGCAACGGCTCGAACCGATACAGCAGGGGCGTACGAGATTCCAAACATTCTGACCCCGGGTCACTACAGTGTTTTTCTCACTCCGGCACCCCCAGAACCCACGGCTCCAGGGTCTGGAAAGAGCGTGCCGGTCACCACCACGCTTCCCGCTTTGTACGCTCTTTCAAATACGACTCCGCTTCAGTGTGACGTGGTTCAGGGGTCCAACCTTTTTCCGATTGTCATTGAAAAATAGCGCCGCTACTCATCGAGGGGTGGCGACAACCATTTTTCGGATGTATCAACTGTGACAATGTCGTCCAGAGTGATTGTTTTTTACAATAGAAATTATTTGTATGTATCAACTTTTCAAAACAGTATTCATTGGAGTGATCTTTTCGACTGGGTTGCTGGCAGCCCCGCTCGATGCAATCGACGTCAAGCCGGACGTTGTCTACGGACACAAGGATGGCATGGCGCTGAGCTATGACGTTTTCAAGCCGCGGAAAAACTCCAATGGAGTGGGGCTTTTATTCATGATCAGTGGTGGCTGGGTTTCACAATGGACCCCACCTGAAGTGGCCGTCGGATTTTTTAAGCCATTTTTAAATGCTGGGTACACCGTGATCACAGTTCGCCATGGCAGCAGTCCGCGGTATGTCATTCCTGAGATTGCGCAAGACGTGAGATTAGCCCTGAAGCATGTCCATGAAAACGCTGAAGAACTCGGCATTGATTCCACGCGCATTGGAATCTTTGGATTCAGTGCCGGTGGTCATCTCTCTCTTCTGTTAGGCACCACGACGAATGACCACGGCGATGCAAAGACCCCTCGTGTTGCAGCCGTTGCGGCTGTTTTTCCTCCAACCGATCTGCGTCCCTATGTTGAAGTAACCAATCCGCTTCGAGAGCGATTTCCGGCACTCAAATTTGACGCATCCAAAGTCGATCTCTATTCGCCTCTTTTGCAAGTGACTCAAGACGATGCCCCGACGCTGCTGGTACACGGCGACAAGGATGAATTGGTTCCTCTGTGGCACAGCGAAAAGATTTGCGATGCGTTTACCGAGGCGCACGTTGATCACGAACTTCTCGTAATCAAGGGCGCCGCACACGGATTTGACGCGAATGGAAACAAACGGATGTTTGAGGCGATGATACGATGGTTTGACACTCATCTTGCCACAATGAAAAGTGTTCCTGCTCTCTAGAGTTTATGACATCAACCATCAGGTTTCCTTTCACGAGCATGCCTCGCGCGTGACACATGATTTTTCTTGCTCGTTCTGATTCTCCTTTTGATCGCTCCACAATTTATTTTGCTTTGAGTTCTCTCTACGATGCGACGTTTCTTTATTCTTGCTGCTTGCTGCGGATTATTCGCTCTCCTTGCTGTCGCTGAAGCCGAGGAGGTGCCGATCGACTTTGCTCACGACATTGTTCCAATTGTGAGAGTGCACTGCGGAAAGTGTCATACCGGCGACGCACGGCAGGGTGGATTTTCAATGAACACTCGCAGTTCTGCTCTCGCGGGTGGCGACTCCACCACCCCCGGCTTTGTTGCCGGTCAGGCATCGCAGAGCGAAATCATTCGACGGATCATGAGTAGCGATCCTCAGGAACGAATGCCGTCGGAGGGACCAGCACTGCCGGTTGAGTCCATCGCCTTGCTGCGAAGGTGGATCGATACTCAAGCTCCGTGGACAGAAGGTTTTGCCTTCAAAGGAACTGGTTACGAATCGCCTCTCACGATTCGCACGATTGAACTTCCTCCTGCACAAAACGGACGCACGCATCCAATCGACAGAGTTGTCGATGCTTATTGGGAAAAACATTCCATCGCAAGACCACGGCCTTCAGATGATCGCACGTTCATGCGTCGCGTTACACTCGATCTTGTCGGGCTCTTGCCGCCGCCGCAGCGGGTTAAGGCCTTTGTAGAAGACACCAATCCTGCCAAGCGTGCAGTGCTTGTGCGAGAGATCCTCGCTCAGAACCTCGACTACGCCGAACACTGGATGACGTTTTGGAATGATCTTCTCCGAAATGACTACTCCGGAACCGGCTTCATCACCGGCGGTCGCAGGCAGATCACAACCTGGCTTCACCGCTCCTTACTGGACAATATGCCCTATGACGGGTTTGTACGACATCTCGTCTCACCCATCGATGAGTCGCGCGGATTCATCGATGGCATTGTCTGGCGAGGAGAAGTCAACGCCAGCCAAATCGTTCCGATTCAGTTTGCTCAAAACATCAGTCAGACATTTCTTGGAATTAATCTCAAATGTGCGAGCTGTCATGACAGTTTCATCGATCGCTGGACGCTTCAGCAGACGTATGATCTTGCCGCTATTTATTCAAATTCTCCGCTCGAGCTTCATCGTTGTGACAAGGCTACCGGTTCCAAAGCGACGCCCCGTTGGCTCTTCGAGGAGATTGGTCGAGTTGATCCTGACGCTTCGCCACACGTGCGCCTTGAGCAACTTGCAAACCTGATGACGAGCCCTGATAACGGCTGGCTTTCTCGAACCATTGTCAATCGACTCTGGCATCGACTGATGGGCCGCGGATTCGTTCATCCGGTTGACTCGATGCGAAACAGGCCTTGGAACGAAGACCTTCTCGAACTCCTTTCCCAACATCTGATTGAACATGCATGGGATCTCAAAAGCGTTCTTGAGTTCATTGTCACCTCGGAAACCTACGCCGCTTGCACGCCACCTGTTTTCGATCAAGCACAAAACGCCGATTTTATTTTCATGGGCCCGCTGCCAAAACGCATGACGAGTGAACAGTTTACGGACGCGGTGTGGATGCTCACCGGCACGGCGCCGCTGAAACCTGATGCCGAAGTTGTACGGATCAAACGCGACAAGGCTTTGCCGGCACTTCGACCCACCGAGGCTCTCTGGATCTGGTCAAATGCGTTGGCAGCGTCTGACCCCGGAGAGAAACTGGCGTTTCACAAACAATTTACGTTACCGGCTGCGGTATCACATGCCGCAGTAGTTTCAACATGCGATAACGAACACACGCTCTTCTTGAATGGAAAGCGAATCTGCGCTGGCTCGGAGTGGTCTGTTCCGGTTGGCGAATTGGTAACAACCGAATTGGTTCATGGCACAAACGATGTCACCGTTGTCGCTGCGAATGGCGTTGCTGGTGGACCTGCTGCCTTGAAAGTGGAGTTTCACGGAAGGCTGATTGATGGCAGCGAATTCAATGTTCACACAGATGATTCATGGGAGTGGACAACAACGATCCCCAATGCAAATGGACGTTTTCCAAAAGACCACGAACCTGGCGACTGGAAAAAAGCATCTGTGATCACGAATCAAAATGTTTGGGCTGGTGCGAGCCGAGCCTTCGATACTCGACTCGCCGGCATCACTGTCGATGGACCGATGCCGATGGTGCGGGCGGTGCTCATGAAGGGCACATCGTTGATGGCTGCTCTGGGCCGGCCAAACCGCGATCAGGTGGTCACATCCCGTCCTGTCGATTTAACGACTCTTGAAGCCATTCAACTGGCAAACGAACCGTCACTGGCAGATGAATTTGCACGAGGTTCCAGACAGATTCTTGACCAACACGGGCCGCAGGCCGATGCTCTTCTCCGTTGGATGTTTGAAGCATCGCTCTCGAGAAGTCCTACATCCGAAGAGACCGCCTCGGCTCTGGAAATGCTTGGAGAAAAACCAACCGCAGAAAGTATTGCGGACTGCCTTTGGGCGATTGTGATGCTTCCAGAGTTTCAATTGATACGGTGAGGTGCCCCAGTGCCATTACTTGATGTTCGATCGATCACTTCGCGACGCGAATTCGTGCAGCGTCTTGCCGCAGCAACGACCGCCACGCTTTTGCTTCCTGAGCCCTTTTCAGAGGCAGGCACACAGGAGTCTCTCGTTGTCCATCCGGTGGCAAAAGCCGACTCCATCATTGTTCTTTGGATGGCTGGTGGAATGGCTGCGCCCGACACGTTTGATCCGAAGAAATACAAACCTTTTGAAGTTGGTCTGGCCGTTCCTGACGTCATTAGCACCTTTCCTTCGATTCCCACGGCAGTTGATGCTGTGCGTATCTGTCAGGGTCTCGAGGAGATTGCGAGCGTCCTTGATCGCGCAACGCTCATTCGTTCGCACGTGCAGCCTGATCTGGGAAGCATTCTGCATTCGAGGCATCAATACCACTGGCATACAGGCTATGTTCCACCACAGACGGTAGCCTGCCCGCATATCGGTGCTTGGATGGCCCGGGTTCTCGGTCCTCGCAATCCTGTGATGCCGGCGTTTATCAATATCGGACAACGGCTTGAAGGAATCGGTGAAAACGAAGAGATCAAAGCCTTTACAACCGCTGGCTTCTTTGGCAGCGAGTTTGGGCCAATGAACTTGCCCTTTCCGGAGGAGGCCGCGCGGGCTGTACAGCCTCCCAAGGGAATGGATCCGGGACGGTTTTCCAGTCGCTACTCATTCTTCAAAAAACTTGTTCGCAATTCCCCTGCTCGCGATTACGTCAGTGACTATCACCAAGAGTCAATGCTTCGCAGTCTTGACAATGCACATCGACTTCTAGGAGCAAAGGAACGCGAGGCTTTTGACATCACCCGAGAACCCAACGAAGTTCTTGAACAGTACGACACGGGTCGCTTTGGTCGTGGCTGTCTCCTTGCAAGACGACTGGTAGAAAATGGGGCTCGCTATGTTGAAGTGACGACCGAATACATCCCTTTTGTTCATTGGGATACTCACGATCGTGGCCACGAAACACTCACCAAACTCAAAAAAGAAATCGACCGACCTATTGCCACGCTTATTCGCGACTTGGAAATTCGCGGCCTGCTCGATCGCACGCTTGTCGTGATTGCCAGCGAATTTAGCCGTGACATGATCACCGAGGGACAACCCGGCTCCAAGGCTGGTGATCAAGCCAATTCACCAAAGGATTTTCTGTTGCTGCCCAATCATTACGGTCAGCATCGGCACTTTACCGGTGGCTCAACGGTGGTGATGTTTGGCGGTGGCGTCAAAAAGGGTTTTGTCTACGGAAAAACTGCAGACGAACGGCCCTGTATGGCAGTGGAACATCCCGTCAGCGTTTCCGACTTGCATGCCACACTTTTTTCGGCGATGGGCATGAGTCCTAAGACGGTCTTCGATATCGAGGGGAGACCTTTTTATGCCACCGACGACGGAAAAGGAAAACCCATCGATGCCATTTTTTCCTAACGCGATTCGATTCTCAATGG
>Ga0194061_1002079_pt1 | contig 11169 bp, 10 predicted proteins | sample SepL2221m_MetaG_FD_163423 | JGI IMG/M metagenome (GOLD analysis project Ga0194061, IMG submission 163423) | Anoxic zone freshwater microbial communities from boreal shield lake in IISD Experimental Lakes Area, Ontario, Canada - Sep2016-L224-21m | ecosystem: Environmental > Aquatic > Freshwater >...
GCAATACCCGTTGGGCCACAGCGCCCAGACTCATGCCTTCGCGCAAACGCAACTTGGCGACCATATTCCGGAGTTCGGGGCTGTCCACAATCGGTCCGCCAAAGTTGAGAAAATCATACAGGCTCCAATCCTGTTGCGACAGTAACGGCCAGGAGTCATTGAACTGGGTGGGGTCCTGTGGGGGACGTTCGGTTTGCACCACACTGGTGGCGACAATTTTGATTTCCTGATGCCAGGCGGCCACGGCGAAGGCGTGAACGGTATTACCGAGCCAATCGGAATACGGCGTGACCGTGGTGGCCGGGCCAATGGCCAGTGTGAAGGACAGGCGATGCTGATCCACACTTTGCAGCGGGGCCATGCGCAATTCCATGACCGTTTCGTGGATCAGGTCGCTATAGTGCAACGTGGTTTCATGGACAATTTTTACCAGCATCAGACACCTTAGAGAAAATAGGCCTTGCGAATTGCTTCGGCGGCCAATGCCACACGGACTTGAATGTCCTGTAAGTAGCTGAACGGGTCGGCCCCGTCGAGTTCGCCGGGGTCGGCGTACTCCAACTGGGTATTCAGGCGACCCAGAATCCGTTCGGCCGCATCGGCCTGGCGCGAGGAACGGCCCGTACGCAACTGCGTCACCGCGCCATAGGCGGTGCGGACACAGAAGGCCACAGTGCGCGGGAAACCAGGTTCCAGAACCATAAAACGCACAATCTGGGCGGGTTCCATATCACCCACGTGCTGACGCCGATAGGCTTCCAAGGCCCCGCAGGCCCGCAATACGGACATCCAGTGCAGATTGCGCACGCCGGGGTCAAGATTGGCATCTTCCTGCTGCAAGACCCGGCCACGAATGGCCAGTATCCGGCAGGTCATGTCAATGCGTTCCAGCAACACGCCCATGCGGGTAAATATCCACCCCTGCCCGTGGGCCATGGTCTGATCTACCAAACCATGAAAAAGCGCAGCCCCTTGAATCGTGGCACGGAACAGTTCCGAGGCGGAATCCTCGAAGCGGGTTTGGGCTTCGGTTCCCTGGAACGACCAATAGAGCGTGTTGATATGCTCCCACATTTCGGCGGAAACATGTTCGCGCATGCCCCGGGCATTTTCGCGCGCCCGAGTGAGGGAATGCACCAGACTGTTGGGATTGGTGGCACCCAGAGTCAGGTACTGGGCCAAACCGTAGAATGATTGGGCGGCCTCTTCCTGCAGAAAGGTCTGTACTTCAGGCAGCAAATCCACGCCCAGTATCCCCGGCAAGGAACGCAGCAGTACCCGCTGCAATTCAATATTGACATCACCCACGTCGGTCATCATGGATTCGTGCTCCAGCAGCACTCGGGCAATCTGCTCGGCGCGTTCCATGTAACGGCCCATCCAGTACATGCCATCAGCAGCCCGCACCAGCATGGGCGGGACATGGGTACCCAGCACGGGATTGGTTTCCGCACGCATCATTGCACACCCCCCACCAGTTCCGAATCGGCTTCCAGCACCCAGGTATCTTTACTACCCCCACCCTGCGAGCTATTGACCACCAGACTCCCCTTGCGGAGCGCCACGCGCGTGAGTCCGCCGGGCATGACCATGACCTTTTCGCCGTAGAGAATATAGGGCCGCAGATCAATGCGCCGGCCGGCGAATTCCCGGTCAATATAGCTGGGATGCTGACTGAGTTCGACCACGGGCTGGGCGATGTAATTACGCGGGTCGGCGCGGATGAGTTCCGCGAACTTGGCCCGTTCGGCGCTGGTGGCCTGATGGCCCATGAGCATGCCGTAACCGCCAGACTCGTTGGTGGCTTTGACCACCAATTCGTGCAGATGCTCCAGCACATAAGCACAATCATTGGGCCGCGAGCAATATACGTGGGCACGTTATTGAGAATCGGTTCCTGCTTGAGATAGAAGCGGATCATGTCGGGAACATAGGGGTAAATGGCCTTGTCATCGGCCACGCCGGTACCGACAGCATTGGCCAGCGCCACATTACCACAGCGGTAGGCATTCATCAGCCCGGCCACACCCAGCGCGGAATCGGGCCGGAAGCTGAGGGGATCAATAAAATCATCATCCACCCGGCGATAAATCACATCCACCCGCCGCAGGCCGGCGACGGTACGCATGTAGACGTGATTGTCCACCACCACCAGATCGCGGCCTTCGACCATTTGCACGCCCATCTGCCGGGCCAGAAAGCTGTGCTCGTAGTAGGCGGAATTGAAGATACCCGGGGTCAGCACGACGATGTTGGGTTCATCATCCTGACGCGGGGCCACATGCCGCAGCGTGTGCAGGAGATTCAGCGGGTAATCCTCAATCGCCCGCACCCGGCAGGCGCCAAACAGCATGGGAAATACCCGTTTCATCACCGCGCGGTTCTCCAGCACATAACTGACGCCGCTGGGGGTGCGGCCATTGTCTTCGAGAATCAGGTAATTGCCCGCACGGTCACGGATCAGGTCAGTGCCGCAGATGTGAATATATATATCCTTGGGCACCCGCACGCCCAGCATCTCCCGGCGGAACATCTTGGCGCTATAGATCATGTCGGCGGGGATAATGCCTTCGCGTACGATATGCTGTTCGTGGTAAATATCACGGCAGAACATGTTCAGGGCCGTCAGCCGCTGGGCCAGGCCGGACTCGATGCGAGCCCATTCCTCGGCGGGGATGATGCGCGGCACGGGGTCAAAAGGGAAGATACGTTCGACGCCGGTGTTATCGTTGTAGACGGTGAAGGTAATGCCCTGATTGCGAAATGAAGCATCAGTCATGCCCTGCCGACGGGCAAAGGCACTGTGACCCATGGAGCAAATCCGCTCGTGAACCGCCGCATAATGGGGCCGGGGCACAGCGCTGTCGGCAAACATCTCATCAAAGATGCCGTTGCATTCATATTGTCCAAACATAACGAGGTCCATCCGTAAAAGGAGCCTCGTTTCCTCGTTTCGCCGCTGGTAGTATAGCGGGTAAAGGCGCCGCGTCCAGTCCTATAAGGGGAGTTCGGGACCGGTTATGTGTGAATTATTTGTTAATACGCGATATTTCCCGCGCAGGGACTTTATTTCAGCGCTTCAATCAGGGCGACCAATTCCTGGGCACGCTCGGGGGTTTTGGCTTCGGCAATGACCCGGGCAATCGGTTCGGTATTGCTGGGCCGAACATGGACCCAACCATCGGCGAAATCCACGCGGACACCGTCCTGGGTATCAATACGTTCCTGACTGAGTGCGTTTTTGGCTTTCACCACCAAGGCATCGGCCTGGGCGCGGGTGCATTCGAATTTGGTTTTGAGCATGGCATAGCGGGGCAATTCGGCCACCAGTTGGCTGATGGTCTTGCCGGTGCGGGTCATCAGGTCCAGCGTCATGGCGATGGCGAGGAACGAATCACGCACGGGGCCGACGCGAAGGTCAATCAGGCCCCCGTTACCCTCCCCACCAATGACGGCGTTGACCTCCATCATCTTGCCAGCAACATTGGCTTCGCCCACAGGGGTGCGGTAAACCGTGCAGCCAAACTTGGCGGCGATGTCATCCACCATCCGGCTGGTGCTGAGATTGGCCACCACCGGGCCGGGCTTGCTGAGGAGTCGGGCATAGGTGCCCAGTGCGAGGGTATATTCCTCGCCGATGTAGTTGCCCAATTCATCCACAATGGCCAGCCGATCCGCATCGGGGTCCTGGGCAAAGCCGACGGCGGCTTTATGACGTTTTACCTGGGCACACAGGTCGGTCAGGTTTTCTTTGGTGGGTTCCGGGATATGCGCGAAGTGGCCGGTGGCTTCGCCGTTAAGGTGGACCATTTCCACACCGAGCTTGCCCAGCAGCATGGGGGTACCGATGCAGCCGGCGCCGTTGACGCTGTCGAGGACCACGCGGAAATGGCGGCTGACAATGGCCTTCACATCCACCAACGGCAGGACGGTCTGCACATGATGGGCATGGACCCGGCTATCGGTCTGCAGGTGGCCGATATTTTCAATGGGTTGCAATTCCCCGGCGCGGGCTTCCCACGCGGCCTTGATCGCGGCGGCTTGCTCGGGTGGGAAGGCAATGCCGTCGTGACGCAGAAATTTGATACCGTTCCAGATGATTGGGTTATGTGAAGCGGTGATGACGATGCTGGCGGCGGTGCCGAGAAACCGCCCCATCAGCGCCACGCTGGGCGTGGTGGCGATGCCGACATCCACCACGTTGATGCCCACACTCAGCAGGCCGGCGGTCAGAGCACTGAGGACCATTGGTCCGCTGGGCCGGGTATCGCGGCCAATGGCCACGCGTAGGGGTTTATCGCTGGACACGGTTTGCCGGAGAAAATGGCCGAAGGCCTGGCCAAACTCCAAAGCCAGGGTCGGAGTCATGGTTTGTCCGATTACACCGCGTACACCCGAAACACTGATCATCAACGCTGCCGCCATAGTATCGCTCCAATTATGAAAACAGCATCTTGTAGGCAAACCGCCGGGGATGCAAGTGTACACTGGGTCAGTGACGCCATTGCCACCATAAATATAACTGCAGGACCAGCACCAAGCCAAGGACCAGCAAGCCCCAGCCCGGCCCGGTGCGTAGACCGGACACCGCGGCCTCAGGCACCGGTTGGGCGGACCATAAGTCGCCATCGGACGCAGGCTTCAGCGCCTGTTCCAACATCCAGCGCACGGTGATGACATAACTGGGGTCCAGTGGCCAGTTACTCTCCGTCGTTTGTAAATCGGAGGCACACCATAACCAGTGCGCGCCCTGATCTGTGCGCTGGGCCAACCATGGTTGGCCCGCTACGGTAGCGAGAATCCGCCAGTTAGTATCGAGTTGGGCTGGGACCATGCGTTGTACGCGAACGAGATCGAAACGGGCCGGAATGGTGGCATCGGTGGCAAGTTGGGGCACCGCGGCGGTCGGCATGGTGGTGGGTACACCCGCCGGGGTGATCCCCGGTCCGACAGCACGGCCATGAAGCAGTACGACATGCGCCCCCGCTGCGGCATTTGCGGTCCAGACTAGTTTATCCCAGGCCAAGACCACAGGGGTATCCGCACTGGCGCTGGCGGTAAACTCGGGTTGCACTTCCAAGACCCTCCGCCAGGCTGTGGCATTGGCCCCTTGATAGCGGGTGGTGAATGTCCAATGCCCGGCACGGTAATGCCACTCGGTCATGCGGGTGGCATCCTGCCACCAGTTAAAAGTCATCGGTTGGGTAGAGTCGCAGCGCAAGGTCATCTGCCGGGGCTGGCCGGGTTGCCAGACGGCCAGCGGTTTGATCTGTGTGGGGGTATGCACCAACGCACGGAGTCCGGGGAGCGCGGCTTGTTCCGGGGTAAGCTCCGCCCAAAGTACTGCGACATTACCGTTTGTGTTGGTGCGTAATTCTGCGGGTTTGGGCAGGATGACATGGGTAGTTTGCCACCCCACATCGGCCCAGGCGAGTAGCGCGGCCGTCGCAGCCAGCCATATGAGTAATCCCAGCCATTCACCGCGGCGAAAGCCACCCGTACGCCCCGCACCGGACGGAATCTGCCAGAGCATGGTGCTGGAGATAATCTGACGGCGGCGCCGTTGCCGCCACCACAGGGCCAAGCCGGTAAGGAACACCCCCCCGGCCAGCCACAAGCCAAGTGTTGAGCCCACGACCATCTGCATGGAACTAGCTCCGAAAGGGCCGGGGCCAACGCGCCGCGTTTAGATCTGAAAGTCGAGGAAAATCAAATCATCCACGCGGGCAGGCCGGTTACGGTACTGCGGTTCGGGATGTTTGACGGAAACGCGGGTGTAGGGTGGCACCGACTGCGTCAAGAATACGTTGCCGTTGACGGTGGCGCCTTTGCCCACAATGGTATCACCGCCCAAAATCGAGGCGTTGGGATAGACGGTGACTTCATCTTCAATGGTGGGATGACGTTTGGCCCCGCGCAGGGCCTGTCCGCCCCGCGTCGAAGTCGCGCCCAGGGTAACGCCCTGATAGACCTTGACATTGCGGCCAATGGTGGTGGTTTCGCCGATCACCACGCCGGTGCCGTGGTCAATGAAGAAATACTCCCCCACCGTAGCACCGGGATGAATATCAATGCCGGTCATACCATGGGCATATTCCGTCATGATGCGCGGGATGATGGGGACTTTGAGTTCCCATAATTCATGCGCCAACCGGAAGATGGAGATGGCATAGAAGCCGGGGTAGCTGAAAATAATTTCGTCGGTATTGTGCGCGGCCGGATCGCCATCGAAGGCCGCCTGTACATCCGTGGACAACACCTGACGGACTTTGGGCAGACGTCCCAGAAATTCCCGGGTAATGGCACCTGCGGAAATATCGCAATCCGGGCAATCCGTCAAACCCGCATGTTGTTGTTCATGCCGTAATACATTGCGGATTTGGAGGAAAAGACGTTGATATATGGACTCCAACAGTTGCTGCAAATGCTGGTTGATATTGTCCCAGGTCAGACCTTGCTGGCCAAAATAGCCGGGGAACATCAGTTCGCGCAGTTGATCCACCAGCGCGATAACTTCATCGCGCGAGGGCAGATAGCAGACATCCACATGATGGGTACGCTGATCGGCGCGATAGCTCTCGATCATGGTTTCAACCAAGGGGCTTAAATCTGCCGCAGGGGGATGATTCTGTGCCATAACGCTTATACTCCCGCGCGGGGTTTAACGCACCGCAGTGCCTGAACCCCGGCCACCACATCCAAAGCCCCTTCATAAATCGCTTTGCCGACAATCACGCCGGCAATCGGCAACGGGGCCAACGCCACCAGATCGTCCACGCACTTGATCCCGCCACTGTGGATCACGGGCACATGTTTGACCACTTCGAGCAGGCGTTGGGTGGCTTCAACATTGGGGCCGATCAACATGCCATCACGGGCAATGTCCGTGTAGATGATAGCCGCCAGCGGCCAGCGGTCCATACTGGCGGCCAATTCCAAGGCTTTCGTACCCTGAGTTCCGGTTTGGGTCCAGCCATGGGTGGCCACAATGCCCTCTTTGGCATCAAGCCCAAGCACCAGACGATTACGGAAGCGGGCATCATGGACCATGGTTTCAAACCAATCCCGATCCGACAGCGCCCGGGTGCCGAGAATAATGCGCTCGGTGCCGATGGCGAGAAGGTATTCCATCACCTCTTCGCTGCGGATTCCCCCGCCAATTTCAACTTTCATGCGGGTATGACGAACAATCTTCTCGATCAAATCCAGATTGCGCGGCCGACCTTCGCGGGCGCCATCCAAATCCACGACATGCAGCCACTTGCAGCCCGCATCTTCGAAACGCTTCACCATGTCCAAAGGGGTGACGTCATAAGTGGTTTGGAGGTTGTAATCCCCGCGTTGCAAACGCACCACCTGCCCGCCCCGGAGATCAATTGCTGGTATCAGTTCGACGGCCATAAGGTTCCTTGTTAAGCACGAAATATAGTAGCATAACTATTCCGGCATTCTTTACCAGTGTACATTCGCGAATATTAAATGCCTCATGCGTCTGTATAAAATCGTCTGCCTGTCGGCCGCACGCGGTCTGGAGGAAAATTGCCGCCCGCAGGACATTTTGATTTTAACACCAACCACGCTATATTACTGGGCTTTGTTTATCTCCCGGAGTTGTTCCCGGGAAGGCACGATAACTCGATTAGGAATATGCATGGGCATCGTAGTTCAAAAATTTGGTGGAACTTCCGTAGCCAATGCGGAAAAAATCCACAAGGCCGCCGCCAAAGCCATTGCCGCCAAGCATGCGGGGCATCAGGTGGCGGTGGTGGTATCGGCCATGGGCGACTCCACCGATGATCTGATTGATCTGGCCCAGCAAGTGAATCCCAACCCGCCCAAGCGGGAAATGGACCAATTGCTGGCCACCGGCGAACAGGTCACGATTGCCCTGATGGCTATGGCCATTGCCGCCCAGGGCCATGAGGCGATTTCGTTTACCGCCGGGCAAATCGGTCTGGTCACGGATGAAAAATTCAGCAAGGCCCGGATTCAGGGTATTGATAAAAAGCGGATGTTCAAGGAACTCGATGCGGGCAAAATCCTGATCATCGCGGGTTTTCAGGGCATCACGGAAGAAGGCGACATCACCACGCTGGGCCGCGGCGGGTCCAATGCCACACTGGTGGCCATCGGTGCCGCGCTCGACGCGATGGTGTGTGAAAATTACACCGATGTGGACGGCATCTATACCGCCGATCCCCGCATTGTGCCCAATGCCCGCTTGTTGCCCAAGATCAGTTATGACGAAATGATGGAGCTTTCCTCGCTCGGGGCCAGCGTTTTGCAGACCCGGGCCGTGGAATTTGCCAAAAAGTACAACGTTCCCCTGCATGTACGCAACGCCGGCCATGATCGGCCCGGCACCTTGATCGTAGCGGAGACCCCGGAAATGGAACACATCGTAGTATCTGGTTGTGCCCTGAAGAAAAATCTTACCCGCGTGGCGATGAAGGGCCTGCCGGACCAGCCCGGTGTGGTGGCCCAGGTCTTCACGGCCATCGGCGTGGCTAATATTGTGGTGGATGACATCATTCAGACCATCACGGATGACAAGACCGCCAATGTATCGTTCACCGTGGAACACGGTGATGTGGCGGACCTGAAACACGTGGTGGATCAAATCCTCAAGGATTTCGGTCAGGGCGTGGCAACCTATGAATCGGGCCTGTCCAAAGTTTCGGCGGTGGGTATCGGCATGAAGCAATCCACCGGCGTGGCCAGCCGGATGTTCAAGGCGCTGGCCGACCACAAAGTGAATATCCAGAACATCACCACCAGCGAGATCAAGATTTCAGTGATTGTGGCCGCCGCAGATGGCGAAAAAGCCCTGCGGGCCGTACATGATGCCTTCGAACTAGGCAAAGCCAGTTAAGGAACAGGTTAAAACGAGGTATGAACCGCAACGGCCCAGACCTTTGGGCCGTTGTATTTTTTTGAGCGTTTTTTGTCGTCATGGTTGTGACACGGTAGAATGTGTCTACTTGCACAATGGATTTTTGGGAGCTAGTCATGAAATTGAACGAAATTCTCAGACTGCAGCACATCAAGGTTCCTCTGGTCGCCACCGACAAAAAAGCGGCGATTGCAGAACTGGTTGAGGTCCTCAATCAGGCCGGCGAACTTAAAGACAGCCAGCAACTGCTGGCCAGCGTGCTGGAACGCGAGTCCACTCGTACCACCGGCATCGGCAACGGTTTGGCCATCCCCCACGGCAAATGCACCGGGGTGGACCATCTGGTCATCGCCATCGGCAAGCCTGCCCAACCGATCAACTTTGATTCGATTGATGGCCGTCCGGTCCATCTGATTGTGCTGCTGGCCAGCCCCCCGGACCAGACCGGCCCCCATATTCAGGCCTTGGCCCGGATCAGCCGGCTGATGACCATCGAAGCCTTCCGCGTGGCGATGAAGAATGCCGCCAGTGCGCAAGAGATTCTGGACGCCGTCAACGCCCAAGAAGCCACGGTCAGTTAGTTGGGCTGAAATAGCCATCCACGCAAAGAACACGAGCCACCGCGTTCGTGTTTTTTATGCGCTTAGTGGGGATGCGGTTCGTGGTGGTGGCGCATGATATCACCCTTGGTGGCGTAAAGCACGTTTTCCGCCACATTACAGCAATGATCCCCGATGCGTTCAAAGTTCTTGGCCGCCATGATGATGGCGATTTGGGCGGCAATGGTGTATTCCGCGCCGAGTTGCCCGGATTGCCCGGCCTGCAGCAAGTGGGTGTAAAGCGCATCAATCAGGTCATCGGACTGGCAGATGGCCATAGCCCGCTGGGCATCATTCTGCGCCAGACATTGCAGGGTGTCCTGAACCTGTTTGACGCTGGCTTCGGCCAATTGGCGTAATTCCACCGGCAGGGTCACCGAGCTGAGATGTTGTACGGTCTCGGCGATATTGGCCGCAGAGTCCCCCATCCGTTCCAGATCCATGTTTACTTTGACGGCAGTAAATACCTGCCGCAGATCGCTGGCCACGGGCTGATGTAGCGCACAAATGCTGATGGCCAGCCGTTCCAGAACCACTTCATCTTCATCGGTTTGGGATTCGTAAACAAATACCCGCTGGGCCAGCTCCGTATTGCCCGTGATCAGGGCCTGGGCGGCGGTCCGCACCGCATCAGCGGCGATATTGGCCATCGTCAATAACCGGCGGCGCAGGTCTTCCATGGTCTGATTGAAATGACTCGACATGACAGCTCCACCCTTATCTGACTAGCGTAACATGATCCCTCAGGTGTTATATCGTCCTGAAACATACGCTTCCGTTTGGGGCGATTTCGGATAGGTGATGAGTTGCTCGGTAGTCCCGATCTCCACCAACCGGCCCGCCCAGAAAAACGCCGTGACATCGGCCACGTGCGCGGCCTGTTGGGGCGTCTGGGCCGTAAGAATGATAGGATAGTGAACGGCCAATTCACAAATCAGGTCTTCAAAATGCAGCGCCGAGGGGTAATCCAACCCCAGGGTGGGTTGATCCATGAGCAGCAAAACCGGTTCGGCGGCCAGCACCCGGGCAACACATATCCGCTGTTGGGTTTCCGTAGGCAGCGTACTGACGGGATCGGAGAGGCGGTCATCAAGCTGGGACCATAAGCCCACCTGCTTGAGTTTTTGCTCGACGATGTGGGCAATCTCATGCCGATCAGCCACGCCCGATAAACGGGGTGCCAGGGCCACATTGTCATAGATACTGACCACGGGATGGGTAGGATGACTGAAAATCATCCCCACCCGCTGGCGGAGTTCCGGGAGTTCCACTTTGGCCGCATAAACATGCTGTCCGAAGACTTTTAGCTGGCCCGTAATATGCAGGGGGGATTCAAGTTCGGCCAAGCGGTTGATACATTTAAGAAACAGGGACTTACCAGACTCGGTGGGACCGATGATGGCAGTAACCTGATTACTCAAAACCTGTAGGGTGATGTCGGACAGCAAGGCCTTGCCCGCGCAATGTACGCCAAATCCACTGGCCTCCACGGCGACCGTTGGGACATGGTTCTGAGACATAGGCTGGGCAGCGCTGGCATCCATGACCAATATATTAGCACAGACTATTGGGGTGGGGTATTAAGGTTCGGTTCCGAAGCGTTATTTTCTTTCCGCAGCCAGACGAGCGCCAGAACCACCACCCCGGCCAGGAACATGACCGCACTGTAGATTTCGC
>Ga0194061_1002080_pt1 | contig 11167 bp, 8 predicted proteins | sample SepL2221m_MetaG_FD_163423 | JGI IMG/M metagenome (GOLD analysis project Ga0194061, IMG submission 163423) | Anoxic zone freshwater microbial communities from boreal shield lake in IISD Experimental Lakes Area, Ontario, Canada - Sep2016-L224-21m | ecosystem: Environmental > Aquatic > Freshwater >...
CGCTAAGCGTCCTTGCTTGCCTGTCGGGCGAAGCCGCGACATTCCTAGGTCATGTCCGCACGGAAGAAGGCACAAGTCACTTGGGGCGGCCGGTTCAACGCCGGTCCCGCCGAATTGATGCTGCAGTTTGGCGAGTCGGTCTCGTTTGATCATCGGCTTTGGGCCCAAGATATCCGCGGCTCTCAAGCCCACGCGACGATGTTAGCTAAGGTCGGCATCCTCACCGCCAAGGAACGGGATGCGATTATCCGCGGCCTCGCGGCGATCGCTCAAGAAATCGCCGCCGGTAAATTTAAATGGAGCCGGGAATTGGAAGACGTTCACATGAACATCGAAAGCGCCCTCACCGCCCGCGTGCCCGCCGCCGCCAAATTACATACGGCTCGGTCCCGGAACGACCAAGTCGCGACCGACGTCCGGCTTTGGATCAAGGACCAATGCTCCGTCGTCGACGCCGGTCTGGTCGCCTTGTTGCAGGCTCTCGTGAAATTAGCCGTCGCCAATCAGGACGTACTCGTCCCCGGCTATACGCATTTGCAACGCGCCCAACCGGTTTCGGTCGCGCATCATCTCCTGGCTTATGTCGAAATGTTTAGCCGGGATCGGAAGCGGGTCGCCGCCGCCGCAGATTCGGCCAACTGGTGCCCGCTGGGCTCCGGCGCCATCGCCGGTACGACGCTCCCGATTCATCGGGCGACAACCGCCAAGCTACTCGGCTTCGTCGACGCAAAAGGTAAGCCGCGGGTGACCCCCAATTCGATGGACGCCGTCGCCGATCGCGACCCAGCCACAGAGTTCTGTTTCGCCGCCGCGCTCTGCGGCGTCCACCTCTCGCGTCTCGCCGAGGATATGATTCTCTGGTCTTCCGCCGAATTCGGTTTCGCCCGGATGCCCGATGAATTTTCCACCGGCTCCTCGTTGATGCCGCAGAAACGGAACCCGGACTCGATGGAACTCCTTCGGGGCAAGTCCGCCCGTTTCCAAGCTTCGCTGACGTATCTGCTCACGCTCACGAAAGGGCTGCCGCTGACTTATAATCGCGATCTGCAGGATGATAAGCCGCCGCTTTTCGACGCCGCGGATCAGTGGCAGTTGGCGCTCGCCGTCACGACGGCCACGATGTCCGGAGTTACCTTCAATAAGGCTCGCTGCCTCGCGGCGGCCTCCGACCCCGCCTTGCTCGCCACCGATCTCGCAGATTGGTTGGTCGTCAAGGGTATGCCTTTTCGGCAAGCCCACCATGCGGTCGGTCGGCTGGTCGCCGTCGCGGAAAAATTAAATAAGCCGCTCGATAAGCTTTCGGATGCCGAAGCTCAATCCGCCGATGCCGCTTTCACTAAAGGCTGGCAGAGCGTCTTTGATTTGAAGCGCGCTTTCGCCGCCCGGGAAAACGAGGGCATGCCCGGTCCGAAATCGGTCGCGCGTGAAATCGCCCGGTGGCAGAAGTCTCTGCGCTAAGCGCAGATGAACCTCGGCGGAGCAAACGCCCGACACCGTTCATTAACGGACGCTATTAAAAGCAAGGGCCAACCTTCGCTTGTCACTTTTGTGATGCGGGCGTAGGGCTAAGTCATGGCCCTTACCAATCTCACCCGTTTGGTCGCACTTGCGTCCATCTTCGTTTCCGCGCTCTTCGCCGAGGGGGTGCCGAAGAAGGTCGGCATCATCGGTCTCGATACGTCGCACGTCGTGGCGTTCACGACGGTGTTGAACAAGGGCCCGAAGAACGCCGCCGATGCCGCCAAGTTTTCCGGCTTCCGCGTGACAGCCGCCTTCGCGCAAGGCAGCAAGGATATCCCGGAAAGCACAAGTCGCGTGCCGGAATATATCGAGAAGCTCAAGGGTATGGGGGTCGAGATCGTCGACTCGATCGAGCAGCTCTGCACGCAGGTCGACTTCGTGATGCTCGAGTCCAATGACGGTCGCGTGCACTTGGAACAGATTCTGCCCGTATTCAAGGCCGGCAAGACGGTGTTCATCGATAAGCCGATTGCGGGCTCGCTCGCTGATGTCATCCGCCTCCAGGAAGCCGCTAAGAAAGCTGGCGTGGTCTATTTCTGCTCCTCCTCGCTCCGCTTTGCCGCGAGCACCCAGGCGGTCGCCCAAGGTTCTGTCGGTAAGGTCAAGACGGCGTACACGACCAGCCCGGCCAGCCTCGAGCCGCACCACCCTGACCTTTATTGGTATGGCGTCCACGGCTGCGAAAGTCTCTACGCTGTCATGGGCACGGGCTGCCTCTCGGTGAAGCGCGACAAGTCCGCTGAAGGCCTGATTCAGGTCACGGGTAATTGGGGCGAAGGCCGCGTGGGCATCTATCGCGAAGCGGATCGTAAGGCCAAGGGCGGTCCTTACGGCGGCAAAGCCATCGGCGACAAAGGCGAAGCCGATATCGGCAAGTTCGACGGCTATGAAGTCCTGCTCGCCGCCGTCTTGCAGATGTTCCGCACCAGTAAGGCGCCGGTCTCCGCCGGAGAGACGCTCGAGCTTTATACCTTCATGGAAGCCGCTGATGAAAGTAAGCGCCAAGGCGGCGCCGAAGTGAAACTTGCCGACGTCCTCGCCAAAGCCCGCGCCGAAGTCGCCGGAAAATAGTCTATCGCCCCCTTTATATTTGGTAGGGTCGGCACGCAGTGCCGACCCTACCTGTGACTAAGGGTAATCCTTCGGGGTTTAGGACAAGTTGGCTGCTTTGATACCCAACTTAGCCTCGTTAGATGGATTATAGAATTAGGAAGCATCTCCCGCATGGTCGGCCGGATTGGATCGATGACCGGAACACGCTCTTTGTGACCTTGTGTCATAAGCATCGGGGCGTCTCTCATTTCAACTGTGACAAGGCATGGATGGCCTTAGTGCACGCAGCGGAGCATCTGAGTGCTCGCGGGAAGTGGGCGCCTCTACTCATGTTGGCCATGCCGGACCATCTGCATGCCTTGGTGCGTATTCCTCGAGAGCAAGATATCGGTAAAGTCATCGGGCGGTTTAAGCGTACGACTTCCTATGGATACCCGACCATGTGGCAGGCGGACGGATTTGATCACCGTATACGAGGCCAGTCCGAGTATCTGGCCAAGCGTGCTTATATCCTGCAAAACCCCGTACGCGCCGGGATGGTCGGCCGATCCGATGATTGGCCGTACCGGAAGTCGTGGGAATAAACCGATAATCCGGTAGGGTCAGCACTGCGTGCTGACCTAGGCTGGCACGATACGACTAGGTCGGCACGCAGTGCCGACCCTACCAAGGGGAATGGCCCTACCTCACTCCGCAAACCCGTATTCCTTGAGCATCTGGCCCACGGCCTGTGCTAACGTCGGTCTTAGGAGAAGGGGCGTATTCTTCTGCCCTGCGATCGTGCAATGCAGGTAGCCGAGCTTACGTTCGGCGTCGGCGTCGCGGCCAGCGGCTTCAAGCCAGCGCTGGAGCACGGCGGCGGCGCGCGCCCATTCGGGCCAGTCACTCTCAGCGCTATCGGCGGCCTCGACCAAGGTGCACAAAGCGCAACCGCCGAGGAAGCGCTCGACCGCGGCGGCATCTTCCGCCCCTACGATTGCGATGAGTTTCTCCCGTTCATGCGCTTCCATGGTCAGGTTTTATAACCCAGTACGGGGGCGAGCCACTTCTCCGCCTGCGCGACGCTCCATCCTTTGCGCTGCGCATAATCTTCAATCTGATCGGGCCCGAGGGAATCGACGTCGAAATAAATCGCCTTAGGGTGCCCGAAATAAAGTCCGGAAACCGACGCGGCCGGGTTCATCGCAAAGGACTCGGTGAGCGTGCAACGGGTCGTGCGGTCCGCGTCAAGCAGACGCCAGATCTCGCCCTTCTCGGTGTGCTCGGGGCACGCCGGATAGCCCGCCGCCGGGCGCCGACCGATATATTTCTCGTCCACCAACTCTTCGACGGTGAAGTTCTCTTCTGGCGCATAACCCCAGATTTTCTGGCGTGCTTCGCGATGCAACCATTCGGCCGCGCCTTCCGCAAGGCGATCCGCCAAGGCTTGGATCAAGATCTGCCGGAAGGGGTCTGTGGCCTTGAACGACGCAGCGTAATCTTCGATCTCCTGCCCGGCGGTGACGACGAACGCGCCAAGGTGGTCGCCCGGACGGTCCGAAACGAAATCAGCCAAAGACCGCGCCTGGTTCGTGGTCTTGCGCTTCTGCTGGTCGCGGAGGAAATGGAATTTACCCAAGGCCTGACTCTGCGCGGCGTCGGCGAAGACTTGGACGTCGTCGCCCATCCGTCGTGCCGGCCAAAGGCCGCAAGCCCCGCGCAGGTGGACTTTCTTGCCCGCAATAAGGATATCAAGCTCCCGTCGCGCGTCATCAAAAAGTTTGCGCGCCTCGTGCCCATATTTGGCGGAGTTGAAGATTTTCGGGAAAGTGCCCTTGAGCGACCACGTCACGAAGAATGGCGTCCAGTCGATGAGCTCCGCCACGGCCGCAGGGTCGATCCGTTCAAAGACGGTGACGCCTGGCTGGCGCGGCGCAGGTTGCGGCGCACCCTCCAAGACGAGTGGCCGCGTCCGCGCTTCCGCCAGCGGTACGATGACCAAGGGCTCCCGGCTATCATAAGCCAACTTGGTGGCGGCCTGTTCGGTACGTAGATCGGTGATGAAGCTTTCGCGCTTCGCCGGGTTCAAGAGATCGCTGCAGACGGTGGTCACGAGCGACGCATCGCCCACATGCACGACGGGTCCATCATAGTGCTCGGCCAATTTAATGGCGGTATGGTCCCTCGAAGTCGTCGCTCCACCGATGAGCAAGGGCGTTGTAAAGCCGGCCCGTTTCAATTCTTTCGCGACCACGACCATTTCGTCGAGCGAGGGCGTGATTAAGCCTGAGAGGCCAATGAAATCAGGGTGCATCCGCCGCGCTTCTTCCAAGATCTTCTCCGTCGGAGTCATGACGCCGAGGTCGGTGACGGCGTAATTATTACAGGAAAGCACCACGCCGACGATGTTCTTGCCGATGTCGTGGACGTCGCCTTTGACGGTCGCGATCAGGAACTTGCCTTGCGCGCTGCCGCCGACTTTCTCGGCGTTCATGAAGGGCTCGAGGTGTGCGACGGCGGTCTTCATGACGCGCGCCGACTTGACCACTTGGGGGAGGAACATCTTCCCTTCGCCGAAAAGTTTCCCGACGACTCGCATGCCGTCCATCAACGGCCCTTCGATGACGAGCAACGGCCGGCCGAGCGCTAAGCGGGCAGCTTCGGTGTCGGCGACGATATGCTGGTCGATGCCTTTGACCAAGGCGTGTTCGATGCGCTTCGCGACGGAGCCCTGGCGCCATTCGTCCTTCGCCGAGGTGTCCTGCACCGCTTTGTTCTTCGCGTAACGCGGGGCGGCGTCGACGAGGCGTTCGGTGGCGTCTTCGCGCCGGCAAAGGACGAGGTCCTCAACGAGCTCGCGTAACTCCGGTTCGATATCGCTGTAGACCGCAAGCATGCCGGCGTTGACGATTGCCATGTCGAGGCCGGCCTTGATCGCGTGATAAAGGAAGACGGAGTGGATGGCCTCGCGGACCGGATTGTTACCTTGGAAGGCAAACGAGACATTCGATAGACCGCCTGAAGTCCGCACACCCGGGCAGAGGCGCTTGATTTCCGTCACGGCTTCAATGAAATCCAACGCGTAACGGTTGTGCTCTTTCATGCCCGTCCCGACGGTCAGGATGTTGGCGTCAAAGATGATGTCCTGCGGGTCCACGCCCGCCTCTTCGGTCAGGATCTTGAATGCGCGCCCGCAGATGCGGACTTTATCCGCCAAGCTGGCCGCCTGGCCTTTTTCGTCGAACGCCATGACGACCATGGCCGCGCCGTAACGCCGGCAAAGGCGGGCCCGACGGATGAGCTCGGCTTCGCCTTCTTTGAGCGAGATGGAATTGACGATGGCCTTGCCCTGGACGCAACGCAGACCGGCTTCGATAACTTCCCAGTTCGAGGAGTCGATCATCACGGGCACGCGTGCGATGTCCGGTTCGGGTGCGACGAGGTTTAAGAACCGCGTCATCGAGGCTGGGCCGTCGAGCAAACCGGCGTCAAAGTTGACGTCGATGATGCCCGCACCGGCTTCCACCTGCTGCTTAGCGATATTCAGCGCGGCTTTAAAATCTCCGGCTTCAATCAGTTCGCGGAATTTCTTGGAGCCGGCGACATTACTACGTTCACCGATGCTGACGAAGGAACTGGCCCCGCCGACAAGGTTGAGTGCTTCGAGTCCGGAAGTGCGCAGGGCCGGCGAGAGCGGGCCGAGCGCACGCGGTGGATATTTTTCCGTCCGGCGCCGGATTGCAGCGATGTGAGAAGGGGTGGTACCACAGCAACCGCCTAAGATGTTGACCAAGCCGTCGCGGGCAAAGGTCTCCAAGATGACCGCGGTATCTTCCGGGCCTTCGGGGAAGCCCGTCGGCGAAAGCGGATTCGGTAAACCGGCATTAGGGTAACACGAGACGAAGATGTCCGCCTTGCGGGAAAGTTCTTCGATGTGCGGGCGCATCTGTTCGCCGCCCAGCGCGCAATTCATGCCGATACTGAGAGGGTCCGCATGCCGGACCGAATTCCAGAATCCTTCGGTGGTCTGGCCAGTCAGCGTGCGCCCCGAGGCGTCGGTAATCGTGCCTGAAATCATCAGCGGCAGGCGGAAGCCCCGCGCTTCAAAGGCTTCGTCGATTGCGAATAGGGCGGACTTGAGGACGAGGGTGTCGAAGACGGTCTCGCAAAGCAGCAGATCCGCGCCGGCGTCGATTAGCGCATCGACCTGCTCGCGGTAGGCGTCGCGCATCTCGATGAAGGTGACGTCCCGTTTGCCTGGGTCGTTGACGTCGCGCGACATGGAGAGCGTCTTATTCGTCGGTCCGATGGCGCCGGCGACAAACGCGTCGCGTCCCGGATTCGCCGCCTTGAACTCCGCGACGGCTTGTTGGGCGACTTGGACGGCGGCAGTGTTGAGCTCTTTGATGAGATGCCCCATCTTGTAATCCTCCATCGCGATGGAGGTGCCGTTGAAGGTGTTCGTTTCGAGGATGTCCGCGCCGGCATCCAAGTAAGCACGATGGATGTTCTTGATGACGTCGGGCTTGGTGATGACCAAGAGGTCGTTGTTCCCTTTAAGTTCGCTGGGATGCGCGCCAAAACGGCTACCCCGGTAATCGGCTTCCTGCAGCTTGAGCTGCTGGATCATCGTGCCCATGGCGCCGTCGAGGTAGACGATACGCTGCCGCAGTAACGCTTCGAGGCGCTGGCCGGCCGGAGACAAGGGTAGTCGCAAACGTGACATCGCCCTTAACGTGGGGTTTGTTGCCTAAGGGTCAAGGCACAGGGCGAACTCGCGTGTCATCCGCCCGGGATGATATCGGGCTTCTTGCAGCGTTGGAGGTCCTGGGCCCGATAAAGGACGATGCGCTTACCTTCGAATTTCTCGTCATTCCAGAGGAGCGGGCGCAATTCGTAACTGAAGACCGGGGCGAGGTTCGCCGCTTCGGCTTCCGCGGTCGGATCGCCGCCCTGCCAATAAAGGATGCCATTGGGTAACGAGTGCTTTTGGCCTTTGGCTAAAAGCTGACGGGTGTTGTAGACGAAGGTCCGCAAGTCCGCCACGGCCCGGCCGGTGATGAAGTCGTGCTCGTGGTTCATCGTCTCGGCCCGCGCGTTCTTCACGTCGACGTTCTTCAGCTCCAGACGCGTCGCGATGTCTTGGACGACGGTGATCTTCTTGCCGACCGAATCGACGAGGGTGAAGCGCGCCTTAGGATAAAGTACGGCCAAGATGAGTCCGGGAAAACCGCCGCCCGTGCCGACGTCCATAACGCGACAACCGTCCATGAGCTTGAGGAATTTGATCGCCGCAATGCTCGGCGCGTAGTGGTGCCGCTCGAGGTTTTCGATATCCTTGCGCGAGACGAGGTTGATCTTCTCGTTCCATTCGCGATGCAGCGCGGCCATGGCAGTCAGCTGCGCCCATTGGGCTTCGGTGACTTCGGGAAAGAGCGGAACAAGGGCCTGCATAGTATTTTTTTTAGCGTGCGGGTTGCGGGGGTCGAAGCAAGGATGCTTCGCCGTTTCATGGCCGCCGGACTGGTGCCAAGGCCTCGCGTAGTTGCCCGATCTGCTCCAGCCGCGTCTGGACGGTCGTCCGCTCGGCTTCCTTGCTCGCGAGGTGGATGCGGGCGTTCCAACGCATATACTCTTTCGTCACGTGCAGGCGGGCCTTATCCAGATCCCATTCGCGGCGGACGCCGAGTTCGCTGGCGAGGGCCAGGAGCGCAGGGGAAAATTCTAACATGACATCGCCCGCCACGCGCGGCGAACGTTTCCGGCCCTTGGGCTTCTCGCTTTTCTGCCCGCGTTTGAGGTGCCTCGCGTAATGCGCAAATTGCCCGACGGTCATGCCCAGGTTTGTTTCGTCTAACTCGACGGTGGTCTTGAATTCTTGACCGACGGCACGGGCGAACTCCACCCGGTCGACTTGGGCGAGGAGTTCGCCCAACGCGCGGGAAGCGGGGATTTTGCGCGGCGGCGTGCCGGTCATCTTGCCGATCACCCAGGCGATACGCTCCACGTCCGAAGAACCTTCGCGACTGGCGCTCACTTGTTCGGCTTTCTTCGCCCGCGCCGGACGTTTCTTAGGCTTATTTTTCGCCGGGCGTCGCCGCCAGAGGACCCAAGCTGCGCCGCCCAGGATGCAGGCGCCGCAGACGGCCAAGAGGATGACAATCGGGGAGGGCACTTAACCTAATTGGATGCGGGCCACGTTGAGCGAACCTCGGCCGGCGCCTTCGTCGCGTAGCTCGATGACCAATGGCTGGCCGGTCCCCAGGTCGCGGAACTCCGCCCGCATGATGCCGTTCAAGTCGTAGGCGAAGGTGACTTCGATGGCTTGGTCCGCCGGCCGTCCGGGTGGCAAGGGCATTTCGACTTCGGCGATCCGCAAGACCATCGTCGGATCCGATTCCGGTATCGCCGATTGGGTGACTTCGCAGGTGAGGATGCGCTGGTCTTCTTCGACGGTGTAGTAGGTGCGCGTCCGGGAGACGGGAAGTTTTTCGCCCTTGGCGATGATGACGCTGTTTTCCAGCAAGCCGTCTTCGTCGACCGACAGGGTGCCGTAATAATGCGGGGCGATGTCTTGGAAGCTGATTTCCGCCGCGCGTTTCCGCTGCGCGGGCGAGAGTAGGGCGGGGTCCGCCTTGTGGGCCGCATAAAGCGCGGCGCCCAACGCCACCGCGGTATCGGGGTCGCGCAAAATTGGTTCTTGGCCGAACACCCGCGCCACCGCCGCCCGTACCGCTGGTACGCGACACGTACCGCCCGCCAAAAAAACCGCGGCGATGGCTTGGCGATCGACGCCGGTGCGCAACATCACCCCTTCGCACGCCATTTCGGCTTGGGCGACAAGCCCGACAATCGCTTCTTCAAATTCGGCCCGCGTGACGTTGATCGCGACGCGTCCATGCTTCGCCGAACGCAACGGTAACCGCACGGCTTCGCGACTCGAGAGCCGATGCTTGAGTTCTTCGGCGTCCGCTTTTGAAAATTCGCAATCACCCGCTTTTAATTCTTCGCCGGTCGCCGCCCGGAAATGCCGGCGGACGATCTCGAGTAGCTTGGCGTCGAAATCTTTCCCGCCCAGACGTTGGACGCCTTCGGTGAACACGACTTCCACCGCCATACCCTTGGCGCGGATTAGCGAGACGTCGAACGTGCCGCCGCCGAAATCAAAGACGGCATAAAGCCCGTTGAGCGGCTTCTTGCCGCCGCGGGCGCAGGCGAGCGCCGCCGCCGTCGGTTCGTTAATGATGTGCACGTTTGTGAAGCCCGCGCGACGGGCGGCTTCGAGCGTGGCCTCGCGGGCCGAGTTCGTGAAATTCGCCGGGATGGTGATGACCGCGAGGTCTACAGGGCCGTAACCTTGTTCGGCATGTTCGCGGACTTTACGAAGGACGAGCGCCGAGAGGTCCAGCGGCGTGACGCGTTTGCTGAAGACCGGGTGCGAAACGCCCGTGCCCATATCGCGTTTGAATTCCAGGAAGACGTGTTCGGCGTCTTCGGACATCGCTTTGGCTTCGCGGCCGACGACGACGTGGGTCGCGGTCTCGAACGCCACGGCCGTCTGCGTGATCGCCTCGCCTTCCCAGTCGCGGATGATTTCGGGCGTTCCGGCGTCGTCGATGCGGGCCACGATGGTCGTCGTCGTGCCGAGGTCGATGCCGAGGAGGTGCGCCATGCTTCGCCTTTATTTATGGGCGGAGGAACGGAGCTTGGAAAGCGTGAATGCCGGCGGAGTGGCGCGGGTCTCCAGCGGGGCCGCACTTTGCTGTTTCCTTCCGTCGGAAGTTCTCCAAACCTACCAGTTACATGTTCCACCACATCGTCTTCTTCTACCTTAAAAAGGATATCACCGCCGCCCAGCGCGCGGAGTTCGAAACCAAGCTCCGCGGCCTCCTCGCCATCAAGAGCATCCATAGCGGTTATGTCGGCATCCCGAGCCTGCACGCCGTGCGCCCAATCATCGACACCTCGTATGATTTCGCCGAGTTCTTCGTGTTCAAGAACCACGCCGACCACGACGCGTACCAGATCGACCCGATCCACCAGGCTTTTATTAACGACTGCAAGGCCTACTGGGATTCCGTCAAAATCTACGACTTCGAATAAACCCTCGCGGCTTCCCCAAATTAGGCGCCGCACCCCGGCGCCTTTTTTGCGTCCGCAGGGTAGGGATGCGATGACATCGCATCCGTCGGTCTCGAGTTAGGGACAGTACCACGTACTGTCCTAATTGCCTTCGTTGAGGTGACGGGTGACGGCCATCGGGACATCAGCCACTCGGGAGCCAGCATTTCAGCCATCGGCCATCGGCTTCGGGTTCCGGCACCACCCCGAGACAACTAGGTCAGCACGCGGTCTCGACCCTACCCCGAGGCAAGATCCCAGCCGCTAAGCACCTCCACCTAGGGCCATTCCCATTGTAAACCTAGCCACACTTATGGCTTAACAATGGCCCCCGGGGCCCTAGATAAGGCGTGTGCCGACTGCCCCCGCAGCTACTTCGTCCGCCCAGGACGCCCTCGATGCCGCCGACCGGCGCTTCGGGTGGCATCCGTTTACCCAGATGCGGGAGTATCAGGATAACCCGCGACTCCACTTGGTCCGCGGCGAAGGGTGC
>Ga0194061_1002084_pt1 | contig 11159 bp, 9 predicted proteins | sample SepL2221m_MetaG_FD_163423 | JGI IMG/M metagenome (GOLD analysis project Ga0194061, IMG submission 163423) | Anoxic zone freshwater microbial communities from boreal shield lake in IISD Experimental Lakes Area, Ontario, Canada - Sep2016-L224-21m | ecosystem: Environmental > Aquatic > Freshwater >...
AACCAGGACACCAACCAGGACACCAACCAGGACACCAACTCCAAGAAAGACTCCCAAAAAGACAAAGACAGTGAAGAAGACAAAGAAGACAAAGAAGAGAAAAACCAAAAAGGCCAATGCATTCAAACGAATATTCAAATTGATAACATGAATATTGGAAAATTGCATAATGAAATGAAAATAAAATATTTGCATACAAAAAATGCAAATTTATGTGAAATGGGGTATATTCATCATGTTGATTTATTACATTGCTCGTTACAATTACAAAGAAGCAGTGCATGAATACAAAGTAGAAGGGTACGAAAACTGGTCGGCATGTGTGGAACAAGGCTACCCGAAAGATTGGTGCATGTTTACGCCCAACCCGATGGAGCCATCGCCAGGATATTGTAATTGCGGCGGTAACTACTATGGCAGTTATCACGTGGACGGCAAGTGCAACTGTTATTTATACAATCCGCAGCTGTTGCCCATGTATGTGGATAAGATTTTTCACGATTTTTTGGCGTAGGCATGAAATGAATCGGATGAATCATCATAACAATTGACATGGTCATGGTCATGGGCATAGTCATGACATACGGTGCAGCAAAAGCACCCGCAGCCACCCTCTTCATAGCACCAAAACACGTCGCAGTCCAGGCTGTCCTGCACCAAGTCAGCGCATTCAAAATCGTTGCATTTAACAGATGTGATGACAAATATGCTCATTAGCACGGTGACCAGCGGCACAAACGGCAAAAACATCATCAAAGGCATTGATTGCGTGCGTATTTGGGTGTGTTATTATTATGTATGAATTAAATTCAATTTATATTAAATCAATTTAATTATATTTGATGCAGCATTTAAATACAGACTATTACACACTATCATTGTTATATTTTAAATTTATTAAAATAATTTGTCAACAATCCTTGTAGCAAAGCGAATACACACATTACTAGCACTATTTTTACAAAATCCTTTTCACTTGGCAGTTCGAGTTTTGTTTCTTTATTGCTAAATCTGCCAATGTTGTAGTGAATCATGTTCTCAAAAAAGTTGACGAATATATAGACGAAAAAAGAGATCACAATGACATGGAAGCTCGCGCCTGAAATGATATACATTATATAATAATACAATGTTTATTTTCATTGAAATGGGCATTTGAAATGACAAAAGGTGAAAATTATTTTTCACAATCTTCCAAAATTCAATTCAGAATTCCGAAATTGGCAGGCAGCTCCGGAATGGCGGTCCCGTAATACGACTCAATCTCCTTCAATTTGCGGAAATCGCGGCGCGTCACAAAATTGACGCCACTGCCCTTGCGACCCCAGCGTCCCGAGCGCCCGATGCGGTGCAAATACGTGTGCACGTCGCGCGGCATGTCAAAATTAATGACCGTGCTCACCTGCTGAATGTCAATGCCGCGCGCCGTGACGTTGGAGGAAATGAGCACGCGATGCGCTCCGCTGCGAAACTCCTGGTACGCCTTGTCGCGCACGTCCTTCTCCATGCCGCTGTGAATGCAGCACACGGGAAACCCGTCGTTCGTCATCGCCTCCGCCAAATCGCTCACGCGCCGAATGCTGTTGCAGTAAATGATGCACTGCGACACGGAAATGCGCGTGAACAGGTCCTTCAGGGTGGCGTACTTGTCGTGGTCTGTCTCTAAAGCCACATGGAATTGGCTGATGCCCTCCAGCGTGAGCATCTCACTCTTCACCAGAATGCGAACTGGGTCGCGCATAAATTTGTCAGACAGCGAGTGCAGCTCGGGCGGCATGGTGGCGCTGAACAAGCACACCTGCACGTTCGTGTTCAGCTGCTGGAAAATGTTATAAATTTGCTCGTTGAAACCCGCCGACAGCATTTCATCGGCTTCATCCAATACGAGAATCTGCATTCCGCGCCCGATAGCAGGCTGGCGGCGCAGGATGTCGTGCACTCGGCCCGGGCAACCGATCAAAACCTGCGGCTTATTTGCCTTCAAATCGGCCACGTCGTCCTCCGTGGACGTGCCGCCGATGAGGAGCTGCACATTGAGGCCCGTCATTTGTGAGCCCAAGTCTTTGATGACGTCATGAATCTGCTTGGCCAGCTCGCGGGTGGGCGCAATGATGAGCGCCTGCGGCTGCTTCAAGTCCAAACGCACCCGGTTCAACATGCCGGTGGCAAACGCGCCGGTCTTGCCGCTGCCCGACTGCGCCTGGGCAATGACGTCTCGGCCGTCAATAATGGACAGAATGGATTTCTGCTGAATGGGACTCGGCTTCTCAAAGCCGTAGCCATATATGCCGCGCATCAGCTGCGGGTTCAAATCGGGGATGTCTTCCCATGCCTCAAATTCACGGGCGGGAACAATAATTGTAGGGGGTGCGGTCATGATACGGAATGGGTACGCTGTTTTAGCATGCAACGGTGTATTTAAGCCATTTTTTAATTATTTTATTTTTGCACCATGCATTTATAATATAACGTCAATGTGTATTTTTTCATATACACACGCGTAAACATGTCGTTGAATTCTGAAATCACTCGCATTGTGCATCTTCCACACACAACCAAATCAAATAAACTATCGGACATATTAAAACTGATTGTGAAGAAATGCAACATAAACCAAAATAAATATGTCATCATTGGTTCATATGGTATTCGGCGTTATCGTGAGATTGGTGACCTAGACGTGGTCATGGAAAAGACCGAGTGGAACAAATTGGCACAGAAAGCGTTGTCCAAAAGGACATAGGAGAAATCCTATAACAAAAAAATGCAAAAAATACAAATGAATGGCCACGCGTTTCACGATTCACATTGCATCACCAGGAGATGTGACGGTGTCTTCCTTAAAATAATAATATTTTTCCTCCATGCATAAATCTCTCCAACTCAGTTCTTGTATTTGTTTTTCATTGTCTTCTCCGACAAACCCAACCCAAACTCCGGCCAAACCACCCTCTTCATCCCATTCGTTTTTGACCCAGCAATTGGGGTATTTGTCCAACAACCCACTCAACCATTTGAAATTGGGCCTCCATTTTGTGTACATGTCCACGCAAATGCCACGGTTTCCTCGTTTAATGACACGGACATGTTCGTTGTGAACGCTTTCATTGTATTCCTCATTTTGTTTGTATTGGATTTCATTTGCAATGAGTTCGTTCAACTCATCGGCTGATTTTTCGCACGTGATTGTCAGTTTATTCCAACAGTCGTTGCCCATTTTGCGTGGTTTATATTATTTTCTGATATGGGTTCGTGCATATGATTGTCTGTTATCCTTTAAATCATTTTGCGATCGTGTATCAATTGAAATCGGGCTTAAAAAAAGGCACCATGCCTGCCGCTACAAAAAATAAAAATATTTTAGATGAAATGAATATAAACAAAGCGCGCGAAATACAAATAGTTTCAAATCCATTTTCTTTGTTTGCTTGATTTTGTTCCGGTTCAATGACGACGATTGCAGTTCCCGATGTGCTGGTGCACACAACGCCAGTGTATGAGATATCTGATTTTGAGGCCATAACATGGAACGGATTTGAGTGTGAGTTACCGCAGCAAATGATAGATTTGATTTCGCGCATAGCTGACCAAGTGGGCGCACCGTCTTATGTGAAGACGCCCGTGTTTCCAAAACGGGATAAGCCCGAAGACCAGGATAAGCAAGGGCAAGGACAGGTGCAGGGGGCGGCGGCGCGCAAAAAGCCTCGCACCACCTCCACCGAAATAACGGAAGACGACTGGGAATCCATTCGTACATTTCAAGCGACGGAGTTGAAGAAGCGTCAAGGCATTGATGCGCACCTGTACAGCATTCGTTCTGACTTGAACAAAATCACGGATAAGACGTATGACGAAGTGTTTGCGGCATTGTGCGCTCGCATTGATGAACTGATGGATGAACCCGACACGACTCATTTATTGACGGTGGGAGAGGCAATTTTCAACACGGCCAGTTCTAATCATTTTTTTTCGGCGGTGTATGCTCGTCTGTTTCGCCAGTTGTTGCACAAATACAATGCGGTGTTTAGGACCGTGTTTGAGACCAACTTTGATCAGTTCATGGCGCTGTTTAAGACCATAGAGCATGCCGACGCAAAAAAGGATTACACGCGATTTTGCGAGGTCAACAAGACGAATGACAAACGGCGCGCCATGAGCCTGTTCATCATAAATTTGATGAAAGAAGGTGTCGTTGCCACATGCAAAATTGTGGACATTGTGCAGCAGTTGCAATCGCTCATTCAGGAACACTTACGTCAGTTGGACCGGACGAACGAGGTTGAGGAGTTAACTGAAAACTTGTTTGTCATTTTGAAGGACGCGCACCCGTTTCTGCGCACGGGGCATGCCGACGAATGGACCACGATAGTGGCTGAGATGGAGCACATCAGCCAATTGAAACCGAAGAATGCGAAGTGTCCCAGTGTGACCAATAAAACAATTTTCAAGCACATGGACATTTTGGACGAGTTGAAAAAAACAAAATAATCTATTGAATGACAAAAACATAATTCAAACTGAACAATACATAAAAACAATTCAATCATTGTGTTTATGTTTCAAGTGCATTCAGGTTCGTGTATTTGATGACCACTCATAATAAATCAGTTGAATTGTGCATAGAAGATAGCAACAACAACGACAACATCAACAGTCCCACAAATTCAAATTCGTTGGAATCCTCTATATCCACATACGACAGTATGATACAAACTTTGAATGATGAATTGAACAACGGCAACAATAACAATGGCAATGTAATTGATTTCATGGATTTTGAGGACGTGGATTTTTTCAACATGGATTGTGCAACTGCGATGTCATTTGATTACGAGATGAATTACACCATGAAGCAACTCAAGCACATTGCTGCATACTATGGCATAAAAAATAAAACCCGAAAGGCGGACATGATACAGGACATTATGCTTTATGAGACGGATGCCGCAAATTGTGAATCAGTGGCACGTCGCAAGCGAATGTTTTATTACATGGATGCACTAAAAAATGATGAATATTTCAAATCATTCATAATGATATGATTTATGTCAATATATATAACTGAAATAATGAAATATAAAAGCAACTGAATAAATTGAATTAGCATTATTTTAATTTGTGTTTCATAAGAAAATTAAAGGATGAATGCAAAGGAAGAGCGAAGCCAAAATTTGGAAATTCACAAAATGACGCGCAGCAACAATGAGCTCACCGCAAAAAATGCTGCGTTGGATGCCGAATGCATGCGATTGCGCGGGGCCATCAAACAAGAATCCGAAAAATATGCAGCAAAACATGCTGCGATGATGCAACAATTCAATGCTGCAACTGAGGTAGAACGCGAAAAAATGAATGAATTGCAGCGCCAATTTGAAAAAGAACGCGAACGATTGACCGAAGACGCATACAAAGATGCTGTTGCTCAGCGTGCTGAGCACCGGGATGCGCTCGGGGACATCAAGCGGCATCTGGACGCACGATACAATGAAAAAGTAAATGAAAATAAAATTGCATTAGATACCGCAATTCGTCAATTGGACGAAGAACGGGAACGAATCAAGCGCGACGAACGGGAACAACTCGCTCAGTTGAATGAAGAACGGGAGAAAATCAAGCAACAGTTAAACGAAGTCCGGGAGCGAATCAAGCGGGACGAAAAGGAACAACTGGTTCAGTTTTTATTTCAGATGGATTCTGAGCGTGAAAAAAATCAATGCCAGCTGGAAAAAGAACGAGCACAGATGATGAAACAGCTGCACGACGAAACTGTTGCGCAGCGCCAATCCAATGCAGACATGCTCGCTGAGACGAAGATGCTATTGGACACTAAACATAGTGCAAGAATGAATGAATTGAATATCGCGATGAATGGTTTGGACATTGCAGTGCAAGAATTAAATGAGGAACGGGAACGACTGCGGCAAAATGAAGAGGAGCGACGCATCCAGCTGAACAAGGAACGGGAACGACTGGAGCAAACCGTGCAGGAGCGTCTTGTCCAGCTGAACGAGGAACGGGATCAACAGCAGCAAACCGTGCAGGAGCGTCTTGTCCAGCTGAATGAGGAACGGGAACGACTGGAGCAAACCGTGCAGGAGCGTCTTGTCCAGCTGAACGAGGAACGGGATCAACTGCGACAGAACGAAGAGGATCGTCTTGTCCAGCTGAACGAGGAACGGGAACGACTGGAGCAAACCGTGCAGGATCGTCTTGTCCAGCTGAACGAGGAACGGGAACGACTGGAGCAAACCGTGCAGGATCGTCTTGTCCAGCTGAACGAGGAACGGGATCAAATCAAGCGAGACGAAAAAGAACAACACGTTCAGTTTTCAATTTACATGGATTCAGAGCGAGAAAAAATGCAATGCCAGCTGGAAAAGGAACAAGCACAACTGGTTGAACGGGCACGCGAAAACGATGTCGTGCAGCGCCAATTCAATGAGGACGCACTCGCCGAGATGAAGCTGCAATTGGAGTCAAAATGCGATGCCCAACTGAATGTTCAAATGAATGAAAATGCGATCGCACTTGATGTCGCAATGCGACAATTGGACAAACAACGTGAACAACACAAACAAACATTGGATGAACAGCTGGAACAACTCAAACAAAAATTGGACGAAGAGCAGGAGCGAAATATGCGTGACGATTTGGAGCGCGAAAAAATGCACGCATTACAACTCCAGTTGGAAAATGACCAAAAACACGTGGCGGAACAGGCACGCAAAGACGCTGAATCCCAGTGCCAATCCAACATGGACGCATTGAACGAGAAGAAGAAACAACTGGACACTCAATTCAATGAACAAATGAATAAAAACAAGCTCGCATTTGATGATGCGATGCAAAAAATAAATGAAGAACATGAACGAATTAAGCAGGATGATTTGGAGCGCGAAAAAATGAAATGTCAGTTGAAAAATGACCGTGTCCTCTTGATGGAACAAGCGCGCAATGACAGTGCGGCACAGAAACAATCCAACATGGACGTATTGAACGAGAAGAAGAAACAACTGGACACTCAATTCAATGAACAAATGGATGCAAATAAGATTGCATTTGATGATGCGATACAAAAAATAAATGAAGAACATGCACGAATTAAGAAGGATGATTTGGAGCGCGAAAAAATGAAATGCCATTTGGAAAATGTCCGAGTCCTCTTGATGGAACAAGCGCGCAATGACAATGTGGCACAGAAACAATCCAATGCGGATGCACTTGCCGAGACAAGGAAAGAGCTGGACGCCCGATGCAATGAACAAATGAATGCAAATAAGATTGTGTTTGACGCTGCAATGCAAAAATTAAATAAAGAGCGGGCGCTAATCAAGCAAACATTGAATGAGGAACGAGAGCGCAAACAGAAGGACGATTTGGAGCGCAAAAAAATACACGAATTTCGGCTTCAGTTGGAAAAAGAACGAGAACAGGCGCAAAAAGACGTGGCGGCCCAGCGTCAATCCAATGCGGCTATGATCGCTGAAACGAAGCAACAGCTGGAGGCCAAATTCAATGCCCAAATAAATAAAAGTAAGAGCGAATTTGATGCATCAACCCAAAAAATAAACGAAGAACGGGACCAACTCAAGCAGCAAGAGAAGATCATGAATGATTTGGTTTGCAAAAAAATACAAACGTCAAAGGGCATATTTGAAAAAGAACGCGAGCTATTGGCCGAACAAGCGCGCAAAGATGAGATGGCATATAAACAATCCAGTGCGGATGCACTTGCCGAGACAAGGAAACAGCTGAATGCCCAACACAATGAAAAAATGAACGCAAATAAGATTGCATTTGACGCTGCAATGCAAAAATTAAACCAAGACCGAGAAAACCTCAATCTGGATCGCACAAAAATGCATGATGAGTTGGAAAAGGAACGAGAACAATGGATTGAACAAGCGCGCAATGACAGTGCGGCACAGAAACAATTCAATGCAGACGTGATTGTTGAGATAAAGAAACAGCTTGACTCCCAATGCAATGAACAAATGACCAAAAATAAGGTCACATTTGACGCTGCAATGCATAAATTAAACGAAGACCAGGAGAAACTCAATCTGGATCGCATAAAAATGCAAGCATTAAAGGGCATATTTGAAAAAGAACGAGAACAATTGATTGAACAAGTGCACAACGATGATGTGGCGCAGAAACAAACCAATGCGGATGCACTTGCCGAGAAAAAGAAACAACTGGATGCCCGATTCAATGAACTAGTAAACAAAAATAAGCTCGTTTTGGATGATGCAATGCACAAATTGAAGGAAGACCAGGAGAAACTCAATCTAGATCTCACGCAAATGCAAGCGTCAAAGGACATATTTGAAAAAGAACGAGAACAATGGATTGAACAATCGCGCAACGACGATGTGGTACAGAAACAATTCAATGCAGACGTGCTTGTTGAGATAAAAAAACAGCTTGACTCCCAATGCAATGAACAAATGAACAAAAATAATGTTGTTTTTGATGCTGCAATGCATAAATTAAACGAAGACCGGGAGAAACTAAATCTGAATCACAAAAAAATGCATGATGCATTGGAAAAAGAACGAGAACAATGGATTGAACAATCGCGCAGCGACGATGTGGCACAGAAACAATCAAATGCGAATGCACTTGTTGAGACAAGGAAACAGCTGAATGTCCAATACAATGAACAAATGAACAAAAATAATGTCGCATTTGATGCTGCAATGCAAAAATTAAACGAAGACCGTGAAAACCTCAATCTGGAACGCGCAAAAATGCAAACATTAAAGGGCATATTGGAAAAAGAACGAGAACAATGGATTGAACAAGCGCGCAATGACATTGTGGCACAGAAACAATCCAATGCGGATGCACTTGCCGAGACAAGGAAACAGCTGAATACCCAACACAATGAACAAATGAACGCAAATAAGATTGCATTTGACGCTGCAATGCAAAAATTGAACAAAGACCGTGATAAATATCTCGCACAAATGCAAGCGTCAAAGGACATATTAGAAAAAGAACGAGAACAATTGGCCGAACAAGCGCGCAACGACGATGTGGCACAGAAACAATCAAATGCAGACGTGCTTGTTGAGGTAAAGAAACAGCTTGACTCCCAATACAATGAACAAATAATCAAAAATAAGATCATATTTGACGCTGCAATGCAAAAATTCAATAAAGACCGGGAAAAACTCAATCTGGATCACAAAAAAATGCATGATGCATTGGAAAAAGAACGCGAGCTATTGGCCGAACAAGCGCGCAGCGACGATGTGGCACAGAAACAATCAAATGCGAATGCACTTGTTGAGACAAGGAAACAGCTGAACACCCAATACAATGAACAAATGAACAAAAATAAGGTGACATTTGACGCTGCAATACAAAAATTAAATGAAGACCGGGAGAAATTCAATCTGGAACACATCCAAATGTGCGCATCACGTGACATATTTGAAAGAGAACGAGAACAATTAGCTATCGCAATGCAAAAATTAAAAGAAGAGCGACACAAACTCAAGTGCGATGAGCAGCAGAAACTCGTTCGGGATTCAGCTCTGGTTGATGAAATAAATCAATTGAAAAAACAATTAAAAGAAGAGCGACACAAAATCAAGTGCGATGAGGAGCAGAAACTCGTTCGGGATGCAGCTGTAACTGATGAAATAAGTCAATTGAAAAAACAATTAAAAGAAGAGCGACTCAAAATCAAGCACGATGAGCAGCAGAAACTCATTCATAATGCAGCTCTGAATGATGAAATAAATCAATTGAAAAAACAATTAAAAGAAGAGCGACACAAAATCAAGCACGATGAGCAGCAGAAACTCATTCAGGACACATCTCTGCTTGATGAAATGAATCAATTGAAAAAACAATTGAAAGAAGCAAAAGAAGAGCGAGACAAAATCAAGTGCGATGAGCAACAACACGCCAATAATTCAGATGTGATGGCTCTAGTGGAGGAAATAAATCAATTGAAAAGACAATCAAAAGAAGATCAGGAAAAACACGCACAGACGAAAACTCGTAATTTGAAATTGAATAAATCTGAAGTTGAATGCATGCAGGATGCAATTGACTCAAATTATGCACACATGCAGTTGATTCACACTCTGAATTTTAGTGAAAAACGAGTTATGATTTATTCACATTATTCTGACAAAAATGAAGTTGAAAGTTACAACTTATTGACAATAGAGTGTGTTCAGCACTATTTTGATTACATCATCATTTTGACCAATTGTCCAAACAAATGGAACATACATTCTCCAAATTATAATAAATGTCATTTGCTGGCTTACAATATGAAGAGCGATTTTCGCAACTATGGGGTGTTCATCATGCAAACTGCAAAAACGCTGGTAAACGCATCACGAGTGTGTTTAATAAATGATTCTTTTGTGATAGTTGACGTGAATGCGTTTGGATACTGTGTCAAAAGCTTGTTTGACAGCGAGAATATGTCGCATGATTTCATTGGATTGACCAGTAGTCATGAAGGCATATTTCATTTGCAGTCATATTTTATGTGTTTCAATTCAACGTCATTGCCTGCTATCATGTCTTATTTTGAAACGCGTGGGCTGCCGACAAATCATCAAGCCGCCATTTCAGATTATGAGCTGGGAATCACGTCGTATTTAATTGACAAAGGGTTTTCATCTCATGCGGTTGTTTCAAATGATGACATGCGACACCCACTGAACACCACGTGCTGCAAATGGTCTGCGGTTTTGAAAGACATTGGAATAATTAAACGCCAGCACTTTTTTAAAAGATACGCTTATGCTGCAATGACAGATGCCAACATTTCGGTGGTTGCCGAAAATTACTCTTACAACAAACATTTAATGCATTTTTTGAAATACAATGGCATCCACGTCAATGTGGCATAGATAGATGGTGGCACGCCGTTTCCGTTTAAGAACTCAAAATATATTATTTATTTAAATAATATAATATAAGATATTTAAATGCTTCGTCAGTTCCATGACATAAAAAATGTCGTGTATATCAATTTGGATTCACGCATAGATCGTCGCACCCATTTTGAATCACAATTCATCAAAATGAGACTGAAACCACAACGCTTTTCGGCCATTCGCAATGTAAATGGCGCCATCGGGTGTAGCATGAGTCACGTCGCGTGTTTAGAACTTGCCATTCGC
>Ga0194061_1002089_pt1 | contig 11133 bp, 11 predicted proteins | sample SepL2221m_MetaG_FD_163423 | JGI IMG/M metagenome (GOLD analysis project Ga0194061, IMG submission 163423) | Anoxic zone freshwater microbial communities from boreal shield lake in IISD Experimental Lakes Area, Ontario, Canada - Sep2016-L224-21m | ecosystem: Environmental > Aquatic > Freshwater >...
CAGCTCGACCAAGTGCGTGACCGCGCGGGAGAGATGGTGCCGCCCAACGGTTCCGCCCAGGGCGGCCACGAAGTGGCTCGTGCCACAGCCAAGCTGCGGTGAGAGTTTCAAGGCTTGCGGTACCCTGGGTGGCCGCTGGTTTGGGTCGGATACGCAGATCCTTGTCTTGTAATTCCAGAAAACTGCCCTATTTATGCAATTGTTCGCTCGGTGTGGTACCTTCTGCGCCGCACAAAAAGTTGAAGGGCCATTGGCATGCATACAAAATCACAGGCCCTGGGGTCGCTTACGCCGTCGCGCATTCTCGGTATTCGAAGGGGTGTTGAGAAGGAAAGCCTGCGCACGCTGGCAGACGGGTCTCTGGCACTTACACCACACCCCCAAGGCCTGGGTTCGGCACTGACGCATCCGCACATCACCACAGATTTCAGCGAATCGCAGCTGGAGCTGATTACTGGCGTGCATGCCAGCGTACAGGCCTGCGTGGACGAGCTCACGGAGGTGCAACAGGTCACGGCGCGTGAGCTGGGGGAGGAGATGATGTGGGTCTCCAGCATGCCGTGTTGTCTGCCGCAGGACGATGCCATTCCCCTGGGCCAATATGGAAGTTCCAATTTGGGCCGATCCAAAACTCTGTATCGCAGTGGCCTGTGCCACCGCTACGGGCGGCGCATGCAGACCATTTCAGGCATTCACTACAACTGGTCGTTGCCTGATGTGTCCAGCGAGCAATATTTTGGGCTGATACGCAATTTCCGCCGCCATGCATTTTTGTTGCTCTATCTGTTTGGCGCTTCCCCAGCGGTGTGCTCCACTTTTGTAGCCGGACGCCAACACCAGTTGCAGCCTCTCACGGATGGCACCATGTACTTGCCTTACGCCACATCGCTGCGCATGGGGCGCCTGGGCTATCAGAGCGATGCGCAGGCTTCGCTGGCCGTTAGCTACAACAGCTTGCAGGGCTATGCCACATCACTTCAAGACGCGCTCACCCGGCCTTACCCGGCGTATGAGGCTATTGGTGTGCGCGGACCCGATGGCGAATACCGTCAGTTGGCAACCACCATGTTGCAGATTGAGAACGAGTTCTACGGCACCATTCGCCCCAAGCGCGTGATTTTTCAGGGTGAAAGGCCCTTGCATGCCCTTCGTGAGCGCGGCGTGGAATATGTGGAAGTACGCCTCATGGACCTGGACCCGTTTGAGCCCATGGGTATCAATGCCCAGACTATGCGCTTTCTGGATGTGTTTTTGCTGCACTGCCTGCTGTCCGAAAGCCCGCCGGACACCCAGCAAGAAATTGTGGCGCTGGCGCACAACCAGCACGACACCGCCGAGCGGGGGCGTGAGCCCGGCCTCACACTCGAACGCGGCAACTCTACCGTGACCTTGGTGGACTGGGGTCTGGAACTGGTCGCCCAGCTGCTGCCCATTGCTAAACAGTTCGATGCGACGGTAGGTGGCGCAGATTACGTTGCCGCAGTAGCGTCAGCGGTGCACGCCTTGCACCACCCCGATACGTTGCCATCTGCACGCGTTTTGCGTGAAGTGACAGAAAATTTCGATGGCTCGTTTGTTGCATTTGTGAAGGCGCAGTCTGTCAAAACCCGCCAGGCGATGCTGGACGCGGAATTGCCCTCAATCGTGCGCGGGCAGTATGCGCAAGAGGCGCTTAAATCGGTAGAAGACCAGCGTGCGATTGAGGCGGGTGACTCCATGCCGTTTGACATCTATCTGCAAGAGTATTTATCACCACGGCATTTGAACCCTGCCAATCCGCCGTGATACGACGCTGATCGCTCAAAAAAAAGGGGCTGATCGCTTTTGGGCGATCAGCCCCTCTTCAATACCACCCGAAGGTGGCGTAACAGCAATTAAGCGGCCTTGGGCGCGCGAACCGCCTTCTTGGCTACAACGGCCTTTTGGGCGACGGCGCGCTTGGCGGTTGCAACCTTGGCCTTGACAGACTTACCGGCAATCTTGCTGGCCAGTGCGCCGGATTGGGCTTCAATTTTGGCTGCTACTTTGGTCACTGCCTTGGCGGCAGGTACTGCGGCAGTTGCCAGTGTGGTCAGAGCGGTCACGCCGGTCGACTTCTCAAAGCGGCCCGCATTGGCAGCCACTTGAACAACGCTCTTGCCAGCCAATTCAACGACTTTGCTGATGACGATGTTTGCGTTGGCTGATGTCATTTCGACGCTCTTTGCGTAGTAGGCTGTGATCTTCTTTTCGGTGGCAACCGCGTTACGGCGGGCCTGGGTGCTCAGACGTGTACCGGCCTTGTCCAATGCAGTCACAAAGCTCTGGTCCATAAACACCACAGCGCGCTCATTGCCGACGCGGTAGGCGTTGATCACGTTCTTGGCGGTGTTGCCGTAGGACTCGATCAGCTCGTTGGTAACAGTTGCCAGTTTTTGGTTAGCCATGGAAATACTCCTGAAGAAGAAATAAAAAAAGGGTTGAAGCGTTTTGCTTGCTGGGGTGAATTCTCCGGGTTCGTCCTAGTGCAGACACCTTAATTTCGGGAGTTTTCCTAGAGGCTGCTGCCTAAGCGCAGTGGGGTGTTCAAACTGGTCGACAATCTGCGGATCTCTATGGCTGTCACTTTTTGTTAGCCATCGGGATTTTTCAACGCGCGAATTCCAAGGAAAATCATTCATGAAAATCGAAACCCTCGCAGTGCATGGCGGCTATACGCCAGATCCCACCACCAAAGCCGTCGCGGTGCCTATCTACCAAACCGTGGCGTACGCGTTTGACAACACACAGCATGGTGCCGACCTGTTTGATCTAAAGGTTGCTGGCAACATCTACAGTCGAATCATGAACCCGACCAACGGTGTGCTGGAAGCACGCGTGGCAGCCATGGAAGGCGGTATCGGTGCGCTGGCTGTTGCTTCCGGCATGGCGGCAATCGCCTATGCAATTCAGACCATTACTGAAACCGGTGACAACATTGTGTCGGCGTCCACGTTGTATGGCGGAACATATAACCTGTTTGCTCACACCTTCCCGCAGATGGGCATCGAAGTGCGCTTTGCAGACGCAAAAGATCCTGGCTCGTTTGGCAATTTGATTGACGCACGAACCAAGGCCATCTACTGTGAGTCCGTGGGCAATCCGCTGGGCAACGTGACTGATCTGGCCGCGCTGGCTGCTGTGGCACATGCGCACGGTGTGCCGTTGATTGTGGACAACACCGTGCCCAGCCCGTATCTGTGCCGCCCGTTTGAGCACGGTGCCGACATCGTGGTGCATTCACTGACCAAATACCTGGGTGGCCACGGAACCACGATTGGCGGTGCCATTGTGGACAGCGGCAAATTTCCATGGGCCGAGCACAAGGCACGGTTCAAGCGTTTGAACGAGCCCGATGTGAGTTACCACGGAGTGGTCTACACCGAGGCTTTGGGCGCTGCCGCCTATATTGGCCGCGCCCGCGTGGTGCCTCTGCGAAACATGGGCGCAGCGCTATCACCCATGAATGCGTTCCAAATTTTGCAGGGTATTGAAACCCTGGCGCTGCGCATGGACCGCATTTGCGAGAACGCACTCAAGGTTGCGAACTACCTGAAGAATCACTCCAAAGTTGGCTGGCTCAACTACGCAGGCTTGCCTGATCACGCCGACCACGCGCTGGTGCAAAAATACATGGGCGGTCGTGCTTCGGGGCTGATCAGCTTTGGCTTGAAGGCTGCCGACAGCCTGGAAGCCGGTGCACGCTTCCAGGACGCGCTGCAACTGTTCACCCGTTTGGTCAACATTGGCGACGCCAAGTCGCTGGCTTGCCACCCGGCCACCACCACGCACCGCCAGCTCAATGCGGCGGAGATGGCCAAGGCCGGGGTCAAACCCGACATGGTCCGCCTCTCCATTGGTATTGAACATATTGACGATCTGATTGCCGATCTGGATCAGGCACTGGCCGCTGTCTAATTGTTGTTGTAAATAGAAGAGGCCCAGACAATATGGCAATCCAGTGGTTCCCAGGTCACATGCACCTGACGCGCAAGGCGATAGAAGAGCGCATCAAGGAGATCGATGTGGTCATTGAGCTGTTGGATGCCCGCTTGCCTGGCTCAAGCGCCAACCCCATGCTGGCTCAACTCACCGCGGGCAAGCCCGCGCTCAAGGTGCTGAATAAGCAGGACTTGGCTGACTCCGAGCGCACGGCAAAGTGGCTGGCGCACTTCAATGCCTTGCCGGGTACGCGCGCGCTGGGGTTGGATGCCAGCATGACTGCACCGGCCAAGGTGCTCGTGAAGGCTTGCTTTGAGCTGGCACCAAACCGGGGCACCATGGTTAAGCCTATGCGGGTGCTGATTTGCGGCATACCCAACGTGGGAAAGTCCACACTGATTAACACGCTCAAGGGCAAGCGCGCCACGTTGACGGGTGACGAGGCTGGTGTCACCAAGCTGGAGCAGCGCATCGTGCTGCAGGATGGTTTCTACCTGTTTGATACACCGGGCGTGCTGTGGCCGCGCATCATCGTGGCCAAGAGCGGCTACAACCTGGCCGCAAGCGGCGCCATTGGCCGCAATGCCTTTGATGAGGAAGAAGTGGCTCTGGAACTGCTGGACTATCTGCGCCAACGCTATGCCCCTCTGTTGGAAGGCCGCTACAAGATTGCCGGTGTGGCGCAGCAGACCGATGAGCAAATTCTGGAAGCAATCGGACGCAAGCGCGGCGCGCTGCTGCCCGGTGGCAAGATCAATTTGCAAAAGGCTGCCGACCTGGTGATCCACGACTTCCGCAGCGCTGTCATGGGCAGAGTGACACTGGAAACGCCAGAAGAGTACGCACAGTGGCTGGCTCATGGGCAAAAACTTGATGCAGAACGACAGGTTAAAAAAGATGCGATTGAGTTGGACCGGGCCATTCGGTTCAAAAAGGTGCCGCGGCCATTGCGTGTAGAGGATTCGGGTGGGGAGCCCTCGGACTGAATGTGACGCGCGGGCAAGAGGCTTTAAGTGGACATAGAGCGATGTCGCGCGGCTTGCGCGACAATTCGAGGGCTCATGAAAACTATTCTCCCCCTGCAACTTTTGTTTGCGCCCGACCATACCGATTTTCGCCCGCTAGTGATCTACCATGGACATGGCTGTCCGGACGGCTTTGCCTCGGCTCTGGCTGCATGGCTTTTCTATCAAGGAAAGGCTGAATTTTTGGGTCTGGACCATGGCGACATTTCTACCGTTTCCGACCTGCCGGACATGACCGGGCGCGCAGTCTACATTTTGGACTTCTCGTTTTCTACAGAGATCATGCGTGGCATTGATGCGCAAGCTGCCAAGTTGGTGATGCTGGACCATCACAAGAGCGCGGCGGAGCACCTGACAGGTTTCAACTGCCGCTGTGGTGTGGTGCACTTCGACATGAATAAGTCGGGTTCTCGAATGGCGTGGGAATTTTTTCAGCGCGACAAACCCCTGCCGGACCTGTACCGATTCATAGAAGACCGCGATATCTGGGTATGGCAATATCCCGAGAGTGCAGGTTTTCTGGCCGCGCTGGACATGGAGCCTTTTGACTTTGCGCATTGGGCCGCGATGGCTGCATTCGATGCAAATCAAATGGAGCGATTTATGGCACGCGGTCAGGCGATGGATGATAAATTCAATAAGCTGGCCGCTGACATTGCCGAGGGGGCACAACCCGTATTGTTCAATGGTCAGAGCGGTCTGATGGTGAACGCGCCCAGCGTGTTTCACAGCTTGGTGGGCGAATTGCTTTCGGCTAAAAGTGGCACGTTTGCGTTGATGTGGTGTGGCAGCAAAGGTGGCGTCATTAAGGTCGGGCTTCGGTCACAACGTAATTTTGACTGTATTGCACTGGCACGCAGCATGGGTGGCGGTGGCCACGCGCAAGCCTGCGGGTTCAAGATGGGTGCGGAGCAACTGACCGGTTTACTTGGGGGCCTTCTGGATGCGCCTGCCAGACCGATGGGGTGACAGGCGGCGCGCCGCAAAGGACGCGTTGAAGGTATCGGGCAAAGAAGTGCCTATTTATTTTTGTCTTTTCCGCGGGGAATCACCGCAGTCATCGGTGCCATAGGGCGGTCGGATGTGGAGTTCTTGGGTTCAGAGTTGTCCTTTTTTGGCTTCTTTGCCATCTTTTCTTTGCGCTGGTCACCTTTAGCCATATGGCCTCCATAGTCAACCCCGAAATGGGGTTCGATAGTGCGATATTACGGCAAAATTGGATCAAGCAATTGCTTTCAAATTGACGAATATCATGGAGCTTGGGGCGCCAAAGGCGCAGCATTCACAATAGCTTATTTACTATTCAAGAGGCAAATACATGTTCAAACATATTCTTCTCGCCACCGATGGTTCTGCTGCATCCGAACACGCTGCCCAATTGGCGGTGAGCTTGGCGCGTACGCATGGTGCAAAGCTGACGGTTGTTTATGTGGTGGATCCGTACCCCTACATTGGTGTGGGAGAAATCAACCCTATGGGGTACCAGGCATATACCGCAGCCGCACAGCAGCAAGCAGCGCAGGCGCATGCATTGGTCGAGTCACTGTGTACGCAGGGTGGTGAGGCCGTGGCGCTGCAGGCGCGTCTGGTTGAGGACGTGGGTGCCGCAGCGGGCATTGTGCAGACCGCCGAAGCGGAAGGTTCAGACCTGATTGTGCTGGGCTCGCACGGTCGCTCAGGAATTTCACGCCTGATGCTTGGCAGCGTGTCCACCAAGGTCGTGGCCGAGTCCAAAGTACCGGTGCTAGTGACGCGCTAGCTTGAAAACGCAGGCTTGGGTCCCAGTTATGGCGTCTGGCAACCGCTTTAACTGGAGCACTACCCGTGGCCTTTTATCTGTTTTGTGGCTTGGCGCTGGTTCTGGTGCTGGGTCTTACTGGGCATCCCTATTGGCAGTCCTGGCAACGTAGCCGGGTGCGTGCCTCGGCCTTTCCGGCGGCCTGGCGCAAGATTTTGCAGCGACGTGTGCCCCTGGTGCGCACTCTGCCGGTTGATCTGCAACTGCAGCTTAAAAAGCACATGCAGGTCTTCATCGCCGAAAAGTCATTTTTGGGTTGTGGTGGTTTGCAAATCACCGAAGAAATGCGTGTGGTCATTGCCGCACAAGCGTGTCTCCTTATCCTCAATCGGGCGACAGATTATTTTGGCAAGGTGCGGCAAATTCTGGTGTATCCAAGTGCCTTTGTCGTGAATCGCACCACAGTCGATAGTGCCGGTGTACAGCAAGACAATAGGCGGGCCCTCGCCGGCGAATCGTGGTCGCAGGGGCAGGTCATTCTGTCGTGGCAAGACACGCTGGAGGGTGCTATTTTTGCAGACGACGGCCGCAATGTGGTGATTCATGAATTTGCCCACCAGTTGGATCAAGAGAATGGCGCCGCACGAGGTGCACCGCCCCCGACTTTGGGCGACACCGGACACAATGTGCAGCGTTGGTCTGAGGTGTTTCTCTCTGCCTACGCACAGTTGCAGGCCGAGGCAGTTCACGGGGTCCAGGGGCTGCTCAACCACTATGGGGCGCAAGATCCGGCAGAGTTTTTTGCCGTGGTATCAGAAGTTTTTTTCGAGCAAGGCCGTGCGTTGGCCTTGCAGTATCCAGCGCTGTACAGCGAGCTCAGGGGCTACTACAAGGTTGACCCGGCCGGTTGGTAAGTCGTTGGCGGGCATGCTACACCCCTTCAAGCATGATCATGGTCCGCCGGGCAGACTGTCTGCTGATGGGCAGGATTGCCTGGTACTCTGGGGAGTCGTAGAAACGGCTGGCAGAAGCGGCGTCCGGGAATCGGATCAGCACCATGCGTGTGGGTGACCACAAGTCGGTCTCTCTGAGCGTCAACTGGCCACCACGCGCCAGGTACTCGCCGCCGTATTGCTCGACCAGTGGTTTGGCTTTGAGCTTATATTCTTCGTAAAGATCAGGTTTGTCGAGCAGGGTGTCGACTATCAGGTAGGTTGACATGGGTTTCCCGTTGGGTGGATAAGCGTTGCAGTCTAATCCTGCGTCGTATCAATAGAGGCCCCGCACGCGAGCCTGTAGGCGGCTCAGGCCCAGCAGTGCGTCAGTAAATGGTGTGGCAACTCCGGTCAGCGCGCCCAATTCTTTCACCACAGTGACCAGTGCATCCAGTTCTACTGCTTTGCCTGCTTCCACGTCCTGCAGCATGGATGTTTTGAACGCGCCCAGCTTCAGCGTCACCTGATGCCGGTCAGCCGGCTGCTGATCTATGGGTATGCCGATGCGCGCACCAATGTCTTTGGCCTCGAGCATCACTGTAGAGACGAAATTGCGCACCAGCTCGTCCCCGAGAATTAGATCGGTGGTGGCGCCAGTCAGCGCACTGATGGGGTTAACCGTCATGTTGCCCCATAGTTTGTACCAGACGTCTTTTTGTATCTGCTGCGATACGCTGGCGGCAAAGCCTGCGCGCACCAGCAACGCAGCCAGCGCCTGTACGCGCCCGGTGGATTGACCCGATGGCTCACCAATGATCAAACCATTGCCAAAGTGATGTCGAATAACGCCCGGAGCAAGCACAGAGCAACTGGCGTGCACCACGCAGCCGATGACATGTTCCGCAGCGATGGCGTTGGCAATTTCACCCGTGGCGTCCACCGCGTTCAGGCGCGTTCCCTCAAGTGCGCCACCAAAACCCTGGAAAAACCACCAGGGGACGCCGTTCATAGCCGTCAACACCACTGTGTGCGGCCCGATCAGGGGGGTGATCTGACGAGCAACCTCCAGCAGGGCTGGGGCCTTGACCGAAACCACAACCAGTTCTTGAACCCCCAACGTAGCGGCATCGGCACTGGCTTTAACCGGCAGTTGAGAGTCGCCCAGACGTAAGCCGTTCAATTCCAATGCCGCCAGTGTGGCGCCCCGGGCCAGAACGCTGACGTTGCAGCCAGCCCTCGCCAGGCCGGCGCCCAGCCAACCGCCAATGGCGCCTGCTCCCACGATGCAGACCTTGCCGAATGAAGTCATTGGGGCCGGATCACTGCCGGGCACGGTTTCTGGCTTGGGTGTGGTAACTGTTTGCACGAGGCATTCTCTCTGTAACGGGGATGTGAGGGCTATTTTGTCAGGCTGGCGGGGTGGTCATTTGCAAGGCAGTGTGTCACAGCCCCCTGTTTGTGCGGCTTGGGCGGCTTGTGAACATAGTTATCCACAAAGTGGCCCACAGAAAACGGGGGCAACTTTGAGCTTTTGGGTTTCAAACGATGCATTTGAACATGGCATCATTTTTTACTATCACGTCAGGCGCTATCATTGGAGAAAAGGCAAGAAAATTTCGGGGTTAACCCTGATTTTGCATTTGATTCCTGACCTTCTGGACAAGAAACGCCGGGGAGCCCGCAGCCAAAGGGCCTTCAATGTTATCCACAGTACAAGAACTAGTCAGTTTGCGGTAAGAATTTAAGCAAGCGACCTGTTGGCGCGGCTTTGCGGCTATCGCAACGCTAGCGCCGTTAGTAACCTGGACGCAGCACCAAATCCGAGCATGGGTAGGCTACGCAAGGCAGCAGGCAGCCCTCGGCCAATTCTTCGCTCGACAGCCCTGGCCACTCCATTTCATAGCGCACGGTGCCACTGAGCAGTTGACCGATGCAGGTGCGGCAGTTGCCTGAACGACAGGAGCTGGGCCATTTGCTTGCGCCTTGCTCCATCGACGCAAGCAGTGGCTGGTTTGCCCATGCATCGAACTGCAGCCCGTCGGGTTCAGTTCGGCCAATAAAGAGAGTGGGGGAGTTAGATGGGTGCATTTGGCAGAGTTAATGAGGTTAAGTCAAAAAGGAGGGGCACCCAGACAAGAATGCTGCGTCAACCCTAGAATGACCTTTTGAGGGATTTGATTTTAGTCAAATGGAGTAAATCGATATGCAGACCATTCGATGGTGCAAGCGCGTTGCGCAGTCACTCGGGGCGCGTTCATTGACCTTGCTGTGTGGTGCGTTTTTTTTACTGGGCGTGCCCGCCTGTGCTCCCAAGTCCCCAATCGCTATTGGATTTATTGGCGGTCTGTCGGGCAAGTTTTCTGATCTAGGTACTGCCACGCGCAACGGTGCGCTGTTGGCGATTGAGAATGCCAACGACGCAGGTGGTGTTGAAGGTCGCAAGTTGGTGTTGTTTGAGCAAGATGACAAGCAAAGCAGCGAGACGGCACTGTTAGCCATGGAAGAATTCAAAAAACAGGGCGTGGTGGCCGTGGTAGGGCCGTCCACCAGTTCCATTGCGGTAGCCGTCACCCCGGTGGCTAATCAGAATCATTTGCTATTGGTGGCGCCAACCGCCACCACCAACAAGCTCTCAGGCAAAGACGATTACTTTATGCGCTCGGTGGGAGATGCAGCGTTTTATGGTCGTGCTGCTGCGCAGCGCCACTACGCCCAGCAAGCCGTTCGCAGTGTGGCCCTGATTCTCGACATGGCCAATGCCGACTACACCGAAAGCTGGGGCGACCCCTATGCGGCCGAGTTCAAGCGCCTTGGCGGCGTTGTGACCCTTGTGGAACGGTTTAATTCCACAGCTAACCCGGACCATATTGCAATTGCCAAAAAGCTCGTTGCAAGCGCGCCGCAGATGGTGGTTACTGTCGCTAGCTCGGTTGATAGCGCGATGATTGCGCAGCGGGTGCGCTCGCTCAAGCCGGGCATGCGCCTTGCTGGGGCGGGATGGGCGTCGACAGAGCGCCTGATTGAATTGGGCGGGGCGGCGGTTGAAGGTATGTTGTTCGAGCAGTATTTCGACCGGTTTGATCCTTCGGTCAAATTCCAGGGATTCCTGAAAGCCTACCGCAATCGGTTCAAGGCTGAGCCCGGCTTTGGCGCCGTGCTGGCCTTTGACGCCGCCAATATGATCATTGGTGGACTGGGCAAGACTGACCAGCGTGAGGGGCTGAAAGCCGCTGTTCTGGGAATTAGGACATTTGAGGGGGCTCAGAACCCGATTACGCTGGATGCCTTTGGCGACGTGACTCGGGATGTGTACTTTGGTGTCGTCAAGAACGGCGCGTTTGCCAAATTGCAGTAACGCCTTACGCACCCACCCATGAACACGATGCAGCCTCCAGTAGAGCCGCACAAAAGTGGGCAGTTGAGCCTGCGTCAGGTTTTCCTGCAACGCGTGTTGCTGGTGGCCGTTGTTCAGGTT
>Ga0194061_1002092_pt1 | contig 11121 bp, 9 predicted proteins | sample SepL2221m_MetaG_FD_163423 | JGI IMG/M metagenome (GOLD analysis project Ga0194061, IMG submission 163423) | Anoxic zone freshwater microbial communities from boreal shield lake in IISD Experimental Lakes Area, Ontario, Canada - Sep2016-L224-21m | ecosystem: Environmental > Aquatic > Freshwater >...
CAAACGCCCATTGATCATGCCGTAGCCGGTCACCACACCGTCACCAGGAATCTTCTGGTCCTGCATGCCGAAGTCCACACAGCGGTGCTCGACAAACATGTCCCACTCTTCAAAGGTGCCCTCGTCCAGCAGCAATTCGAGGCGCTCGCGGGCGGTGAGTTTGCCCTTTTTGTGTTGTGCAGCAATGCGCTTTTCGCCGCCGCCCTGGCGCGCGAGTTCGCGTTTGGCCTCTAGCTGTTCAAGGATGTCGTGCATGGTTTCCTTCTTTCGGGTCAGTGATAGGGGTTGTCTTCATTTGCTACTACTTTGATAGCTGCCTACGCAGTCTTTTCGAGGGCTGCAAGCAGATTTCGGGCTGCAGTTGAGGCTGCCAACTGGCCCGCCTCCACGGCACGGGTCATTTCCGGCAGTCTGGCGCGCACCACCGGGTTCTGTCGGAACGACTGCTTCAAGCCGGCCTCAATGCGCTCCCACATCCAGGCCAGCGCCTGGTGTTGGCGCCGCTCGGCCAGCTTGCCATTGGCTTGGCACAGTGTCTGAAACTCAGTCACGGACGCCCAAAAGATGTCGACGCCCGTGCCATGCAAGGCGCTGATCTGCATGACCTTGGGGTGCCAGTCCGTGGTAGTGTGGCCATCGTGGCCGTGGCTTCCATGCCTGCCCAACAGTCGCAGACTGGAAGCAATCTGGGCTCTGGCGCGCATGGCTGCGTCCGGGTCAATATCCGCCTTGTTGATGACCACCAGGTCGGCCAACTCCATGACGCCTTTCTTGATCGCCTGCAAATCGTCACCCGCATTGGGCAGTTGCAGCAGCACAAACATGTCGGTCATGCCTTGCACCGCCGTCTCGCTCTGGCCAACGCCTACGGTTTCAACAATCACGATGTCATAACCAGCCGCCTCGCAGACCAGCATCGCCTCGCGCGTTTTCTCGGCCACACCGCCCAGTGTGCCGCTGCTCGGGCTGGGGCGGATGTAGGCCTCCTCGCGCATCGACAGGTGTTCCATGCGGGTCTTGTCACCCAAAATCGAACCGCCCGAAACAGAACTGGACGGGTCAATGGTGAGTACCGCCACACGATGGCCCAGGCCAATCAAGTACAGGCCGAGAGCCTCGATAAAAGTCGACTTGCCCACGCCAGGCACGCCGCTGATGCCAAGCCGCAAGGATTTTCCCGTATGGGGCAGCAAGGCAGTCAGCAATTCATCTGCCTGGGCACGGTGATCGGCGCGGGTGGACTCGAGCAGCGTGATGGCTTTGGCGATGGCACGGCGCTGAGACGAACCCTGTCCTTGAACGATGTCTTCTAGGCGGATCATGCGCCAACCTCTGCATGCGCTTGCCAACGGTATTCAATATCGAATTCGGCTTCACTGATCTTCACAAACCCGTGACGCACGTAAAAGCGATTGGCATCGCTCTCTTGCAAGGCATAAAGCGAGATGTCGCAGCTTCTTTCAGTCGCCTGTGTTTTGGCCCAATCCAGTGCCCATGCCCCGATGCCCCGACCTTGTGCAGCGGGCAAGATGTACAGGTGATCGAGACTCAGTGCGCGTCCAACCGGACGCAGCGTAATGAATCCGACGCGCTTACCGTCCAACTCGATGTGATTCATAAATTCCGGCACAAAGCCTACCGCCAGTCGTTCACGTGCCCGCACCGGATCGAACCTTCCAAGCCGTTCCAAACTTTCGCGCAGCGCCGCAATGCGCAAAGCAACCATGGCATCAAAGTCGCTAGACTGAACCGTGGTCAGACACAAAGCATGGGTGGAGCCAGAATCAAACAACCCAGTTCTCCAGCTTCAACCCCTCGATGCGCTCGAACTCGCGGGTGTTGTTGGTGACCATGGTGGCTCCAAGTGCCAATGCCTGACAGGCCAGCAATAAGTCGCGTTCTCCAATGCGCTGGCCCTTCGCTTCCAAAGTTTTACGCACATTGCCATATACCCAAGCAGCGCTTTGATCCCAGTCCAGGATGGGGAATTTCGATAGAAAGTTCTCCAGCTTTGTCCGCGAATCAGCACGGGTGCTTTTTGCAATACCAAATGCCAGCTCAGCCACCGTCACCGTGGAGATGGCCAGCGAGTCGCGACCAGCCTGTATCAAACGTTGCAACACCTGCGCGGGTTGCTCGTTGATGATGTAAATGCAGATGTTGGTGTCAAGGAGATAGGTCATGGGAGCATTGACTCGCGTTCAGATTGCGGCCATTCGCAAGCACGTTCCAGCTTGAAGTCGGGGTCAAAGGCTGCCACTGCCGTCAAGACTTGCTGCGCCCACGTGGCGCTGTCGAGCTTGGGACGCAGAATGACCGCGTCGCCCTGCCGCTCGATGGTGACTTCGCTTGTGGCAAACCGAAAAGCTTTGGGCAGACGCACAGCTTGACTGCGTCCTGTTGTAAAAATTTTGGCTGTATCAATGGATGCGGTACTCATGTCAATCTCCTGGACGCAATAGATATCAAAAGTATATACCAATTTGGTAGGTACCATTGATACATATCAATCAACATTCGTTACCCTAGCGCTTTCTGAATCTGGTCCAACACATCGCGGGCGCTGGCCGGAATCGGCGTACCCGGTCCGAAGATGCCTTTGACGCCCGCTGCATAGAGCATGTCGTAGTCCTGCCGAGGAATCACACCGCCCACAAACACCACAATGTCGTCGGCGCCCTGCTTCTTCAATTCGGCAATGATGGCCGGAACCAGTGTCTTGTGACCGGCAGCCAGCGTAGAGACACCCACAGCGTGTACGTCATTCTCGATCGCCTGGCGGGCGCATTCTTCGGGGGTCTGGAACAGTGGGCCCATGTCCACGTCAAAGCCCAGGTCGGCGAAGGCGGTGGCTACCACCTTGGCGCCACGGTCGTGCCCATCCTGGCCCAGCTTGCTGATCATCACACGCGGTCGACGGCCTTGTGCTTCGGCAAAGGCGGCAATGTCTTTCTTGAGTTGGTTCCAGTATTCCATCGTGTCTCCTTCCGCCGAGTCGTACGCGGCGGCATACACGCCGCTGACCTTTTGCGTGTCGGCACGGTGGCGGCCAAAGGCTTTTTCCATGGCGTCACTCACCTCGCCCACCGTCGCCCGCAGGCGAATCGCCTTGACGGACAGGTCCAGCAGGTTGCCTGAGTTGCTCTCTGCTGCAGAAGTGATAGCAGCCAGCGCTGCGTTGACGAGGGCTGCATCACGTTTTGACTTGATGGTATTGAGTCGTGCGATCTGCGAATCCCGCACCGCCACGTTGTCAATGTCACGCGCCTCAATCACGTCCTCGGTCTTGAGTTTGTACTTATTCACGCCAACGATGACATCCTGACCACTATCGATGCGGGCCTGCTTGTCCGCAGCCGCGGCTTCGATCTTGAGCTTGGCCCAGCCGGAGTCAACCGCCTTGACCATGCCGCCCATACCCTCGACCTCTTCGATGATGGCCCAGGCGGCGTCAGCCATGTCCTGCGTCAGCTTTTCCATCATGTACGAGCCAGCCCAAGGGTCGATCACATTGGTGATGTGCGTTTCTTCCTGAATGATGAGCTGCGTGTTGCGGGCGATGCGCGAGCTGAACTCGGTGGGGAGGGCAATCGCCTCGTCGAACGAATTGGTGTGCAGCGACTGCGTGCCGCCAAATACTGCGGCCATGGCCTCGATGGTGGTGCGCACCACGTTGTTGTAGGGGTCCTGCTCGGTGAGTGACCAGCCGCTGGTCTGGCAGTGCGTGCGCAGCATCAGGCTCTTGGGGTTCTTGGCGTCAAAGCCTTTCATGATGCGGCACCACAGCAGGCGCGCCGCGCGCATCTTGGCCACTTCCAGGTAGAAGTTCATGCCGATGGCCCAGAAGAAACTCAGGCGCCCGGCGAAGGCGTCCACATCCATGCCCTTGGCAATGGCCGTTTTGACATATTCCTTGCCATCGGCCAGTGTGAATGCCAGTTCCAGCGCCTGGTTGGCCCCGGCTTCCTGCATGTGGTACCCGGAGATTGAAATCGAGTTGAACTTCGGCATGTTCTTGGCCGTGTACTCGATGATGTCGCCAATGATGCGCATGCTGGGCGCTGGCGGGTAGATGTAGGTGTTGCGCACCATGAACTCCTTCAGAATGTCGTTCTGAATGGTTCCCGAGAGCTGTTCCTGCGACACGCCCTGCTCTTCAGCGGCGACCACATAGCCCGCCAGCACCGGCAGCACCGCGCCGTTCATGGTCATGGAGACCGACACTTTGTCCAGCGGGATCTGGTCAAACAGTATTTTCATGTCCTCGACCGAGTCAATCGCCACACCAGCCTTGCCCACGTCGCCCGTCACGCGGGGATGGTCAGAGTCGTAGCCGCGGTGGGTAGCCAGGTCGAACGCAACCGAAACGCCCTGCCCACCTGCAGCGAGCGCCTTGCGGTAAAAAGCGTTGGACTCTTCGGCGGTGGAAAACCCAGCGTATTGGCGGATCGTCCACGGCCGCACAGCGTACATGGTGGCCTGGGGGCCTCGCAGGTAGGGTTCGAAACCCGGCAGCGTATGGGTGTGAGCCAAATTGGCTGTATCTTCGGCGGTGTACAGCGGCTTGACAGCAATGCCGTCGGGCGTAATCCAGTTCAGCGCTTCCACATTGCCGCCGGGAGCGGACTTTGCAGCGGCCTTGGCCCATGCCTCCAGATTGGCGGCTTTGAATTCAGGGTTCTTTTCAGTCATGGCGTGGTCCGGTTGGGCATCATATTGACCGTTTTTGGTTAAACGGTCGAGTGTCAGCTGGTCTTTTAGTTTACATTATTCATAATTATTGATTCAAAATATTCGATTGGGCTTACAAGCCGACAAATTCCCCCGATGATTCCCCAGCCTGCACCAACGACGAACCCGCGCGGTGGAAAATCCCTGTCACCCAAGGCCCTCTACGTGGAAGTGGCGGAGTTGCTGCGCCAGCGCATTTTCAAACGCGAACTGGAGCCAGGCAGCTGGATTGACGAACTACGGATTGCCGAGGAATACGGCATCAGCCGCACGCCCCTGCGAGAAGCCCTCAAGGTGCTGGCCGCTGAAGGCTTGGTCACCATGAAGGTGCGCCGGGGTGCCTATGTAACAGAAGTCTCGGCCAACGATCTGGCAGACGTGTATCACCTGCTCAGCTTGCTGGAAAGCGACGCTGCAGGCGTAGTGGCCACCAAAGCGACGGACACAGAGTTGGCCGAGTTGCAGGCCCTGCACGCTGAACTGGAAGCCGCCGCGCTACCCGGCACCCTCAACACCGACGCATTCTTTGCCGTGAACGAGCGCTTTCATATGCGCCTGCTTGAAATTGCCAACAACCGCTGGCGGGACCAAATGGTGGCCGACCTGCGCAAGGTCATGAAACTGAACCGTCACAACTCGCTGCTCAAGACCGGGCGCATGGCCGAGTCATTGGCAGAGCACCGCTCCGTCATGGCGGCGCTAACAGCGCGCGATGCCACGGCCACCGTGATGCGCATGCGTGCGCATTTTGCGAACGGCCTGGAAGCGGCGGCCTAGCCAGCGACTATTTTCCCTAGTAATTTATTGGGCCACGGTTGACCATCAGCCACTTCACCGCACTAATTGCAATATCACACTGCGCAGCGTATCCGGCCGCACCGGCTTTTGAAGAAAGTGGATGCCGGCTTCGCGACACACACTCACCAGGTTACCCTGCACATCCCCGCTCATGAGGCAGGCGGGAATTGTAAATTCGGCCGCTTCGCGAATCAACCGCACTGCATCCAGCCCGTTCTCGCCCGCGCGCAAGCGATAGTCGCTCAAAATCAGTTGTGGAGTTGCGCCGCAGCGCAGCTGTGCCAGCGCCTCCTCAATACCACCAACTACCGCCACCTCGCATCCCCAGGCTGACAGCATCATGTGCATAGCCTTTGCCACCAACACATCATCTTCAATCACCAGCAAGTGCATTCCTTGCAAACCGTTCAACGGTATGGTGTTCTTGTCTTCCAGCATGGTTTGAGGGTCGGGTCTCAACGCAAGCGGAACCTCGATGCTGAAGCGGCTTCCCCTTCCCAGAACCGACTTGACACTAACCTTGTGGCCCAGCAACTGGGCAGTACGGTTAACAATATCCAAGCCCAGACCCAAGCCCTTGCTGCGATCGCGCTCACTATTTCCCACCTGGAAAAATTCTTTGAAGATGTCCCTTTGATGTAGCGGCGAAATGCCCACGCCGGTGTCCCATACCTCGATGCGCGCCAAACGACGGCCCTTGACGGGTCTGCATGCCACCAGAATGCCGCCGTGGTTGGTATAGCGCAGTGCGTTTTGCACCAGGTTCAGAAGCATGCGATTCAGCAACGCGGGGTCACTCCGTACCCACAGAGAACTCTGGCGAATCCGAAAACGGAGGTTCCTGGCATCAGCCTCGGCGCGCAAACCATGTGTGAATGGTGCAAAAAGTTCTGCCACAGAAAGTGCCCGGATCGACGTTCTCACTGCGTGCGCTTCCAGTTGTGCGATGTCCAGCAGACCATCAAGCAAATCCTGTTGTGCTCGCACTGTTGCGGCCAGGTGCTCAAGCACCTTTGTTTCCTCCACTCCGTGTGGAAAGTGCATCAATCGCACCAAGAACATGCCCAATGCATGGGAAGGTTGGCGCAAATCATGGCTGGCAGTTGCGAGAAAGTGTGACTTTGCCTGCGTTGCTCTTTCCGCAGTGTCTTTCTGTGCACGCAGTTCCTGGGTGGCTTTTTCTACACGGTATTCCAGGAGTTGCCGGCCATCCTGCAGGTTCTGGGCCATGCTGTTGAGTCCGCGTTGCAGGGCAGCAAATGGATCATCGGATTGCACCATTGCCCTAAACCCCAGATCACCAATTTCCAGGCGTTCAACCTGGCGCACCACACGCTGTATGGGCACTATCACCCCGCGTGCAATCAGGAAAGCAACCAATGAACCCACCAGCAATCCACTCAAAGTAATGAAAAGACCGAGCTGGAGCATGCTCTGCTCCAGTGCCACGAGCGATTGTCGACTCATGACCAAGACCACGTACCCCAGTCGTTGATCCGCTGGCGACGCTGTACTGGATACTCCTTCAAAGATATTATCCAGTTCAATCTGGCTGCTAAGCACGGGCTGAACCAAGAGGTCCAGGTCATTGGAAGCATCGTAAACACTACTCTCCAGCATGCCCAGCACCGGATAGTTCAACAAGGGTGCGCCCGATCGTGTGAGGAACTTGCCCTGGCCGTCGAATATGTCGACTGAGCGCACATCGGACTCCCTGGTCGCGGCTATACCGATCGATTGCAATTGCAGCTTGTTAGCGGAAAAAATACCATATTCGCTGGCGCTGGCCAATTGCCGCGCCAAGGCACGCGCGCGTTGCTGGTATGACTCTTTGAGGTCACTGGATCGACCCAGCAAAAACGCCACAGACAACCCAATGCCCACCATCAACACCGGTAGCCATGCGGCAAGCAGAACTCGGGTGCGGATGTCAGACCATTTCATTTCTTCGGCTCTAATCGCAGCAGGCGCTCGGTCAGCGTTTGCGCGTCGATGTCAAGACTCATCGAACGTGCCAGCGACGCATTCACATCGATCCGGAATTCGCGGGGGTATTGGGGTTGCGCGAGATCTTTGCCTTGCAGGACCGCGCGCGTGAGTTGAGCGGCCTGTAGCCCCACCTGGGCCGGTGTGGAGTAGATCGCCATCAAGGCTCCCGCCTTCACATAGGCGGGTGAGAAACTCACCATGGGGACTCCCGCTCGCAACGTGGAAAGAAGAATGTTTTGCAAGGTTCCACTGTTGAATACCTGTGGATCCGGCAGGGCCAGAAGTACTTGGCTTTCTTCCAAAAGCGCTTGCAGCTTCGCAAAAATCGACTCATTGCCGTCAATCTGAACGTGCGTCAAACCAAGAGACCGCATACGCCTCTGGCCCTCCAGAAGAGAAACTTGCGCGCTGCTGTGGCTTCCCAGCAAAACACCAATGTGCTGTCGCTCCGGCAAGGCCAGACGGATCAAATCCAACTGGCGTCCCAATGGCTGGTTCAGATAAATTGCAGAAATTGGGCTCACGCCCTTGCGTGGGTTGCTGAGCACAATCGACTCGAAACTCTGACTGGGCACAAAGGCGCACAAAATCGGCACCCGCGTCTCGCTGCGTGCCATTTCTGTCGATGCCTCTACGCCCAGGGCCAGCACCAGTTGACCGACTGTGGTGGCCGTGGTGCGGGTCTCTGCCAGTGTCAGGTATTGAACGCTGCTGCGCGAAACCCCTGCGCGTTCAAGCTCGTCGATGAAAACTTCTGCAGCCTGAGTGAAGGCTGCATTGCGTTCAGCGCTGACGATCAGTACCGAGACCGGTGCGGCATGCACCCATAGCGGCACGCACCCGAGCCACATGCACAAGCAAGCCAGCCTGAACAACAGACCCCGCCAGAACATGCGTTTAGTTCTCTAGCCTCAGCATCACATAAGCCTGTCGCGCGAACAGAAAGTTGGGGGCGTAGTCTGGATACTCAGGTCCAACGTTTTGCACCACCAACGACAGTTCGCCTTTGCGCGAACTCCAACGGAAATCTTTGGCAATGCGAACGTCAGTCCGGTTTACTTCGGGGCCTGGCACGCCGGCGTAGGGCATTTCTTTCACAGCATCCGTGTGGCTACGCATCAGGCTGACGTGAATGCCCGGCGCAAACCGCTGCGTGACCATGAGCGAGTAGCTGGTGGACGGATTGCGCGGATAGAGCTGGCCATTGTCAATCCACAGGTGCCCCAAAGTCCATTGCCCGTCCTGCCAGGGACGCCACTTAAGCTGGAACTCTCTACCAAAGCTGTTGCGCGGGACGGTGAGGTCGCTCCAGTTACCTCCCGGTATGTTGGCGTAGTATTTGGTATAGCCATTTGCATCTCTTTTCTCCTCGATGATGTTGGTGCTCGTTTCATCGAAGATACGCACATCCACATCAAGGTGCAGGCTGTCAAATGTGCCAAGGTAACCAATTTCATGGCTCACAACGGATTCTGGTAACAAACCCCCACGGGCCTTGTAATTCAAATACTCCCCGTCCGGAAACCCGTCTGCCGCCAGCGATGCCGCGCGGTACACCTGGTTGCTAAAATTTTCGAACGTGCTGGGCGGGCGATAGGCTTTCGAAACACCATAACGCAGGGTTTGCCCTGGCAACAGGTGCCAGTTCAGCATGGTGCGCGGAGCGGTTGTATCGCCGCTCACGGAGTTGCGCTCAAACATGCTGCCGGCATTGAGCACCAAACTGGGCACGATATGCCATTGGGCGTTGAAAAAAACGCGGTAAAAATTGGTGTCGAAAGCCGCATCCGTGTCATACAAGACACGGGAATTAACGCGTTCCTGGCGCAGCTCTGCGCCCCAAATCAAGCTCAAATCCGGGCGCATACGCAGGGTGTGCTGTGCCATCAACGCATCGGCGCTGGCGCGCCCCCCCATGTTCATCAGGACACCGGCGTACGTGGTGTTAGGAACCTGATTTTTGATGGATTCTTCCATGTGCGAATACTGAAGGGCGAAGTCTTCATTCACATTCAGGACGCGACTCCAGTCCAATTGGACAAAAGACGTGTCAATACCGAGATTTCGCAAACCTGCGTCATCGCTTTCCTTGGTACCGACGCCGGCGGTGATAGCGGTATTGCCGGCCCTTACGTCCACGCGGTCGATGTCAGTGGCTTGCAACGTACCCCGGAAGTTAAACCGGTCCACGCGATCCGTTCCGCCAGCGCCTTGCAGTCCGGAATCAATGCGCTGGTCTGCCGTGAGCCGAAAACGCGCCTGATTGTCGCCCCAACCAAAGCGCACCAAGGTGTCACGAATGCCGTTGTCGCCCGCTGCCACATGGGCAGTTGTTCCCATGGTGTCAACAGTGTCACGGGTGACGATATTGATCATGCCCAAAAATGCCCGCGCGCCATAGGCGGCGGCATTGGTGCCCCGGATGACCTCAATGCGCTCGATGTCATCAATTGCCACCGCCTGCAGACCGGGTCCGGTGCTGCCCCACAGAAAAGGGGAGTAAACCGAGCGCCCATCGACCATCACTTGCACCCGGTTGGAGTAGTCCTTCAAGCTGACGTGATAACTGGCCTGGGGCGCATTGGACTCAAATGAGCTGCTGACTTCGAACCCGGGTACGAAACGCAGCAAATCAGCGACATCGCGAGCGCCGGTGGCACGAATCATGGCACGGTCCAGCAGGGTCACAGAACCCGGCGTTTCATCCAGGCGTTGCGGCATACGCGAAACCGATAGCACGATGGGCACGTCATTCAGAAACTCGCTTTCCGAGAGCGGCGTCATGAGTTCTGCGTGCGCAGACGGGAGAAGCGCGACAAGTGCAACTCCCAACACGGGAGCACCGTGGCGCAGCAACCTGGCACCCGACTTGAGACTGCGCCAGCCACTGAAGATGTGTTTCTTTTGGAACATTAAATATGAACTCCGGAAGTAGGTGGTCTCATTGGGCTGTTGCCATGCGGCAGTGTCAAGGTGTACACCGCTCCGCGCCCCATTTTCAACTCGAAAGTGAGCGGGGAACGAATCAGCGCTGCAACCCGGCTCGCGATGACCCGATAACGGTCTGAACTCTTGTCAGGGATTGATTGCTCATTTTTGTGGGTGTCCCACACTTGTATGAGCACCCGTTTTCCCCGCTGGCGCACGCCCAGCAAAACGCCCCCACGCTGCGTTTGAGCAATCGCCTGAATGAGCAGGTTGCGCACAATCAACTGAACCAGCTGCGGATCGCTCTCCACATAAACGTCCGTTGGCGGGGCGTAAAAGCAATAGCGCAAATTTTTGGATAATGCGTGTGGCGCGAATTCCGCCTCAAGGGCGTGAAGCAGCACGGCGAGACTGAAAACCTGGTTTTTGACTGATACTTCGCCAGCATCAATTTTTGAAATATCCAGCAGACCATCCAAAATGTGGCGGACCGACTGTATCGATTGATCCAGGCACTGGGCTGCCTTTAACGGCTGCGGACTCAATGTAGAGTGGAGCAAGCCGCCTACGAAAAGTGTGGCCGCTTGCAGGGGTTGCCGCACATCGTGAACGGCGGCCGCCACAAAACGCATTCGATCTTTCTTGTGCTCTTCCTCTATTGCCTTGACCGCACGA
>Ga0194061_1002093_pt1 | contig 11120 bp, 7 predicted proteins | sample SepL2221m_MetaG_FD_163423 | JGI IMG/M metagenome (GOLD analysis project Ga0194061, IMG submission 163423) | Anoxic zone freshwater microbial communities from boreal shield lake in IISD Experimental Lakes Area, Ontario, Canada - Sep2016-L224-21m | ecosystem: Environmental > Aquatic > Freshwater >...
GGAAGCCGCGAAGGCCGCGAACGACGCCGGGAAGAAGCCCGCCGTCCCGGCTCCTTCCACCTCGCAGCCCGCGCCGAAGCCCGACGATCAGAAACCTGCCACGCCCACGGTACCCGCAACCGAAGTTCCGAAGACGGAGACGAAGCCTTCCGACACGAAGCCCGCAGAGAAGCCTGCCGAAACACCGGCTGCACCGAAGCCTGCGGAAACGAAGCCGGTGGAGAAACCGACCGATGCAAAGCCTGTCGAAAAGCCTGCCGATGCAAAACCCGCAGAGCCGGCTGCGACCGATCCAAAGCCCGCTGGCGGTAACTGAGCGTCGGTAGCCGGAACTTTCCAGTGCCGGCATTTGTGCCATTCAAGGAATCTCGCAGCAACGGGGGCCGAGTTCTGCAAGGAGTAGGGGTGCCCTCGCCCCGTAATTCAAACACGGGGCGACGGCGCCCCGGCTCCATGCGCGATCGCGACGGCATCGCTACACCATTGCTTAAACCGCTTGGGTCCGTCTGACGATCACCGGGACTGGAAAGCCCCGGCTACAAAATTCCGCCCGCGCGAAGTTGCAAACTTGCCTGCATTTTCTCCGCACTCACGGCTCCGGCTTGTCAGGGACTGCCGGGGTCGGTGCGTGGACGTTGAAACGGAAGCCGGGCAATTTCTTCTGGCCTCGCCCGTCGGTGTCCGGCAGCGGCGGCAGCTTGTCGTCGCCGAAGAGCGGTGCGCTCTGGAGGATCGCGCGGTTTGCCGAACTCACGCCTGGGATGCCTGTGCCGCGCGAGGGCAGCGGGGGGAGGTCTGCCCATGCGAGATTCCCGGGCAATGATGCGCGCGGCTTTTCCGGCGGCGGTGCGGGCGCGATGAGATCGTTCGCGATGTAGCCCGTCATGCCGTCCTCGGTCATCACGCGGCTAAAGCCGTATTCCTGGCGGAGCATCACGATCCGCTGGCCCTGCTTCAGTAGCGCATCTGCGCCCGTCGGCTGCGACGGGCCGAAGCGGTACACCTGCGCAAGCTTTGCGCTGACGGCGTAGTACACGTTGCCTTTTGCAGGCCTCGATGTCGCGCAGGAGGAAAGTGCGAGCGCCACGGCGCAGGCGATCACGCACGCGAGCACCCAGCGCAGTCCCGGCATGTTCCGCAAGGCACTCACGGCACGCTCGATTTTTCCTACGCCATCACGTCCCGCGGGTCGGTGATGTGACCCGTGAGCGCACTCGCTGCGACCGTGTACGGCGATGCGAGGAAGACCTGCGATTCCTTGTGGCCCATGCGGCCGGGGAAGTTGCGGTTCGTCGCGCTGATGCATTTGAGCGCCTTCTCGTTCATGCGGCCGAAGGTGTCCTGCGGCCCGCCGAGGCACGCGGCGCACGAGGCATTTTCCGTCATCTGCACGCCGGCGTTTTCGAGGATGCTCCACACGCTCTTGCCGCCGATCTGCGCGGCCTTGAGCTCGGCGACGACCTTCGTGGTCGCGGGCACGCCGAAGGTGTGAATCTTCACGCTGCGTCCGTTCACGACGCGCGCGAATGCGAGGAAGTCGCTCGTCTTTCCGCCGGTGCATGAGCCAATATAAGCACGATCCAGCTTCACGTCAGAAAGTTCCCGCGCGAGCTTGCGCTGGCCGGGATCGGGGTGGCACGCGACGGTCGGTTCGAGCTTCGAGAGATCGTATTTTTTGTCGAAGACGAACGACTGATCCGCGTCCGCCATCACGGGCTCGAAGTTTTGCTTCGTCCCGTTCTCCGACACGCGTTCGCGCACGTAGTCGCCGGTCTTTTCGTCGTATGGAAAAATGGCGTTCTTGCCGCCCGCTTCGATGGCCATGTTCGCGATCGTCATGCGGTCGTCCATGTTCATCGTGTGGACGCCGGGGCCTTCCCACTGCATCGCGCGATACGTCGCGCCGTCGAAGCCGATGTCGCCGATGACGTGCAGGATCACATCCTTCGCCATCACGCCCGGCTGCATCTCGCCCTCGCAGAAAAAGCGCATGCTCTCCGGCACCTTCAGCAGGATTTTTCCCGTGCCTAGTACGAAGCCCGCGTCCGTGTTGCCGATGCCCGTCGCGAACTGGTTGAACGCGCCGGCCATGCACGTGTGCGAATCCGTGCCCACGAGCACTTCGCCGGGGCGCGTGTGGCCCTTCCACGGCAGCGTGGTGTGGCAGACGCCCGCGAAATTTTTCCCATACTGCTGCTTGAGCTGCCCCTTCGTGGGATCGAAATGCCACGAGCCGTTCGGGTCATCAATCACGTCGTAAAAATACTCCAGCCCCTGCTCGCGCACGAAGTCGCGGAGGATGTCCACATTGCGGTTGCTCATCGAGTCCGCGGTGAAGATGTAGTGGTCGGGAATGATGACGACCTTCTTCGGATCCCATACCTTCGCTTCCTTGCCGAACTCGCGCTTGAACACGCCGATGGTCCCCGGCCCGCACACGTCGTGCGTCATGAGGATGTCCACATTCACCCATGCGTTTTCGCCGGGCGACACGCGCGCCTTGCCGCTGGCGCGTGCGAGAAGTTTTTCCGTGAGAGTCATGTTTGCAGGTTCGTTCGAGGTAAAAGGGCGCGCAAGATGGCGCGCGGCGCGAGTCAGGGCAAATGGAAACTCCCCGCGCTCGTGACGATGCACGGTCACAGTGCTTCGGAGCGCCGTGTCTCCGCGCCCGATCCAAAATCAGAACTGCGTCGCGCGGGCTCGGAGCCCAGCAGCCCGCGTTACTTTTTCAGCTTCGCGAGATCGGCCACGTAATCTGCCGCAGACGTGCCGCCGTAGCCGACTTTCTTGAACAGCTCCTTGCCGTCCGCATCGAGCACGATGATCGTGGGGTAGCCGCGGATCGCGTACTTTTTCGCGAGTTCCTGATTGGCGGCCTTGAGTTCAGGCGTCTGCGGTTTGCTCTTCGGGAAGTCGAGTTCCACGAGCACGAGGTTGTCCTTGGCAAACTTGGAGAATTCCACAGACGTCAGCACCGTCTTGTGCAGGCTCTTGCACGGCGGGCACCAGTCGGAGCCGGTGAAGTCGATCAGCACCATCTTCTTCTGAGCCTTGGCCTGCTCCAGCGCTTTCGGGAGGTCGGTGAGCCAGGTGTCTTCCGCGGCGAGCAGCGGCGAGGAGATGAATGCGAGGGTGAGGAGGAAGGCGAGTGCTTTCATGGGAGTTGGGTTTGGGTTTCGTGAATTTGACAGCGAAAAATTAGCGGCTCTGGCCGCAAGATGGGAGCAGAAGTTTTGCTCCTTGTCCCCTTTCGTGTTGGAAGTTTGGCGTTGAGCGTTTGGCCCCGCGCAGCGGCTGTCCCGCATCAGGACAGGCTTCCCGAAACCGGAGGCGCCTGCGGCGGGCCAAACGCCAAACGCTGAACTTCCAACACCAAACACCAAAGGAGGACGCCGCCGAAGTTTTGTGCGGCGCTGTCGGATCAGCGCACCTCGTCCTGCTCGCGCTTGCGTGCGGGAAGAATGGAGCACGCTTCCTTGCAGCCGAAAAGCCGGCTGAGGACTTTGCGGTTCCTCGCGATGAGGTTGTAGATTTTTTCCGCGATCCAGATCACGCCGGGCACCCACAGCAGCAGCGCGAGCGGGAAGAGCAGCGGCAGGCGCATCCCGACGAAACGGATGCAGCGCGCGCCGCGAAAAATGCGTCCGTCCTTTGCGACGCAGTGCATCGCGGCGAGGAGCTGCTCGCGGTCGAGCTGCGGCGCGGCCTGTTGCGCACGCGGGTCGGTGAGCGGGATGAGCGCGAGCGTGTTGCACCAATCCAGCCACGTCAGCACCCGCATTTGGAAAATGCAGAGCGGGCAATCGCCGTCGTAGAGGACGAGGTGCTGGTTCATTTTTCTAACTTACACAGCCAATCCATTCTTGCGAGCCCGGTTCATTGCCAAGTAGTGCATCCTTCCCATGCATCGTTTCATTTCATAATCTACCGCCAATGACGAGTTGCCCTCTCATCCCGAATCTCGATGGCGTCGCCGCAGAGCGATTCCTCCGCGTCGCGCGACGCTTGGCTGCACGCACGCACGACGGGGCGGCACTGGCGGAGCTTGCGGAGAACGAGGCGCGATGGGCGCACAGCACTCCTGCGCTCAATGGCCAAACGTGGCGTTACGAGGCGGCGGTGCGTTTGCTTGCGGATCTCGTTGGCCTGCGCTGGCAGGTCGTCGAGGACCGCTTTGGTCTGGAACTCCGAGCGCCGTATGCGAGCGCACGGCTTAACGATCCGACGGCGGTGCGTGAGTCAAAGGAGATCGTGCGCGGTGAATTGCGACCGGTCATCGCGCAGCAATTTGCCGACATCAACGTGCGAAAATTCATCGCATCGATTGAACAACCGTCAGCGCGCTCCGGACGGAAGAGCATCCGTGAACTCATCGCCGACGGCGCGGAAGTCCACGCACGCATCAGCGCATCCGGCGCGGCTGGCGTGGATCCTTACCTCCAGCTTGTGCCGGTCGAGGGCGATCACGGCATGGCGGATGAATTCACCGGTCTGTCGCTCGGCGATGTGTGGCGGTATTGCCGCTACACTTGGTCCATCCCCGCGACGAACACGCCGGGAAGGCAGATGCTCTACCTTGTCCGCGACCGCGCGCATCCGTGCCACGCCATCATGGGCATCGCCGGGCTGAACAACGCCGCGCTGCAAAGCCCTGTCCGCGACGATGAGATCGGCTGGTCGGCGGACGCCTTCAAGAAGCGCCTCGAAGAAGCCGCGCGCGAAGGTGACGCTGCGGAACTCGCGCACTGCCGCGATTACCTGTGCGAGTGCGTCGCGCGTGCGCTCGCGGGCATCGAGATCAAGGGCCTCGTCAGCAAAGCCGAGTGCGTCGCGCCGACAGAGGACACGATATTGCGGATGCGCCGCAAAGCGGACGAATTTGCCGGGCGCCGCATCGAGGCGCTGCGCGAAGTGGCCGACGACGATCTCCCGCTTGTCTTGCAGGAAACCGAGGCGCTCGCTCTTGAAGTTCCCGTCTCCCGCGAGGTCGTCGAACTGGAGGGCAAGGCCGTGAAAGACGACACCGTTTTCCGCTCACGCCAGTTGCTCGTGGCGAAGAAGCGCGCGTTCGAGCTATCGCGTCTGCTCAAGGCCCGCCTCGTCCTGCTCCGCGAGACCGCCGCGATGATCGATCCCGCACGCGTGCCCGGTCTTCTCACCGATGACGACTTTTCCGCTGCGCTGAATACCGCGCTGCTCGCGGTGAAAAGCGAGCGCGTCGGCACGAGCATCCTCGAACTCACAACGTGCGGTGCCGTGGATCCGTATCGCCCGCTGCTCGCGGGAAAACTCGTCGCGCTGCTCATGCTCAGCCCGCCGTCATCGGCTCGCAGCTTCGCAACCAGCCGCGCGCGAAGGACAGCACGCTGGCGTGGATTTCCACCACGAGCCTCTACGCGCATGGCAGCAGCCAATACGAACGGCTGCGCCTCCCCGCCGGTCTCATCGCGCCGGAGCAGCCGGAGTTGCGCTACCGCTACCTCGGCGACACCCAAGGCTTCGGCACCGTGCAGTTCTCGCCCGCCACAAGCGACGCGCTCGGCCGGGCGCTCGAGGAGGTGGATTCCTACCGCGAGATCAACAGCGTCTTTGGCGAGGGCTTCAGTCCGAAATTCCGCAAGCTGCGCAACGGGATCATACTGCTCGGCTTCAACGCCACGCTGCTCCTGCGCCACGACCAGCCGCGCCGCATCTATGCCGCGCCGCTGTGGGACAAGGCGGGCGCGTTTCTCCGCAGCGAAAGCGATGCGCGGCCGGGCTACGCGGAGTCGCCGGAAAAATTCTGCGATGCCAGCGGACGTATCACCGATTTCTGGCGCACGCGCTGGCTCGCCAGCCGCCTCCGCCACGCACCCGCGCTCGATGCGCTAAAAAAATTGAAGCCCTGGCTGCTCTCCGCGCTCTGGCCCGAGGCGCCCACGCGTCTCGCGCAGGCGGAGCCACTCGCACCGCCGCCCGCCGCCACGCCGGTTTCCAGCGCCGTGGATTTCTGGCGCGATCTAGCCGCCGCCGGGCCGGAGTCCTGCGCCGACGAACTTTCGCCAGACGACCTCAATCTCCTCAACGTCTCGCCGCGCCACCACGACATCGAGGCGTTCCTCCGCAAGAAACTGCGCGCCGGTTTCAGCCTCGTGCTCACCGGCAACGCGGGCGACGGCAAGACGCACCTGCTCCAGCGCCTCCGCGATGAAATGCGCGACGCCGACGTGGAGGGCGACGCCACCGCCGCGATGGAGCCGGGCGATGTCGGCCCGATCCTCAAGCGATGGCGCGCGGCGAACGCAAAGGGCCGCCCGTTCTGCCTCGCGGCGAACGAATATCCGCTCCATCTGCTGCGGCAGGCCGGGCGCGGATTCGCGCCGATCGAGGAAGTGGATCGCCAGTGCCGCCAGCGCCTCACCTACGCCGCGCAGCCGGAGCCGGACGAGACCGCCCGCGAGCGTGTGCTCGTCGTGGACCTCAGCCTTCGCAATCCGCTCCACGAGGACTTCCTCGATCCTTTGCTCGACCGCCTGCTCGCCCGTCCGGAAATCCGCGAAGCCGCCGCCGCCGAGCCGGACAGCGACCTCGCCCGCAACCTCGCCCGTCTCGGCAATGCTCGCGTACGCGAGCGGCTGCGCGGCATCTTCCGCCTCCTCGTCGCCGCCGGCGAGCGTGCCACCATCCGCGAACTTTGGATTTGGATGACGCGTCTTCTTTTCGGCGACGGCTCCGGTGACCGCGCGCCCAGCGGCTCCGCCGCGCGCGGCTACTCCGAGCGGCTGTTTGCACAGGACGACCGCTTCGCCCTCTCCGCAGCGCTCCGCCGCCTCGCCGACCCCGCCCGCCACAGCCACCCGCGCTGGGACTGGTGCCTCGAAACCCGCCGCACCGTTCCCGCCGACTGGACTCACGGACGCCCCGACGATCTGCTCCGGTTACAGGATCGCGGGACATTCGCCGCGCTCAAGCGCCGCTTCTATTTCGAGCACGCCAGCGGCCACGAGGCGTTCGCGCTCGACGCCACGCCGGGCCGTCCGCTGCTCGAAGTCCTCCGCGACCCCGCCCGCGCCACGCGCGAATTCCTGCAGGACCTCGTCGCCGCGCTCAACGGCGTCTTCTGCCCCGTGCCCTTCCCCGAAATGCGCAGCGACCTCTATCTCTGGGTCGGTCACCGCTACCACCAGCAGCCCTCGAACGGCCATGTAGCGAATCAGGCGATTAGCTTCAACGAATTCCGCGTTCAGATTCCGCGGCTGCCGTCGCGATTGGTGGGAGCGTTCTCATATCAGCCGGATCACGTCCGCGTTGAATGTGTCGGGGCAGCCGCGCACGGAGTTCATCTCGATGTGGACTGCGCGCTTTCTGCCGCGCTGTGCGCGATCAAAATGGGGGCGCCCTCCGAAAGCCTGCCTCCGGGCGAAATGCGGCGCATCACTGCTTTCGTCCGCGCGCTTCGGAATGTCGGCGCTGGCGTGCAGCGTGAACGCATCTCGTGGAGTCGTCGCGAGCGCGCGCTGACAAAAACTGCTGCGAGTCGCGACGATGGCTTTCAAGTCTGCACCGGCGGCGGCTGGTTTTGAAAGGAGCGCCCAATGGACTTGCTCGCATACTGGCGCTTCGACAACTACCGCCACGACCTCGACGACGGTGCTGGCTACAACTTCAACTCGAAGCAGCCGCGCCTGCACACTGTTCCCGCGCTGGGCGACACCGTCTGGCTGTTCACGCGCATCATCGGCACTGGTGGGCAGACGGAATACAGAATCCTCGCGAGCCTCGTCGTGCAGGCGAAGACCATAAACCCGCCGAGCTACGGCTACGGCCCTTTCCGCGTTTGGGGCGACGTGAAGGTCTCACGTTACTATCGAGTGACCGAGGATTCGCGGCAGGACGCCTTTGAGTTAATCCGGCTTCTGCCACTGGACTCCGGCAGCTTCCGCGACTGCACGCGCGAAACGCTGCCACAGGCGACGCAGACGATGCGGGCGATCAAGCCCGAGGCGTCGCGGCTGCTGCGCGCGTTTTGCGAACAGCTCCCGGCAGAGGATCGCGCTGTCGCGCTGCTCGACGACCGCGAGCTGGAGTCGGCGCTCGTGCGCGAGGAAGCGAATCTCGATGCGCTGCTGCGAACAAAACTCACCGGCATTTCACCCGACCGATTGCGCGCCCTCTCAAACGCCCGCCCACGCAATCGCCAACTCGTGAGCAGTCTTAACGAACTCTATTCGGGCCGTTGCCAGCTTTGCAGTTTCGACAGTCCGACCGTCTATGGCGTCGAGTCTGCCGAGGCGCACCACATTCAGTATCTCTCACGCGGCGGCGATGACGTGATTGAGAACCTCGTGCTCGTCTGTCCCAACCATCACACCGTCATTCACAACGGCTCTGCGCATTTCGACTACGGCACGCTGCGATTCATTTTCACGAATGGCCGCGTCGAACCGCTTTGCATGAACGAACACCTTGAACCTCGCGCCGCCGCCTGACGAAGCCGCCCCGCTAACCCCGCGCACGCTCACCGCCACGACGACGGATGCGCTGATTGAGGGGCGGGACGAGGATTTGCGCGGGACGGCGAAGGCGCTGAGCGAGAATTTGCGGCGGGCGCTGGATTCGGATGATGACGAGGCGGACGATGAGGGCGGCTTCAGCGGCGAGATCCCGGATGACGGGGAGACGCGGCACTTTTCGCTGCCGCTGGATCGCAAGTTCACCGGCTGGGTGCGGCATTTCTGCGCGGAGGAAACGTGGGGCGGTGGCATCACGACGAAGCGGACCGACCTCCGGCACGCGCTGGAGGATTTCGATTCGCCGGCGACGAATCTTTTCACCCCGGCGCGTCTCACGACGCAGGGAAGCGAAGTCGTGAGCCTGCCGGGTCTGCTGTCGCTGTGGGACGAGGAACTCGCGCGGCTCGGCGTGCCCGCGCCCGGCCTGCGCGCGCAGTGGGATCGCTTCGCGGCGCTGCGCACGCGGCTGCTCGCCGTGCGCGAGGAGCTGGCGCATTTCCCGCTCGAATGGTTTGCGGGCGACGATGCGACGACTGCGCTCGCGACCGAGTATCTCGATGTGGCCGGGCAACTTTTCGGCGCGGTGTCGCAGCACTACCCGCGGATGGCGACGGAGGTGGATCGCGGCGGCGCGCGGCTGACGCTCGATGCGGTGCTCGCGCTCGACGTGGTACAGGTGCGCGTGCTGCGCGAGGGCGGGCGGCCTGCGTTCAAGGCGGTGATTCTGCCGACGCATCCGCTGCACCTGTGGCGATACTGGAGGCTGAGCCGCATCCTGCGCGGGCTGGCCGATGAACTCTCTGACGATGACCGCGCGGCGGTGCGGCGCGAAGTGGGGCAGCCGATGCACTTCCTGAGCGTGCTCTTTGCGAGCCGGCTGCCGCACGGCGGCGCGGGGCAGGTGCTGCCACTCTCGAACGATCTGCACCGGCTCGCGACGTTCGAGAATCTCACGAACGCCTTCAACGGGCCGGACGGGCAGGGCGCGCTCGCCTATGCAGTCGAGCGGTTCGCGGCGATGCACCGCAATCACGTCGATCCGCTGCGGCTCGTGCTGGTGAATCCGCCGCAGCCGGGCGCGCTGCTGTTGGAACTCGTGAAGCTGCTGGACGGCCGTCGGCGCGATTTCCTCCCGCGGCTGCGTGTGGAAATCCACGGCACGGAAGGCCACGCCGAGCGGCTGCATCGCGCGCTGCTTTTCGACACGCGCGAGCGCGAGCTGATCGAGGACAAGGTCTCGAATGGCCGCCTGCTGCTGGAAGTGGATCGCACGCCGCGCAGCTTTGCGCGCATCCTCGACGGCCTGCGCGCGCAGCCCGCGCATGTGCTCGCGGTTTTCGACGAGGCGCCGGTGAGTATCCGGCGCGGCGGCATCGGCCCGCGGCTGCCAATGAGTCCGTTCTGCGTGCGGCGCAACCCGCGCTTCCAGCGGATGAGCGGCGAGGTGACGCTCGAAGTCACGACGGGCGATCCGCCGTTCCATCAGTTCCTCGAACTGGTGAAGCACGCCGAGGGCGACGAGGGCGAGGGCACTCCCTACGCACTGACCGACGGCGAGGCGCTGCGCGGCCATGTGGATGCCGCGCTGAAGACGGATGATTTCGCGGCGCACTGGTTTTTCCTCGCGGATCGCGGGCTGCCGCCGGAGGCGGGGATGCAGTCGCGCCGGCTCCTGCGGCGGCAGGAAGATCACCGGCAGGTGCTGCTCGCCGCGCGCGATTACGAGTGGCTGGCGATGCTGATGCAGCCGGTTTTCACCGAGGAAGCGCGGACGCTGAGCGTGCCGCCGGCGAAGCTGGAGGAGCTGCTGGCGGAGGGCGCGCATCTCATCGGTGCGGGGCTGCTCGATCTCGTGCGCGCGCAACAGGGGCAGATGGACAGCAAGCGGGTGATCGGGCTCTTCGGCACGCTGCTCGCCGCGCGTGACCATCTCGCCCGGCACCCGGATGCGCTGATTGTCTCCACGGACTCACAGCTCGCGCGGCTTTGGCTGCGGCTCGGAAAGCAGGGTGAGCGGTGCGACTTGCTGTCGTTGCGTGAGGATGCCGGGCGGCTCGTCTGCGAGTGCATCGAGGTGAAGACATCGCGCGGCGAACCGAAGCGCACGACGCACGCCGACATCGTGCAGGCCCGTGTGCAGCTCAGCGCAACGCTGGAGGCCGTCGCCGATGGTTTCAGCCCCGCCTCGGTGGCCGCGGATACACGCCGCCAGCTCGCCGCTCCGCGCAGCGAGATGCTGAAGGAAGTGCTCGTGCAAGGCTGCATGGCCCGCGGCGCGACCAAGGCCGAGCGGGCACGCTGGGCGGAATGGCTGCGGCGGCTCTTCGGCGCGGAGCCGGAACAGCCAGCGCTTCGCGGCATCGTGATTGGCGTGTGGCTCTCCAGCGCCGCCGACCTTGCGGAAGAAATCCTCGGCGACACACCCGCGCCGCTCGTGCTGCGGCATCTCAATGACCGGCGCATTGAAGAACTGATCGGCGCGAGCGTTCCACCTCCGCCGCCGCCGGATGATGACGGCGGTTCTGCTCCCGCTCCGCCACCGCCTGCGCCAGCCCCACGCGCCCCGCGCGCTGCAAAAACGCAGCCGGCCGCATCTGCACCGACATCGCCTCCTCCTCCGGCGCTTGC
>Ga0194061_1002098_pt1 | contig 11102 bp, 14 predicted proteins | sample SepL2221m_MetaG_FD_163423 | JGI IMG/M metagenome (GOLD analysis project Ga0194061, IMG submission 163423) | Anoxic zone freshwater microbial communities from boreal shield lake in IISD Experimental Lakes Area, Ontario, Canada - Sep2016-L224-21m | ecosystem: Environmental > Aquatic > Freshwater >...
CGACGACGACTTCCTGGCCGATGCGCGGCAGGGCCATCATGCCCCAGTTCTTGCCCGCCCAGGGCTGCGACACGCGCACCCAGCAGGAGGAGTTTTCGTCGCGCTTGCCGTAGCGGTCCCAGTGGAACTGGACTTTCACCCGCCCGTACGGGTCGGTGTAAATCTCCTCGCCTTCCGGGCCGGTGACGACGGCGGTCTGCGGGCCTTGGACGGCGGACTTTGGGGTAATGCGCGGCGGGCGGTAGGTCTGGGCGGATTCGATGGCGGTGAACGTGCATTGGAACATATCGCCTTCGCCGGCCGGGTGGGCGGTGGCGATGTAGCCGTCCAGTTTAAGCTGGTAGTCGGCGGAGACGACGAGGTAGTCGCGGTTTTGCTTGTCGCTGCGATGCCCGGTGAGTTTGAACAGTCTGCCAGTCCCCAAGCCGCGGGCGTTGCCGTGGCCGGTGCAGCCCTCGAATTCGGCGCGGCGCTGCACCATGCGGCTGCGCACGAGGTTTTCGCCGTTGCCGATTTCGACATAACGGCCGGGGTAGTCGAATTGCTCGTAGCCCGCGTGGGCATGGGGCATTTTGATGATGGACTTGACCCGCAGGTCGGCCCTGGGCTTCTTGAAGTCGTAGTCGGTCAGCGCATGGGCGCCGGGCTGGACTTCCCTGCCCACCGTCCATGCGTGGAGGTGGTCGGCTCGGGTCTTGTCGGTGCCGCCGGTTTCGGGGTGGTAGGGGATTTTTTCGTATCGTGCTGGCCGAACTTGGCGACGTAGCCGTTGAAGTAACGCCATTCACCCCCGGGCAGGCTGATGCCCACCGTGACGTTCTCGCCAAGCAGCTTGTCGGGGTCTATCGAGGCGTTTTCGCTGAGCAGGTCGAGTTCGTACTCGAACAACCCGCCGAGTCTCTCCGTTCCGTGCATCCGGTGGAACAGCAGCACGTCCTCGCCCAGCGTCGTGGACACTTTGATGGGGCGGTTTTTTTGGGAGATGGGCATGATGAAGGTGTCCTTTTTTCGGCTGATTCTAGCAAAATCCGACCCCGGTCATGGGTACAAAGCGGACTGGCAGAACCGCATGGCGCTCCAACCGGCCCCCACGCTTTTTCATCAAGTACAAGGTCTGCTGCGACCGCTCACCCATAGGAATGACCAAGCGGCCCCCCGGAACCAGTGTGGTGTGGAAGCACAAGGCGATCTACCATTAATCATGACGAGCAAGTCGGGGAGTGGACTGGGGTGGATGGCAAAAGAGGTCGGCATTCCTATGCCGAATGTGGCGCTAATCAAAGCAATGGCTGCAAAGGATCGCCGACCTACTAAACTGCATAGAAGAAAATCTTATTTTAATCTAGTTTGATGTAGTGTAAAATCCGAAATGTACATAAAAGTTCTCAACAGGCCATTGAACATCTAACGAAGAAGATGATATGAGCAAACGTTTATTGGAGCAATTGCCGCAATTTGCCATGGTAGGTGAAAGGCATGCGGTGCAAATTTTGGAAGTATCGGAAAGTCGTCATAAGATAGGCTTGCCAAGACGCAAAATCGATATTCTGGCTAATCAATCGTTACCCACAGCGAATAACAGCCTCACAGCCTCACAGCCTCACAGCCTCACAGCCTCACAGCCTCACAGCCTCACAGCCTCACAGCCTCACAGCCTCACAGCCTCACAGCCTCACAGCCTCACCGCCTCACAGCCTCACAGCCTCACAGCCTCACAGCCTCACAGCCTCACAGCCTCACAGCCTCACAGCCTCACAGCCTCACAGCCGGAAGAAGGCATTAAGGCAAAATAGTTCCCCTGTCAGGCGAATAAACTCGCCATCCCAATATCATCCAATTTTTGGCGATAACCAAATCGCCATATCCTCCCAGTCTCTAGCTAACGAACAACCATACTCCAAACCGATAAGGTTAATTTGGCCTATATTTTTACGCCGCTTTATTTCAAGGCGGATAAACCAGCCTAATGCGCTTAATCGCATTCGTTATTCATATCCTTGCCGTAAATCAAGGTGTAGTTCAATCTTTATTGCATAATTATGGCATAAATATTTTAATTATATAATAATTTGAGGAATTACAATGAAAACTACGAAATCAATAATAATATATTTTATATATTTTTTGTTCTTTAATGTTGACAAGGAATGTTTTCAAATTAATAATCAAGATGATATACGGTATTGTTTCAAAGAAGAAAATAATTATTGCTGTCTATTGGAATCTAAGAGGATATGGGAGAAAAGAAAAAATATAATTCCTTCAAATGAGACTATTGATTGTGAGGATATATACAAAAGAAATCCCTATAGTTCACAAACTTTAGGGTCAGATTCAAATTGGTGTGAGCCATAGATATGAATAATAACAATCGTCATGCATTGCAAAACTCGCCATACAAGAAGCTATTGATTGATATAACTTTTATAGTGACAGCATGCACTGTAATAGTTTATATTATAGGATGGAGTTATTTATTTACATTATTCAATAATTTCAAAATTGATGTTGCCACTATTGATTTTTCTTTGGATTATATATTGGTACAAGGTTTTTTTTCTTTACTAAAATATATTTTACCAAATAATAAATGGATTGGAATTGGATTTATTATTCTTTTAATTATTTATTTATTGTGTGAGTATATTAAGCAACCATATAAAGATTTGGATAAGAAAAATATTCTAGCCGATCAGAGACTCCCCGCGAAATTCAGCCATGATAACCAACAATCAATGGGTTACAGAACTAAACAGCGTAGTAATGTTGGGTTTTCTGAACGGTTACCAAAAGTTATTGTTTTTATAGTAATCTTATTTTTAGTATTAAATTTTGGAAAACTAATAATTGATATTGGCAGTGAAGCTGCCAGAAAAGAATTTATTAAGCATAGGACAAATAATTTTGAGGATTATCCACGTACTAAAGTATGGTTGAATTCAGACACTTTAGAATTAGAAATATTAAAAAAATTATCGCTAGGTTGTTATCGCCTTTTTTTTCATAAAGATAATACAATATTTCTATTTGATCCTAATGATTCTAACGATAAAAATATGCTCAATATATTGGAAGTAAAAACAGATGGTAATAACGTTGTTGCCATGCAAATACAAAATTGGACGTATCCATACAATTGCAAATAATGAATGATTTTCTTTAACATAGGAATGGACAGAATGAACATCAAAAACACCATTAAAATACTTTGTCTGTCACTGATGATTTATAGTCACTGTAAAGCAGAGGATATTGCTTCTGGATGGATAGGGTTTGCAGGCAACTATGACATGGCTTACCGAAAAACTCAATTTTTTGAGGATAATCATAATGTGGGAGTTGGCTTATGGGACAATCGCATAGAATTATGGTTGCCACCACATACAAGTTCCGAGCATGGGCTTGCATGGGGTCCGTATTTTCGTATGGCAGGAATTGCCTCGACCAGCAATGAAGCATGGGAAAATGGATGGTTGGCCTTGCCCGGCGTGGGTTTTCAAATTTATCCATTTAGCTATACAGGTTTCAACGATACTGGAAAAGAATTGCAGAAAATATTTGGGCCACTCAGATTGATATTTGAATATAATTGGTTGCATTATTGGGGCAGCGAGAATAGCTGGCGACCCGATCACCAAATTCGGACGGGGGCAGAATATTGGCGGGCACAGAATGTCAATGATATTAAAGAATATTGGTGGGCTGAGTTATGGAGTGGTGTCTATTATGTCACCGCCAATGAATTTGATCCTAAATACGATACAACTAACTTCGGTTTTGCCACAAGAACAGGATTGAGAATACCCAAAAATGAAGAACAACCCGCCATAATTTCAATGTTTACGCCCTATCTAGCTTTGGAAAGCGCAGTAAATAAAAATCAGGCTTATTATTGGGATAATCGTCTGATGATTGGTGGTGGCATTCGGTTTACGCCCACCCTTGACTTCATTCCTCATAATTCAAAACAATGGCTGAACCGGTTTATCATCTATGCGGAATACGATTATATCGCTGCATATTACCGGGATCATCCACCTTCATCGGTGCCTAACTATGATGTTCGAGTAGGTATTAATTTCAGCCTAGGTGACTGGTTCCCCGATTACTACAAAAATTAAGCTTGGTTGAAAGTTTCTTGTTATGTCCATTTATATTAAAAGCGAGGTTTGACTATCATGATTACAAACAACTTTTCTAAAGTTTGCTGCTTGGCTATGTTCACATTGAATATAGTGGGCTGTGCAATTGCTGCTGAACGTGTTTATGTTTACAAAGATGACGGTGATGATGTCAATAAGGGGGTTTGGAGTAGCATCATGCCGAAAGAGGCGGCGGATACCAAAGCTTTGACATTTATCACGAATTCACCGAATGGATTTGGTGGTAAAGGCACATCGGTTAAAATCGATTTTAATCTGGATAACTATCCTTGGGCGGGTCTTGTAGCCCCGGTTAATGATAAATATTGGGGGGAAAAAGATTATCCAGGACTAGATTTATCAAAAATGAAAAAGCTGGTTTTTTACGCAAAAGGCGATAATGGTAATGAGCAAATCCAAGTCAAAGCTGCATTCATTTCAAATAAGCCATTTGGTGACTCTGCCATTTTACCTGTTGTAAGTCCTTGGTATGTTTTGACAAAGGACTGGAAGCGTTACGAGATTAAATTGGAGGATGCCCAAAATAATTTGAAACGAGTCATCTCCCCATTTTCAGTGATAACGAACAATGCACATAATCCCAATGGCAAGTTTACCGTTCATATTGATGAGGTTTTCTACGAATAATTGTTGGTAAGGCAATTTAGTTTATGTTTTGCAATGGACTTATATGCATTAATTGAGGTATATATTCTGAACCACAGGGATGTGGTAAGCCAAACCAATTTTATCCACTCACACTCAGGTCATAACCTTTCGTCATTGGCAAAAAAAGAGTCTACAACATGAAAAAAATTATTAGTCTATTTTTATTGATTATGATTAGTTCTTGCTCAAATTTTCCATATACTAAAAGTCATTATGGAATAAATAAGAATCAAGAACTTAGGAAAAAAATAGCCTTCATTATTGGGAATGAGAAATATACAAATCTACCATCATTAGAAGGGGTTAATGAACTTACTTCGCAACTTTCTTCTAAACTAGAATCTAATGGTTGGGAGATTAAAGGAGTTTACCATGATGTTACTTTTGACAATTTGAATGGTCGTGTCGTAGTTGATTTGGAAAATGCAATTCAAACAAACCCGAATTTAATACTTCTTGTATATTATTTAGGTCATGGAAAAGAATTCAATAAAAATAACTCTATAATCCCTGTAGATTTCAATGAAAATTCAAATAACCTATTCCGTGTTAAAAATATCATCGATAAGATGGAAGACAATGTAAAAGGTCTAAATATATTAGTCTTAGATAGTTGTAGGGACGAAAATGATGTTACTGCCGAATATTCTGGTTTTGGTGATATGCGTTTTCCGAGAAACTTCCAAGTTGCATATTCAGCGGAATTTGGTAAACTAGCAAAGAAGGGCGTATTTATTTATGAACTTATTGATGAAATCAATCATGGTTATAGTATCTATGATTCATTTATTCATGTCAGGACTGGAGTTTATAACAAAACCGGAAAAGAGCAATATGCACAAATCTATTCTCCCGATGCCGATCTATACTCTACTAAATTTAGTTTTATCATCAGCGATCCAGTAAAACTTCCAAGTTCTATTTCTAGTATTTCAATAAGATCAAATCCTACTGATGAGATACCTAAAGCCAGTCTAAATAACAAAATATACATCTACACAAATTCTTCTGACCTTTCCAACAAAGGCTCATGGACGAATTTTATGTCTGCCAATAACGATGGTAATGGCATTGGTGTGAATTCTAACGTTTCTGATGATATGAATGCTAGTAACACTTATACTTCGATTATGTTTAGGTTTACCAGTGGCAAAGATTGGAAAGCCGTCGAAATCGCCTCTAGTCCTGATTATTGGGGTGACAGCAGTGGTGTAGGTTTTGACTTGTCAGGCTCAAAATCTATAAATTTTACAGCTAAAGGTTCCAGAGGAGGGGAATGGATTAAAGTTAAAGCAGTCTCTTCCAATCAACAGCCTAACGGGAACGATAATCCTAAAGGGCATCCTTATGGCGATTCGGCTAAAATGCCTATTGATGGTGGTTGGATCAAACTCACGAATGACTGGCAAAGTTATAGTATTCCTATACCTGAGGGTACTGATTTGTCCAGAGTCATCAACCCATTAGTGATAGCATCCGATAGACGCACGAATAATGCCGATCAAATCACCTTTTTTATTGACGAGATTTATTATGAAAAATAAACGCGAAGCCGGAATGTTTTGCAAATTAGGCTGTGTGTTGTTAGCAGGGGTTTTCGCAACAAATGTATCCGCCGCCAACCCACCGACTGCAACACCCAAGTTCTATGCCTATCTTGCCGATTGTCAATCTACGCCGACTATGGTTGCCTTCAACCCTACCGGATTTGATCCTCGTAAACCATTTGAACTTAATGAGGCATCCATTACCAGCGTCAAAGAAGATTTAAAGCAATTAAAACCAGCTTTTGATGGCTTGGTGTTTTATGAATACTTGCCAAATCTCACTCAAGCTATTCTTGTCGCTGCACAAGAAGAAGGATACAAATCAGCATTATTAGGTATTTGGAATCCTAAAAGCGATGTTGAGATTAAAGGCACTGCTGACTTGATAAAGCAATTTAACGACAAGATGGCTTTGGCTGTCGTCATTGGCAACGAAGGATTGATTGACAACCGCTATACCGTTCAAGATGTGCAAGCAGCCGCCAAAAAACTAAAAGCCCTATTACCCGCCAAAGTGAACATTCCGTTTGCCACTTCCGAACCGGTTAGTGAATATGGTTTGGCTGATTTACGGAATTTAGGCGATTTCCTGGCACCCAACATCCATCCGGCGATTGATATGGAAAGCGTTCCGCCATCTGAGGCTTCCGCATGGGTCAAAAAGCGCGCCCATGCTTTGGCTACAATTTCTAAAAAACCGGTTTTAATCAAGGAAACAGGTGTACCGAATGGCGGGAAGCCAAATTTTAATCCTGATGCACAAAAAGCTTATTGGCATGAATATTTGCAAGGAGGTATCTTAGATAAATCTGCCAACGAACCATGGGTTTCATATGCTGCTGCTTTTGAAGCGTTTGACATGCCTTGGAAAGCAGAAAAATCCAAGATGGCTATAGAAGGACATTGGGGCTTGCTTAATGACAAGCGTATACCCTATCCTGCGTTTGAGGAATGGAAAAGGGTTAAGTCCATCAGCCCTCAGCAATCTAAGGCAAAATATTGTCAGTGAAAGCCAGTTGCTTCCCAAAAGGCTTCAAACAAGGCACATCATAAGCCGGACCTAGGCATAGGAAGGCCGTAAGCCACATAGCGCGGCTCCGCGCTGCGTATTGCGCCGAATGTTAAGCCTTGCCATGCGTTGAAATACGGCTTACGCCTATTGCGCCCTAAGCGAAATACCTCTCTGAAAGCTAACACAATAGTTGGGCTTTCCAAAAATGCTTTGAACTCAAGGAAACCACCATGACTCTTTCCATTCATTTGCCACAACCGATGGAACAAGCACTTAATAGCTATTGCGCGAATCATGCGATTTTTACAGTATTCAGGCTATGGGGCAGTTTGCCGTTTGACTTGGTGGATTGGAATTAAAGATTATAGGATTGTAGGGCGGAATAGGCGGTACTCCGCCGTATTCCGCCAACTGTTTAGTTTTTGCCATTCGACGTAATACGCGAGTACGCTATTGCGCCCTCCTGCACTACGGCCCTTTGATTTCATCTATACTCGTCCCACTAAACACAGATTTAATAATTTCTACGCATGCATCGTAATTAACTTCTCTTTGGTAAAAGTCTTGTGGATTGTCCTTTGATGGGATATCAAGAATCCATTTATTATTATCCACATAAGCAAATTGGATAATTCTATCGTCAGGTGTGACAATGCCAAAGAAAGAGCCTTCTTCGGATAATTCATAAAATTCGTCGAGTGCTGTCTCCAAATCTGTATCGTCATCATGTTCAATATCATTAAATTCATATTCTGTTTCAGAATTATATAAAAATACTTTCATAATAGATTGTCCTTAAACATTTTATCTAAATCGGCTACTGCTCTATTTTTGGCTAGTGCTACATCGCCTGAAACATCTCCATACTGAGATTCCTTGATACCAAATTTCTTTTTATGCAAGTCTTGTAAAGTAATAATCATACCAATGATTGCTTCTTCGTTTTCTTCTTTTCTTATGGCATCGCTGATATAACGAGTAATTGTTTCTTTTGTACTTTTATAGTTATACCATATCTGACGCATCGCGGTAGCACTAAATCCTCTCAACTTCCCATCAGAATCGTTGAGCATTCGCTCATTTAAAGTTGGTAAATCTTTCGCTTTCCCCATCCAACCTAAAACTATAATGCAGCGGTATATAATATCTCGTAAAGTTGACTGCATGTTCTCATTAGAAAGTATATAGCCATATTCACTTCGTAAATGACCAAGTAGCTGAATAACATCGGCCTTTAAAATATCATCTGTTATGCCGCTTATATATTTCTGGTATAAAAACTCAGAAACTGATTTTTTATTAGTTCGGTCAGAAAAAAAAAGAAAATATCACGATATAAATATTCGTTTTTTCTATCCATTAAAATATGGAAATGAAACTCAAGAATTTCTGTTTCATCAGAGCTTAAAAGTAATTCCTTAAAATCAAAAATATAATCATCACTGTCTTCTGCTTGAGTTAATTTAGTATAAAATCTGTTCAATTCATTTAGCATCAAAATAAATCTCTAAGGTTTAGGGTTTTTCGGTTTATTTGCCAGACCAAATTTATGATACTGATCAACACATTCATTATGCCTTGGTCTATGTTCCGACTTTCGCTGAGTTTTCATATTCTCAGCTTTATCAAGCTTTGCTTTTCCTTCATTTGTGGTTCGTGTATATAACGGTTTTTTCTCTCGTTCCCACGCTCCAGCGTGGGAATGCAGAACCAGAGAATAATCGGCATAACCAGTAGTTTAAGGTATAATATACGATCATGAATTTTACGCATCACCATATTAATTATCAGGGTGTTCCAAACGAGTCCAGTTTATTCCGTTAAAAAAAACAATATCCTTATAGCCAACACTCCAGATAACTCCATCACTTACAGAAATGCAATTGGCATCAGTTAATTTTGGATTCAATCCCGTATCAACTTCTTTCAGTAGTCCATCTTTATCTAAAAAATATAAACCTTCATTAGACGCAAGATAGATAACACCATCCAGCCAACCTAAATCGCTAAAAGTCATATTGTCTGTAAAATGACTTAACTCTTTGAATCCTGATTTTGCATCGCCAACTAATAATGTGCCGTTATAGCCGCATATCCAAACCTTCCCGTTTGCACAGCATATTCTATTCAATATTTCATCAGTCGCTATTGGGCATTGCGTCCAATCATGACCGTCATAGTGATAAATTTCACCCATTCCAATCACATACAGGTCTTCTTGAGAAAAACCGTTAATATCTGAAAATTCATGAAAAATAATGTTGTTGGTAGTAAGCCCTAGAGATAGCCTTTTGGCTGGTATTTTAAATTGTGGTGCAATATGTACCCAGCCAGTTTCTGTTTTTTTGTAAATCTGTCCACCGGAGCCACAGACAAACAAGCCGCCTGCAATTTGTCTTACCGAATTAACATAGCCATAAAGTGGCAATGATTGTCTTAATAAACCCGCGCCATTGATTTGTTCAATTTCTTTTCCACCACTAGGCCAGTCAAATTCAAGCTGACCCTGTTTTGACAAGGCACAATATTGTCTTGGTGAAGTCGCCGTTTTTTCGACAACGCATAACGAAACAACAGACCAGCCGGGCAAATCATGGTACAACCAAGGATTGGATTTATGTTGTTCATCGTAGAAAAATAGGCGGCTGAACTCTTCTTCTTCGTCCAAGCTGTCAGGTTTGCTGGCAATATAAATGTAATCTCGTTCGATGGCGCATACAGCATGGAATGTGACGTGTTCTTTATGCGTTGCATTCATTATTTAGTCTCCTCATTTTAATTATCTTGTAGAACCACTGCTAACAGCGGCAGTACGTCCAAGTTTTGTTGCATCAACGGGAAGCTTTCCAGTTGGATCTGCTCTCACTATAGTATCAACCCCTAAGCCTTTTGCCTGATGATAGGTTCGCAATTGGACTTCCAACAGTAATGGATTACACCCCGTTACCTTTCCAGCCGCTAACGCTCCTGCCATTTCTAACTCGCCAAGAGGAGCTGTACCAATTGGCGTACCAGCAAGCCCTGCTACTGCTTCTAATGGGTCGTATATAGCATGAATTTGTCCATGTTCCTTTGATCTACTTGCATTGGCTCCATCAACACAAATGACCAATCCATCAGCTTCTGATATACCGCCTTTGATACGTGTACTACCTTGCTTACCTGTACGAAATACCCGATCTGGAACAACATGGTGTCCTGTTCTTGGCTTACAGGTATCTGGCTTGTATGGTCTGAGTATGCATCGCGGATCACCTTTTACATAACCGCCATCCTTTGCCGCCTTTTCCTCGGCTTCCTTCGCCGCCTTTTTCGCAGCAGCCTCTTCCGCTTCCTTGGCTAATCTTTTCGCCGCCGCCTCGGCAGTTTCTTTCGCTGCGGCTTTTTCGGCCTGTTCGACCGCCACACCCACGGCCTTCCTTCCATACTTGGCGGCAGTCGCCGCCTGGCCGCCAGCCGGCCACATGGCGGCGAAATCCATCGCTGCGCTGATTTTATCACCCTCAGCCAAGTAAACCAGTGCGCCAATGGCGTTGGCTGCCTCGCCGGCGACGGGAATCAGTCCCACACCGTCCAGCAAACCATGCGTCCAATCGCTCCCCCACCGCTTCCACCAGCCTTCCTCCTTGGGCTGCGGCTGCGGCGGCGGGGCGCTGTCGCCGTCCGGGTGGGTGGCGGTCTTGGGGACGATGATGCCCTGGGTGTTGCCTATCGGGCCGGGGCTGGCTTGCG
>Ga0194061_1002100_pt1 | contig 11098 bp, 4 predicted proteins | sample SepL2221m_MetaG_FD_163423 | JGI IMG/M metagenome (GOLD analysis project Ga0194061, IMG submission 163423) | Anoxic zone freshwater microbial communities from boreal shield lake in IISD Experimental Lakes Area, Ontario, Canada - Sep2016-L224-21m | ecosystem: Environmental > Aquatic > Freshwater >...
CCAGATGGTCCCATTGATCATGGCCCTGCGTCAGGATCAGGTGCGCCTGTTGATCGCCGATGATGTGGGCGTGGGTAAAACCATCGAAGCCCTGCTGATTATTAGGGAACTTCTGGAGCGCCGCAAGATCAAACGCTTCGCGATTGTCTGCCTGCCGCACCTGTGTGACCAATGGCAGGAGGAAATCCGCAGCAAGCTCGATATCGAGGCGGTGATCATCCGTTCCAACACCCAGGCCCGGCTGGATCGCCAGATTCAAGGGGACACCAGCGTTTACGACTATTACCCCTATCAGATCGTCAGCATTGATTACATCAAATCCGACAATCGCCGCGATGTCTTCGTCCAGCAATGCCCGGAATTGGTCATCGTGGATGAAACCCACACCTGCGCCCGGCCCACCGGCGCCTCGTCCGCCCAGCAACAACGCTTCCATCTGGTCAGCAAGATCGCCGCCAAGCCCAATCAGCATCTCGTCCTCCTCACGGCCACCCCGCACAGCGGCAAGCCCGAGGAATTTCAATCCCTGTTGGGTCTGCTGCGTCCGGAATATGCACAGATTGACCTACCCAACGCCCCCCAGCAACAACGCCGGGAACTCGCCGCCCACTTTGTCCAGCGCAAACGGGCCGATGTGGAGCGTTGGCTGAACGAAAACACCCCGTTCCCCAAGCGCGAGGCTGTTGAGCAGCCCTATGATCTCTCCCCGGCTTACTATGCGTTTTTTCAGGACATCCTCGCCTTCGTCCGTAAACTGGTCGTTCCGGATGGTTCCGGCCGGCGGGTCAAACGGGTCCAGTATTGGACCGCCCTGGCGCTCTTGCGCGGCGTGATGTCCAGCCCCGCCGCTGGTGTGGCCATGCTTAATGCCCGGCTGGATAAACTTACCCCCGGTGTCGAGGATACCGATACCGCCACCCATGAGGACCCCAACGCCGAAAACCCCGTACGGGATTTGGATTATGGTTTTGAAGGTGACAATACTCCTACACAGGTGCTCGAGCAAACCGACTGGTCCGATTCCCAGCGTCGCCAACTCCGCCAATTTGCCCAGAGTTTGGCCAATCTCAGCACGCTAGAACATGATCAAAAACTCTATACCGCCACGATTGTGCTGGAAGACTGGCTCACCAAGGGGATCAAGCCCGTCATCTTCTGCCGGTATATCGAAACCGCCAACTATTTGGGCGAACGTCTGGAACCGGTATTACGGAAGAAATTCCCCAAGCTGGACCTGCGCGTCATCACCAGCGAACTCCCCGATGACCTGCGCAAACAGCGGATTGCCGAAATGGTCGGCGACAAACCCCGCATTCTCGTCGCCACCGACTGTCTCAGCGAGGGCATCAACCTTCAGGAATCCTTCACCGGCATCCTGCATTATGACCTGCCCTGGAACCCCAACCGTCTGGAACAGCGCGAAGGCCGGGTGGATCGCTTCGGCCAGCCCGCCCCCGAGGTCAAAGCCTGTCTGCTCTACGGTAGCAATAACCCCATTGACGGCATCGTGCTGGATGTTCTGCTCCGCAAGGTACGCGAAATCAAACGGGCCACCGGCATCAACGTGCCCTTCCCCGAAGACTCCCAGAGCATTATTGATACCATCACCCAAGCCCTGCTCTTGAATCCCGACCGGCACATTCAAAGCAAACGCATCGCCCAGGAACCGACCCTGTTCGATTTTTCCGGTTTCAGCGAAGCCGCCCAGGCCAAAGCCAATGTCTCCCGCCAAATTGATGAAGCCGCCGCCCGCGAAAAGGCCTCCCGCAGCATCTTTGCCCAGAATGCCATCCATGCTCAGGAAATCGCCCAGGACCTGCGCAGCGTGGATGAAGCCATCGGCAACGTCAAAGCCGTCGAAGATTTCGTCACCCAAACCCTTGCTCATCTGCTGGGGGTTCAGGTCACTACCGAACGGGACGGCTTTGGCATCGTCACCGGCAATTTACCTCCGCAACTCGCGGGCCTGTTGCCTGCCGACCCGCTCGTCAAGGTCAGTTTCGCTTCGCCCACCCCCGAAGGTTATCTCTATCTGGGTCGCAATCACTGTCTGGTTGAGCAACTCTGCCAACTGGTGATGGCCAACACCCTCGCCCGGCAGGGCCACCGTGCGGCCCGTGCCGCCGTCATCCGCACCCGTGCGGTCACCCAGAAAACCACCTTGCTGCTCTTCCGCTGCCGTAATGTCATCGAATCCGGGAAGGGCGGGCACCAGATTGTCGCCGAAGAAATGCTCCTGTGGGGCTGGCGCGGCACGCCCGAGCAAAAATCCTTCCTCGACCACGATCAGGCCCAAGCCCTGCTGGCAATTGCCCGGGCGTCCAGCGATCTATCCCCGCAGGCCCGCATCAGCTTCCTAAACAATGAACTCCGGCTGCTGGATCAACTCGGTTCGGAATTTGCCACCCTCGCCGAAGCCCAATCCAAACGTCTGGTTGCCGCCCATGAACGGTTCAGTGCCCTGATGGATAAACAACGCTTCCAAGTCGTCTACCCCGTACTCCCCATGGACCTGCTGGGTCTGTATGTCCTCCTGCCGGAGGTCGCATCATGAATTACCCCAGCATCCGCATCGAGGGCGCCATCCTGTCGCCCGACATACTCGACCGCCTCGAAGACTTGCCCGGCCAGCGCCCGGCGGATTTCGGCCTGCCACCCGCCACCAAGGTCAAAGATGAGATCGCCCGCGCCTGGGCCGATGCCCAGGACTATTGGCGCATCTACCAGCGCAAATTGGAAGCCCTGCCCCGCAATTCCCTCGCCACCACCGAAACCCGCAACTTCTGGATTGTCCCGCTGCTGGGCCTGCTGGGCTATCAATTGGAATACCAGAACCAAAGCACCCCGCTGGGTGACAAGCATTACCCACTTTCCCATCGCACCCTCAACCGGGCTCTGGCCACGGTCCATATCGTCGGGGCCAACGATCCCGCCGGGCTGGATCGCAAACCGGAACGCACCCATGGCCCGCGCATGTCCGCCCATGCCCTCGTCCAGGAATATCTCAATCTGTCCGAGCAGCTCTACGCCCTGGTCACCAATGGCCGTTTGCTCCGCCTGCTGCGCGATAGCTCCCGGCTGGTCAAACTGACCTATCTGGAATTCGACCTTGACCGCATTTTTACCGATGGCCTGTTTGCCGACTTTGCCCTGCTCTACCGGCTGTTGCATGTCACCCGCATGCCCGCCACCCCCGAGACACCCGCCGAAAGCCTGATCGAACGTTACCATCAGGATTCCGTGGATTCCGGCGCCCGCATCCGGGCGGGGCTGTCTCAGGCCGTGGAAAATGCCATCAAAAACTTTGCCAATGGTCTGCTGGCCCATCCCGCCAATGAGGCTTTGCGCGCCGCCGTGCTGGATGGCACCCTCACCCCCGGCGGGTATTACCACCACCTGCTGCGGCTGATCTACCGCCTGCTGTTCCTGCTGGTGATCGAAGAACGCAATCTGGTCTACCCGCTGGCCCCCTCGGTGCCCCAACGCGATCTGTATTACCGTTATTACAGCCTGCAACGCCTGCGCCGCCTGGCCGAACAGCGTTATCTCGCCGATCCCCGTCATAATGACGTGTGGCTGGCCCTGCTGGCCTGTTTTCGCCTGTTTGAAGACGGCGGGCCGGGCACCAAACTCGGTATCGCGCCGCTGGCGGGTGACCTCTTTGGGCCTTCGGCCATCGGACCGATTGCCGATTGCCAGTTGGACAACCGCACCGTGCTGGAATGTCTGCGCTCGCTGTCGTTGTATACCAACCCCGAGACCAAGCAGATTATCCGCGTCAGCTACGCCGCCTTGAATGTCGAGGAATTCGGCTCGGTCTATGAAGGCCTGCTGGAATACGAACCGGCCATCACCCCGGTGGGGGACCGGCTGGAATTTGCCTTCCAGCTTGGCGACGAACGCGCCGCCACCGGGTCGCATTACACCCCCGACGATCTGGTCCAACCCCTGATCAAACATTCCCTCGATTACCTTATCGCCGATAAGCTCAAAGAAGCCGACCCCGCCCGGGCGCTGCTGTCGTTGCGTGTGGCCGATATCGCCTGCGGCTCGGGGCATATCCTGCTGGCCGCCGCCCGGCGGATCGCCACCGCGCTGGCCATTGTTCGCACCGGCGAGGAACAACCCGCCCCCACGGCCTTCCGGGTTGCTGTCCGCGATGTCATCCGCGAATGTATCTATGGTGTGGACTTAAACCCCCTCGCCGTGGAACTGTGCAAAGTCGCCCTCTGGCTGGAAGCCCACTGCCCCGGCCAACCGCTGAACTTCCTGGACCACCACATCAAATGCGGTAATGCCATCGTCGGCTTTGCCCATCGTGAAGAATTGGATAAAGGCATCCCCGACGAAGCCTTTACCACTCTGCCCGGCGATGATAAAGCCGTGGCCTCCGCCCTGCGTAAACGCAATAAGGAAGCCCGCCAGACCCGCACCCAGCAGCAATTTACCTTTGCCCCGGAATTGCAGCAACAATTAACCGCCATTCGGGAGCGTTTCGGCGCCCTGTCGGCCCTGCCCGAGCGCAACCCCAAGGATATCGCCCTCAAAAAACAGCGCTACGACGAGTTTAACACCAGTGCCGATGCCTGCCTTTTGAGACAAATCGCCGCTATTCCGGTGGCCCAGTTCTATCTGCCCAAGACGGAAGCCAACCGAGCCAAACTTATCACGGACGAAGAATACCGTGCTTTCCTTGGCGGACAGCGTATCCCCCAAGGCCAAGCCACCGGTGCCGCGTGGGCTTTGGCGGTACAAAAGCGGGTGTTTCATTGGTTCTTGGAATTTCCTGACATTGCCACCAATGGTGGGTTTGACTGTATTCTGGGAAATCCACCGTTTCTGGGTAACCGCGATTTAAAGAGCACGTATGGCGAAAGCTTCCTGAACTGGGTTCGAGTTGCTTTCGCTCCGGCTGGGTCTGTTGACCTTGTTACATACTTTTATCGGCGTGCCTTTACACTACTAAAGCCATACGGTTACCTAGCGTTAATCGCCACTAAAACGATCTACCAAGGTAACGCACGAGAAGGTGGACTTGATCAGATTCTTTCCGCAGGTGGTTCTATATGCTCCGCGGTAAGAACTATCCGCTGGCCTGGCAAAGCCGCGGTTGACGTTGCGATTATTGCAATCTTCAAGGGCCCTTGGACGAAAATCGCATATCTTGATGGGCGACCGGTCCGCCAGATCACGTCCTATCTAGATACATCCGAATCTACGCTTGGCGATCCTCGTGCACTGTGTACAAATGTCGACAAGAGTTTTCAAGGAACGATTGTCCTCGGTGAGGGGTTTATTCTTAAACCTCAAGAAGCTAAGGCCTTGATTGAGCGCAACCCGAGAAATGGTGAAGTTGTACTACCATTCCTAATAGGCGATGATATTAACTCAAAGCCAGATCAGAGCCCGTCACAATATGTGATCAATTTTTACGATTGGTCAGAAGAAAAGGCCCAAACCTATCCTGATTGTTACCAAATTATTTTGGAACGTGTCAAACCTGAGCGTACACGTGTAGACGACAGAGGCAACTTTGTGCTAAGAAAACCTTTGCCACACAGATGGTGGATATACGCTGACAAACGACCGAAACTTTACACCAAAATAGCTGGGTTAAAGCGTGTTCTTGTTGGTGTCAGAATTTCGAAATACCTTAATATGATTCTTCTTGACAACGGTATGGTGTTTAACGATAAAGTGATCGCTACTGTTTTTGACAATTACGCTCATTTCGCCGTCTTGCAGTCAAGCTTGCACGAGATATGGGCTTGGAAGTATTGCGGAACACTTGGGTCAACAACGTTGATTTATAGCCCCACAAAATGCTTCGTCACATTTCCGTTCCCTGATGGGTTGTCACGCGCCGGAAGTTCAGAACTCAACTCTATCGGTGAACTTTATCACGAACATCGCCGCGCCCTTATGCTTCAACTCGGGCTCGGTCTTACAAAAATATATAACCTATTTCATGACGTTAATCTTACATCTGCCCTTGTCGCGCGTATTTGTGGCAATCCTGCTAAGGCCGACGACGGATACCAAAGTATTCTACAACTCCGCGAACTCCACCGTAAATTGGACGAAGCGGTCCTCGCCACCTACGGCTGGTCCGATCTCCCCCTCGGCCACGACTTCCACGAGATCGAAACCCTCCCCGAAAACGACCGCCTCCGCTACACCATCAGCCCCACCGCCCGCAAATCCGTCCTCCAGCGCCTCCTCGCCGAAAACCACCGCCGCGCCGCCACCGAAGCCCAGACCCAAACACTAACCGCCACCGCCCAAGCCACCACCAAACCCAAACGTGGTCGGAAGGCGAAAGCGGAAACGCTGGCTGCAACCGGGGCGCCGGGATTATTCTCCGCCGTCACACCGCAGCAAATCGAAGATGCGCGGGCCGTGCAATATGCGTTGGCATTACTGTACACCTGGGACAAGCCTGTGGACCGCCGCACTTTTGACGTGGGTATGCTGCTGATGCACATGAACAGCCTCCGTCAGCGGGTGTTAAAAGCCGCCGTTACAAGTCCCGCACCGACAGCCGTGGAAACGCCTCAGGTGGGCAATATGGATGAGTTTTTGGGCGAAATGCGCGGTTCCGGTGCCCTACTCGTAACCCAGACTGAAACCCGACAATTAATACAACGTGGCCCCAATGCGTTGCCGGTCACGGAATTGGAAAACCGGCCCCCGGATCGTGAGGCCTTCACCAAGGCACAGGAAACTGTTCAGGCGGTGGCCATACTCAATGAGCAAAACCAGCTGATTACCACCTACATGGGAGATGAAGACCATGTCCCGGTCGAAATCGCTATTCTCTGATTTTGAAATCAAACCGTCCCGACGGTTCTCCGAGCCCATGATCTGGGTACGCAGGCTGGTATTCATCGAAAGCCCCCGGGCGCCGGTCAAAATTATCCGCCGGATATCTTTCCGTCGGGGCTTGAATATTATCTGTACCGAAGCACGCACGCCCCAGGATACGAGCCCGGTGGGCCATAGTGTGGGCAAATCGCTACTGGTACGCATCATACGTTATTGTCTGGGCGAGGACCGTTATTGTACGGAAAGCCTGCGTAAGGCGATTACTTTGCAGTTGGAGCGGGGCTACGTCATGGCCGTGGTGCGTGTGAACGGGGTGGATTGGACCGTGGCCCGTCCGCTGGGATTGGAAACAGGCTATGCTGATTCATGGTGTGTACGGACCAAAAGCCTGCGGGTCGCGCTTTCTGAATCGCCCCGGGTTAAGTACCGGGAATTTCTAGACGCAGTGGAGTCCGCAACCCGTAGTTGTTATACGACGCTTGATCTCCCCCAAGCCAAGCGGCCGGCAGTGTGGCGGGATTTGCTGGGTTGGTTGAGTCGGGATCAGGATTGTCACTTTGATCACCACGCCCAGTGGCGGGCGCTGGAATTGCAAGCTGGTCCGCGGGTGCTTACCCGTGAGGATTCCTACTATGTCATGCGCATGGCTTTGGGGCTCCTGGGCCGTGATGAAATGGACCTGATCGAACAGCACCGCAAGTTGTTGGTGGCAAAATCCGAGGTGGAAGATCGCATCCAGCAATACACCATCCATATCAATCAGGTGGAAAGGCAGTTGCGGCAAACGGTATCCGAACTGGCAGAACAGGTGCCCGGCGCGGTATTTGGATCGGCTTACATGAATGTGGCCAACGAGAAAATTGCCATGTTGCAACGTTTGCTGGACTCAGAGGCCCAGAAATACGAACCGCAACTGCAAGATTTGGCCAATAAGCGTGAACAACATTTGCGCACCGAAGGGCGACTTGTAGCCGAATTGGAGGAATTGGAAAACCAACGACAGATTGCCGTTCAGGAATTGGAGCAAATCCAAAAGCTGGACGATGCAGCCTGCATCAAGGCCATGTGTGATCAGCGTTGGAAGTGTGGTTACTACACCGATAAGAAGATTGCAATCCAAGCGGGTTGCCCAGGTGAGAAGCAGATTGACCAGTCAATGTCCGATCCCTGGCGACGCGACAAGATCGTGGAATATACGGAAATACTCAAAGCAATTGCCTTGCGGAAGCATGACTGCCAGACGGCAGTTGATGACTGCCACCAAGAACTGAACGCAATATGCACACAATATGGCAAGATTGATCAGGCATACCAGACGATCCGCGAAGGCGTTTTTGATCAGATTGGTCAATGGAAAAACCGGAAGACTGAGGCTGAGAGTTATTTGGCCATATGGCGTGAAATTACGACGCTGGAAAATGGCCGGGATGCCCGGCAGAAAAATATTGAGGATTCCACCGTCAAACTACGGACCGCACGCGACCAGAATAAACGACAGATTGCCGATCTGTCGGATTACTATGATGCGGTCCTCAAACAAACCATATCCCCGGATGCGACAGGTAAGATTGAGTCTGATGGCGATGGCCTGCGGCCACGTTCTAATGCAGTTGTGGCCGATTCCGGTACCACCATTCGCCAATATGCTGATGTACTGGGATTCGATCTGGCCTGTCTGACGGCAAGTATCTGTGGGGTGGGCCATTTGCCCAGATTTTGGATCCATGACAGTCCCCGTCAGGCGGATAGCGAAGAGCAACTCTACCACTCGGTTCTGAAACTGATCTCCAACCTTGAGGCCAGCTATCCCAAAAGTTGCCCGGTGGCGTTCCAGTACATTCTGACCACCACCTCGGTCCCCCCTGATGAAGTCAATCGCCCGCCCTACGTGCGAGCTCGTTTGCACGCCCGTATCGCCAACGGCAAATTGCTCAAATGTGACTTTGGAAAATAGAGAGAGGACGCTTGACGTGAAGACAATATATTTAGGCTGGATGCCATATCTTAAGATTGTAGATAAGAATCGAACTCAACAACCAATCACCATTGGTAAAGCACGTTTCCTTCCCGATAACGATACGGTGTGGCAGCGAGAGGTAGGTAGGCCCCGCCCCGAGTTTCTGAAAATATTTCGAGAGTTCCCACGCCCCAGTACGAATTCGCCGGGTGATCCAATTTATGGTACGCTTGTACTGAGTGATGATAAGGGATGGCTGGAACAATATTTTGACGAGGCTGTCGCTGTAGTCTATTTTGTCGGCCAGAAAAAAGGTCGACTTCACGCTGCTGAAAATTTTATCTATCATGAGTTTCTGCTAAAAACCGACTCTGTCAAGAACTCTGATGCAGTCTTATATAACACGAAGCATTCACGTTTAATCGAAACTGCCGATAGTATTGCAATACACCCGCCACTGGTGGTGCGTGGTAACCAGCCGCATGAAATAGATATTGAAAAATATGAACACGAGAAACTTGTTAAACTGATCGGAGAAAATCCCAAAGACCGTATAGTTATAGCCGTAAGACAATACTTTAGGTCGCATTTTTCAGATAAGTTTACTTCTCCGTTTCGTCAAGACTACGCAAACTTCTGCGCAGTAATTGAGGCGGTATTAGATCAGAACACAATGTCAGGTGCGAGTGATAAATTTGTCTCGGAACTTGTTCGAATATATGGTGGCGAGGAGGAAGTTAGAACGTTTTTTCACGGACTCTATGTGGCTCGATCCCTTTATGTTCATGGTGCGACCGTCCAAACGTCTCTGGAAGGTGAAACGAAGAACGACAAGGCATACCGATACTTTGTTTCCCGACATGGTACATATTCGGTATTGAGTGAACTGTGCAGAGATATCATATGTAAAAAAATTCGAAGCGACGCAAAGGAATATTTTTCCTTTGATATGTACGATTCTGCTAAACCACTCCTGTGGAAATTATTTTATTCTGATAGGATTTGGAAGCAGGCAGCAAGCGTTTTAACACAACACATGGCTGTTAGTAAAATTACGGCGATGACGGATGATGAGTTTAGCATTATAGAGAAATTGGCTACCGAGTTCGTTTATATATTCGATTGGAGTTGTGTGACAACTGCGGTTAACACGAAGAAGCTTTGTAAAGCCATCAATGCATGCGCTTCGGTAGTTGGCCAACTCGACAGGCAAGCAGGTGACTATGGTATTATAACCTTGATGGACGCTGCACGGGCACAAGATTGCAAGACGATAAAAACGTGGTCGTACAACCACTATCATGGACTCGCACGTTCTTGCACAATCTATAAGGGGCGTGCTTACCTAGACTATGATGGTCGTGCAGAAGTTATGAAGCAAATTATGGTTCGACTGGCTAAATACACAGAGAATATAAAAGATTAAAAGTGCAGTCGTCGCGTGTATTTTTGATCGCATGGAAGGTGGATTATGAAACTGGCTTTCAACGCCAAACAATTCCGGCAAAATGGCCGGGCTATTGTGGATGGTAAAGGGTTGTCGGCGCAGGCGTATGCGAGCACGTTCATCCGCTTGGAGGCCGGGGCCGACCAGCTTCGGATGGTGGGGCCAGCTCAGGAGGCCGATATCCCCGCACAAGTGCAGCAGGCGGGGGTGTTATTCGTGCCCATGGCGGACTTTGCCCGGCTGATCAAGATGTTGCTGGATAGCGCGGCGATGGAACTTTCGGCGGATGCGGAAAGTTTGCATTGCGGGGATGTGACTTTCAAGGTGCGGCCCCAGTCGTATTACCCCGATCCCACCCAGGCCCCAAAGTATCATCCCACACAGGATTATCCCGTGGTGCCCTGTCTGCATCCGAACACACCGGCGGAACTACGCGGCCTGTTTGTGGGGGATATAGGCATCAAGGTGACCCAGATCACCTATACGCTGAACCCCGTGACTACGGTGAAAGCCTGGCAGAATCCCTTTGAGGTGATGGGCACTATATGGATTGACCCCGAGCAAACCACCGGCTTTATCAAGGTCCCGCGCCACCTTTGGGAGCTGGCTATCAACGGCCAACCGCCCTGTGAGATATGGCTGCGTGCACGACTGGGGCGCTGCCTGACCCGGACCGACTGCAAAGAATTTCAAGACCTGCTGACCACGCTGCACGTAGCCTGCACCAAAATCTAACCCCACATCCCCAGTCTGCACCTGGGCGGAGGTTGATATGCCGGGCGGGGGCGGGAGTGGAACGATATTACCGGTGTTCAGGCGGGAGTATGCGGATTACCCACTCTGGGGGTGTTTGTTGCTTGCACGAGCAC
>Ga0194061_1002101_pt1 | contig 11098 bp, 8 predicted proteins | sample SepL2221m_MetaG_FD_163423 | JGI IMG/M metagenome (GOLD analysis project Ga0194061, IMG submission 163423) | Anoxic zone freshwater microbial communities from boreal shield lake in IISD Experimental Lakes Area, Ontario, Canada - Sep2016-L224-21m | ecosystem: Environmental > Aquatic > Freshwater >...
GTCAAGTTCTTGGGATCGTAGGTGAGTCAGGGTCGGGCAAGTCCGTCACCTGTCGAGCAATCCTTGGACTTGAGCGCGGTCAAGGCATCGACATCTCCGGTAAGGCGCTCTTCAAGGGAAATGACCTCCTGAAGATGAAAGAAGGTGATCTCCGCAATATCCGAGGTCGAGATGTTGCGATGATCTTCCAGGATCCAATGAGTGCCATGAACCCAGTTCGCTCTGTTGGATCGCAACTGGTTGAAGCGATCAGAATCCATGGCAGCTCCGGACGGCGTGTTGACTGGAAGCGAGCTCGCGACCTCTTAGGCGACGTTGGTATCCCAAATCCTGGGGGACGCATGTCTTCATACCCCGGAGAGATGTCCGGCGGTATGCGCCAACGCGTCATGATTGCGATGGCCCTGCTCAACAAGCCAGACCTGCTAATCGCAGATGAGCCCACAACTGCCCTGGATGTCACAACGCAAGCCCAGGTATTGGACCTCCTCAGAGACCTACGTCGCGATATCGACGCGGCAATCATTCTCATCACGCACGACCTTGGAGTCGTTGCAGAACTGTGCGATGAAGTCTTGGTTATGTATGGGGGCCGTGGTGTCGAGACTGGACCAGTGGCGGACATCTTTAGCGAGCCGAGCCACCCCTACACGTGGGGTCTGCTGGCATCGCTACCGACAATGAATCGTGACCAGAGTCGCATTCGCTCCATTCCCGGCTCCCCACCGTCTCCTTTGGCAACCATTTCTGGCTGCGCTTTTCATTCCCGCTGTGAGTCGGCACTGCCTATCTGCCAATCGGTGGTGCCCGAATTTTCCTTGGTACGGCCGGGGCAACCGCATGCCGCCGCCTGCCATCTGCCCACTGAGGAGCGGCACGCCGAGGCGACCAGTCGCGTTGCGAGCTTCGCCAGGGCGGGTGCCGGTGGTTCTCTGACTCGGGACGGACTAGGGCTAGTGGGATCACCGGACGATCCTTCCGAGTTCCTCGTCCGAGTATCGGGTCTCACTAAGGAGTTTCCGATCGGCCGGGGGGCCTTGGCTAAAACGACTGGCTTTCTTAGAGCCGTATCTGATGTCACGTTCGACATCAGGAAAGGGCAGACCGTTGCCGTTGTAGGCGAGTCAGGTTGCGGTAAGTCAACTCTTGCCCGTTGTGTGGCGCGGCTGATCGAGCCCACCGCCGGCCATATCGAATTCCAAGGCAGAGACATCAGCAGCCTGAGTCGAGCGCAGATGGAGAGCGTTCGACGAGATGTAATGGTCGTCTTCCAAGACCCATACGGTTCGTTGGATCCAAGAATGCGGGTGGGCGAGATCATCGCTGAACCGTTGCACAACTATGCATTCGGCGACAGACGCCAAATCCGAGAGCGAGTTCAGCAGATACTAGAAATTGTTGGCCTCAACCCTGAACACTTCAATCGATTTCCGCATGAGTTCTCAGGCGGACAGCGACAACGGGTCGGCATCGCACGAGCATTGGCTCTGAATCCGAAGTTGGTTGCTTGTGATGAACCGGTTTCAGCTCTGGATGTTTCCGTACAGGCTCAGATATTGAATCTCCTCGCCGATCTAAGGGATGAACTGGGCCTCACATACTTGTTCATTTCACACAATCTCGATGTGGTTAGACACGTGGCAGATCGCGTGTTGGTGATGTACCTCGGCCAAATAGTCGAGGAGGGGACGGTGGAACAAATCTTTGCAAGTCCGAGCCATCCGTATACCGCGGCATTGCTTTCAGCCGTCCCAATCCCCGACCCATCCCTGGCCAAGCAGCGTAGGTTGATTGCACTTAAAGGCGAGATCCCAAATCCAGCCAACCCACCAACTGGCTGCACCTTCCACACTCGATGCCCCGTCAGCCAGCCGGTATGCACTGCTATTCAACCGGCCTTGATTGATGTGGGAAGTGGACAACTTTCCCGTTGCCATTTTCCTCAAGATGTCCTGATCTCGGTAAGGCCGGTAGGCGAGTCAGCGTAGATAGCGGTCTGGGTGCGAGGCGACTGCAGAACGAAACCGTCGGCGCAAATCGAACGCGCGACAGGTGGCTCGGGAACTGTACGGTGAACGGTTGGACACTTGCATATTTAGTGTCTTCCCGCGTGCGGCGCTGACCTTTTGGCCAGCAGAATTCCTAGCTTGGCCTGAGGGAATCTGGCGGGCTGACTGGGTGCCCGGCGGCATCGCCATCAATTCCCAGTTTGAATTCCCCGCTGGTGGTCAACCGGAAGTCTCCACCTCTCGCTCGAAACCACCTCGACTAACACCGGCAAGGAATCCAAGGTGGTCGACGCTGGCCAAACGTGAATGGCTCATCTGGCTCTGCGTAGTATGAACATACAGTTGAGAATCGATATTTTCATCGCCACCCCATTGCTCGATTTCAGACCGCGGAGATTGGTAGCCCACCGGGACCATGAGCGTGCCACAGGAACTTATTGGCGCCTGGCGACGGACAGGTCTGATCATCGGTGGGCGTCGACAGATCGATTTCTGCGATGTGCTTTGGATTCAAGGTGCAATTTGGTTCGCGGATATTCGACTGCCAGTCTCAGATCTGGGTCCTGACAAGGACGACCCGATTGCCACCCATTTTGGTCGACTACGTGCGTTTGCCGGGCGAGCCAGTTGGATCGATCCGATTCTCCACTGGGATCACGAGATAGATATTGATCTCACGGAAGTTGTGGACGCCAACAAGATCTCCTGGGAGCGCGGCGGGATTGTCGAGCGCGGTACCCGCCAGCGAGGGGGAGCGGACGTCCCTTGGGAAGAGGAGTGGGTGCGGGTTTCGGCTCCCGACGCTCCCGTCGATGCACAGTCAATCGGACCGAAGCATTTGATCGTGTCAGTCGGTCCTTGGCAGATCGAGGTCACTGATGAGCGCCCGGCAGGCCAGTTCAAGGCGGTTAGGCGCGACCTGATCGGCTCGGACTGGCAGGTTATCGGCGAGGTCATCGCATAACTGCCTCGTGACTTGCTGGTGCCCTCGGCGCGAATCGAACGCGCGACACACGGTTTAGGAAACCGATGCTCTATCCCCTGAGCTACGAGGGCGGGATGTGGGTCTAGTTCTCGAACCAACCCAAACTGCGCGAGCGTCCTAGCGGACCGCCAACTTGGGCAGGTCTAAGGCTATCGGCTAGCTACTCTTGCACTGGAATGTGCCGCAGTAGCCGATACCCCCCGGGGTATGCAATACTGGTCCTAGGACCCGTACCAACCGCTGGGAGCAGCCGTGAAGAAGATCGTTGTCGTTGGTGGAGTGGCCGGCGGAATGTCGGCTGCGGCCCGACTGCGTCGACTAGATGAGTCAGCGGAGGTCATCGTGCTCGAACGCGGGCACGACGTGTCCTTCGCCAACTGTGGACTCCCGTATCACGTAAGCGGTGAGATCTCGGATCGCTCAGCGCTGCTCCTGCACACCCCTGACACGTTGCGCGAGGCTTTGAATCTTGACGTTCGGGTTCGTAACGAAGTCATCGCAATCGATACCGCTGCCCAAACCGTTCGCGTTCGCGACCTCAATGCGCAGAACGAATATGTGCTCGAGTACGACGCGCTAGTCCTCGCCACCGGTGCCGAACCGATCGTTCCTCCTTTGCCGGGCATGGATCGTCCCGAAGTTCGCACCCTACGAAACGTTCCCGACGCTGACGTGCTGCGCGAGATGTTGGCCGCCGGTGCAACGAAGGCCGTTGTAATCGGCGCTGGCTTCATCGGGCTCGAAACTGTCGAAGCGTTCCGTCACCGCGGCCTCGAGGTGGCGTTGGTTGAATTAGCTCCGCAAGTTCTTCCGGCTGTTGACATTGAAATGGCGAACTTGATCGAAGCTGAACTTGTGGCAAATGAAGTTGAAGTCCACATTGGGATCGGATTCAGTGCTGTTGAAGACTCCGAGTCCGAACACCCAGTCGACGTTGTCTTGGCCGACGGTCGCCGACTGCCCGCCGATGTCGTCCTCCTTGGAGTCGGTGTTCGACCCTCGACCGAACTAGCTAGGGCCGCGGGCCTCAAGCTCTCGGATCGCGGTGCCGTGATCGTCAGCCCGAGTCAGCAGACAAGCGATCCGCATATCTGGGCCGTTGGCGACGCAATCCAAGTAGTAGACGCGGTTATGGGGAGCGCCGCGGTTGTGCCGCTCGCGGGGCCAGCAAACCGACAAGGCCGCATGGCGGCTGACGCCATCATGGGACGATCAGTGTCAGCCACGCCCGTTCTAGGCACGGCCATCGTTCGAGTCTTCGGATTGACAGCTGCCGTCACCGGTGCGACGTCACGACGTCTGACCGCCGCCGGTGTTGAGCACCGAGTGATTCACCTGCACCCGGGCAACCATGCCGGCTACTACCCCGGGGCTGAATCCATTCACCTAACGGTTTTGTTCTCGCCTGATGGTCGCTTGCTTGGGGCTCAGGCCGTTGGGGGTGACGGTGTCGATAAGCGCATCGATGTCCTGGCTACCGCATTGCGAGCAGGCATGACGATTGACGATCTGGCCGAGCTCGAACTTGCGTATGCGCCGCCGTTCGGCAGCGCCAAGGATCCGATCAACATGGCTGGGTTCTTGGGCCAAAACGTGCTCAACGGGATGTTGGTCTCGTGGGGCGCGGCAGACATCGACAGTGCGCTGTCAGACGCCGTTCTGCTGCTGGACGTTCGCAGTGCGAGCGAGCATTCGCACGGACACCTGCCTAACTCACTTCTGATCCCACACACCCAACTGCGCGACCGAATCGCCGAGGTGGAATCGGCGGCCGCTGGTAGACCGATTCGCGTTTACTGCGCAAGCGGATTCCGCTCCTATCTGGCACACCGGGTGCTTGCAGGGCACGGGCTGGACTCAGCCACCCTCGACGGTGGATTGGAGACTTTACGCGCCGCGCTGCCAGGGCTGCCGATGGCAATCGGCGTGCAGTCGAAGGTTTCATCTCACTAATCGCTGAATCTAAAATAGGAGGAACTCCAAGTGTGCCGACAGGTAACCTGCCGTAAGTGTGGAATGGCCACGTGGGCCGGCTGTGGTCAGCACGTTAACCAGGTGATGGCAGGTGTGCCAAAGTCGAAGCGGTGCCAGTGTCCACCAAGTCCGCCAACGCCTTCGCTCATCGACCGAATCTTCGGCGGGCGTAAGTCAAAGGTCTAAGAGGAGATATCAGCGAGGTCGGGGTCGGGAAACGTGCGTTCCCCTACCTGTGCCAGCACGATTGCAGTGAAGCCAACGAAGAATACGACCTCGATGTAGGCACCGTAATGGTCGCTCAGGTACGCAATGCCCAGTACCGGGTATGCCAATGCGATTCCGATGGCCAGAATTCGGTAGATCTTTGCAAAAGGTGAACCGGTACCCGCTGTGCGCCGTTGAGCTAGATAAAGCGTCCAGGTGATTGCAGCGAATTCCAAGATTCCAGCGACAATGTGCAGGTAGTGGCCCATCGGTAAGTGCAGCCGCCACTCGGCGGAGCGACACGTCGAACTCATCTCATCGGCGCATACCTGCGAATAGACACCGCCGGCGATACCGCCGCAGGCAAACAGCGCCAATCCCAACCATTCCAAGCGCGCAGCAGGAATTGAGGTACTACCAATAAGGGCCAGCGCAATGAGTAGTACGGGTCCGGACGCCTTGTCGGCTAGATGCATTGAGTTGGCGAATGGTTGATCCGCCACTTCTAGGTTGCTGAACAACTCGTTGGGCGAGCGAAGCAACCCGGGGTGCAGCGGAACGAAGACCCACCAGTTATAGACAAGCAGCGCTGGCAGCACTAGCACCACGGGCAGCAACCGAACCGCAGACCCAGTTCGAACGTAGGTCAGGCCCCCAGCCAGCGTCTTCATGGCGCGAGATCTTACCTAGGCACACCTGATGTCGCATGGTGCTTTTCGACAAATTCGGCGCCGACCGTGAAAGCCGCCTCATCGAGCTCTAATTGGCCCCGCTTTGCGCTCAAAGTCGCGCGGATTGCGTACAGGAACGTGTCCTTCGGAAACATTTGCGTTGCTCCTTGCAGGGCCCCGAGCGCAACGATGTCCTTGACCTGTTCGGTTCCGACGTCCTTTGCTAGCGCCGCCAACGGAACCGGCACCAGGCGCACGTTGGCAGCCAGAGTGGGCAGGTCGCCGGTGACGATCGAAGTGTCATAGATGACGATCCCGCCCGGACGAACCGTGGGACCGAATTTGGCAAGGCTCAGAGCGTTGAATGCAACTAGGACGTGGGGGTGAGGTACCGCGGGAGAAAGCACCTCGTCATGCGCCACGTGTACGTCTGCATACGACGTGCCGCCGCGGGACTGAGGCCCGTAGCTAGGAATGTCGGTGGCGTCGAACCCTTCGTTGATCGCGCAGTGGGTGATGATCATGGCTGCGGTCTGTATGCCGTCTCCGCCGGCGCCAGCCAACTTGATGCTTATGTCGGCTGGGTCAAGATGCTTGGGGAACTGTTCTGCAAATCGCGGTGGGCGGTCGCTGTGGGCGTCGATAGCATCAAGCAACCGCGCCGGATCGAAAGTCGGGGTAGGGATTGGCGGGAAGGCCGCAGTTGCGGTGGTGTCCTTCTTCACGCCAAGCGGGAAGACCGGAACCATTTGTTCGCGCACCCAGTCTTCGGCAGCCGGCGGTTCAAGTCCGAGGTAGAGCGGACATTCTGCGAGCACCTCAATGAACGCAAATCCGGTGCCGTTGACCTGCAGTTCGAGCGCCTGCTTGATGGCACGCTTGGCGTGGATTCGCTGCTTGTTGTTGAAAAGCGCCACTCGTTCGACAAACACGGGGCCGTCAAGTCCAGCAATCAATTCGGCCATCTTCAGCGGCTGGCCTGCCAGCGGTTGGCGGCCGTTGGGAGTGGTGCTAGTTCTTTGTCCCATGAGCGTGGTTGGCGCCATTTGGCCACCGGTCATGCCGTAGATCGCATTGTTAATGAAGATGATCGTGATCGGGATACCGAGTTGCGCCGTACTGATGATCTCGGCCAAACCGATCGAGGCTAGATCACCGTCGCCTTGGTAGCAGATGACTATGGAATCAGGATTGGCTGTTTTGTGCCCGAGTGCTACGGCGGGCGCACGCCCGTGGGCTGCTTGCGAGTTGCCCACGTCGAAGTAGTAGTAGGAGAAGACCGAGCAGCCGACAGGTGAAACGAAGACCGTTCGATCTTGGACACCGAGTTCGTCAATCGCTTCGGCGAGGTACTTCTGGGCGAGACCGTGGCCGCAACCGGGGCAGTATGTGGTGGTGTGCGCAGAGATTCCCTGCGCGTGGTTATTGCGTTCAAACTGGCGGTAGAAGACAGGCGTCGGCATTAGTGCGCCTCCTCCAGATCTGTGACGTGCGCATCGAGCGCTACGACATGGGCGACGATCTCGTCCTGCGACGGCAAGATCCCACCCATCCGGCGAACGTGCGTGGTCGCGGGTAGCGACACACCGGCGTGACTTACGGCCAGGCGAAGCTCGTCCTCGAGCTGCCCACTGCTGGCTTCAACAATCACTAGGCGCTTCACCGATGGCAACGTGGCTACTAATGAATCGATGGGGAAGGGCCACAACGTGATCGGGCGGAATAGACCAACCTTCAATCCCTGCGCCCGCAACTCTTGCACTGCACCCTTGGCCAGCTGTGCCGGAGTGTTGCAGGCAACCAACAGGACCTCGGCATCCTCACACTGGAAGAGGTCGGACCGTTGCTCGGACTCAAACATCCGGGAGTACTTGCGGTTCAAGTGCTCGTTGTGAAGTTCGAGGTCGGTCTCAGTAAGGTCGATGGAACAGATGAGGTTTCCGCGGTGCGATCGGTCGCCGGATACCGCCCACTCCGGGATTCCCGGCTCGATCATGTGGTTAGGCAGCCGCACCTTGCCGGTCATCTGTCCGAGGTACCCGTCAGCTGCAAGGACCACCGGATTGCGGTATTTGAAGGCTAGATCGAAGGCGAGCAGGGAAAGGTCGAGCATCTCCTGCGGAGTAGCAGGCGCAAGGACGATTGCGTGAGTGTTCCCATGGCCTAAACCGCGACAAATGAGTTTGATGTCCGACTGCTCTGGACCGATGTTGCCTAGTCCGGGTCCCCCGCGCATGATGTCGACGAAGACTGCCGGAACCTCAGCGCCGATCAGGTACGAAATGCCTTCCTGCATCAGACTGAAGCCAGGCGAACTTGTGAAGGTCATGCAACGCTTACCGGCGCCCCCGGCGCCATACATGATGTTTACGGCGGCAACTTCGCTAACTGCCTGGATGAAGATGCCGTCGAGCTTGGGAAGGGTCCGCGCCATCAATTCGGCGCCCTCTGTTGAAGGAGTGATTGGGTAGCCATATACGTGCCGGCAACCGGCGAAGAGGGCACCAAGTGCGACCGCATACGTTCCCTTGACCACCAGTGGCTCGCGCTCTGGCACATCGACGATGACGTCGGGCCGCCGTTCGGGAATAGGCGCATCGAACGGTCGGATACCGCCCAGAAGTATCGGATCTACCGCGTCGAATGCGGACTGCTCACCGTCGGGACAAAGTCCGAATGGTTCGGGGCACGCATCGATGCACAAACCGCACCCATTGCACTTCTGCAGATCCATCGAAATTGGGAACAAGCCGGTGGCCGGATTGATCTCGGTCCCTAGCGTGAAGCAGTTCTTTGTGCACGAGGCGATACAGCGGGCACAGCCCTTGCAGTAATCGGAGATTAGGAATGGCTTCGGTCGTTCAGCCAGTCTGGCCATGGCGTCACCTGCCCTCGTGCTACCTCAACGATCGCGCTCGCGGGTGACCAATGACTAGGGCCTTCGGTCCGTCTGCCGGGGTCAGGAGGTCCCGCGTCAGCCGTTCGTGACTACTAGTTTGCCCATGACGTCGCCGCGCTCGAGTTGTTCGAAGGCACTGCGAGCATCCGCCAGCGGGAACGTCGCGGTTATGGCGGGTCGAAGGCCAGAAGACATGAGCAAGTCCGTGAGGCTGACTAACTCGTCGCGGGTTCCCATCGTCGATCCGACGATGGAAAGTTGCAGGAAGAACACCCGGTTGAGGTCGGCGGGGGGGTTGGCGCCGCTCGTTGCGCCACAGATAACAATGCGCCCGCCGGGCTTTAGTGCCTTGAGGGAATGCGACCAAGTGGCTTCGCCGACTGATTCCATTACCGCATCTACGCGCTCGGGCAGTCGGGCTCCGGGCTCGAAGGCTGCATCGGCGCCAAGAGAAAGTGCAGCCGCGCGCTTGGCTTCGTCGCGACTGGTAGCCCAAACTCGAAAGCCCAGCGCGTTCCCGAGTGCGATGCACGCTGTTGCAACTCCACCGCCGGCTCCTTGAACCAGCACCGTGTCACCTGGCTTTAGTCCGGACCTAGTTGCGAGCATCCGATATGCGGTGAGCCATGCCGTTGGCAAACATGCAGCTTCGGCAAACGTCAGGCCCGCTGGCATGGGCACGGTGTTCCGGCTCGGGACGGCGACGGTTTCGGCCAAGGTTCCTGAGTAAATCTCGGAGAGCAGCGAGCGCTTTGGGTCTTGGGTTTCATCGCCACCGCCTGCGGCAGCGTCGGCAATCACTGCGTGGACAATCACCTGCGTTCCGTCGTCGAGCACGCCAGCCGCATCGCAACCCAGAATCATCGGCAGCCGTTCGGCGGGAAGTCCGACGCCGCGCAGGCTCCACAGGTCGTGGTGATTCAAGCTTGCCGCCCGCACGTTCACCCGCACCCAGCCGTCTGGAACAACCGTGTCGGGGAACTGGCCAACCGTCAGACCCGAGAGCGGATCGTCGGCACTGATTGACGTGGCTGCGGCAGCGAGCATGTCCGGCTCCAGATGTTTGAATCGTGTCGACGAATACTACGGACGCGGCTGGCCTGCCTAAGTGGCGTCAGTCCTCGGTTAGATGGAAGGTCTCGGTGTGGCCATCTACCGCGATGACCTGGCCGGTGACCATTGCCGCACCGGGTGAGGCCAAGTAGGCGCACATGTCGGCGATTTCGCTGGGTTCGACGAAACGAGATATCGACTGCCCGCCGACATACTGTCGGGCAACTAGTGCCCGATCCAATCCGAGCGTTGCTGCCTGATCGTCGATAACTCGATCCATGCGCGGGCCAGCGACGCTTCCGGGAGCGACGGCATTCACCCGAACCCCAAAGGGCCCGAGTTCGACGGCGAGAGATTTGGTAAGCCCAATGACCGCCCACTTAGCTGCTGCATATGGTGAGCGCATGCCGTATCCGTAGAGGCCCGCGGTGGAACTGATGTTGATGATCGCACCCGATCGCTGACGTTTCATGACGGGCACGACACCGCGTGCCATTAGGAAGTGACTGTCGAGTCCGACTGCCAGACATGCCCGCCAGGCGTCGACGTCGATGTCTTCGACGTATGCAGTTGGGCCAGCTATTCCGGCGTTGTTTACAAGAACGTCGATCCCGCCCCACCGATCGACACAGCCGTGGATCCAGTCCGTGACAGCTCCTGAATCCGTGACATCACCCACGGCGGTGTGTAGACCCGGGTCGCTGCGTTGGGCTTCGGCGACGGCCGCCGGATCGCGATCCATGATGCTCACGAGCGCGCCGTCGTTGCGGAAGCGCTTGGCGATGGCAGCCCCGATGCCAGTGGCGCCCGCTGTGATCATGACTCGCTGGGAATCGCTCATGCCCGAAGATTACGGCTTGTGCAGGCGTATGGCGGAGGGGCGGTCACAGGAAAGCGGTTTGCTCCCCAGTGGGCAGCGAATTTGAATCGTGGCGCGCGACAAGTGCGTTCTTGACGGCACCTACAAACGACGCGTTGAGGGGGAACGACTTAGTGCTCAAGTAAAGAATGCCAGCGTGTGACCGCCCCGCTCCCCGCCAAGATTTGTCGATTTGGGCGAAGTCCTTCACGTTCATTGTGACGAGGATTCGCAGCTGGGAGACCGCCAGTTCGAGAATCTGCTCATCGGGCAGCAGACGACTCACGAGCCGAGTAATTCCCGCATCCGTCCGAGTGAAAGTTCAAGCTGAGTTTCTGCTTCGTCGGTGGCCGTTACCTGTTGATCGATCTCGGTTTGGTATGTGCCGTAGTAGTTCAAGGCGACCCGCACCTGCGACTCGGATAGGCCATTGTTCTGAGA
>Ga0194061_1002105_pt1 | contig 11085 bp, 9 predicted proteins | sample SepL2221m_MetaG_FD_163423 | JGI IMG/M metagenome (GOLD analysis project Ga0194061, IMG submission 163423) | Anoxic zone freshwater microbial communities from boreal shield lake in IISD Experimental Lakes Area, Ontario, Canada - Sep2016-L224-21m | ecosystem: Environmental > Aquatic > Freshwater >...
TCGTAGATGAGGGTGAGCAGGTCGAAGGCGTAGGTGAGCATGTGCCCGCTGCCGACGGCGGGATCGCACAGGCGGATTTCCTCGGGTTTGGTGATTTTGAGGAAGTCGTCCGGTGAGCCGCCGGTGGCATCCTTTTCGCCCTCGATGTAGTAGGGCATGTGCTCGCGCAGCCGGGAGCCGGGGCGATTGAGCAGCCAGAGCCGGCCGAGGGAATTTTCGACGAGGTAGCGGACGATCCAGTGCGGGGTGAAGAGCTGGGTGACGGCGGGGATGTCCTCGGTGGGCACAGCGCTCTTGCGGGCCATAACCTGGTCCTTCCGCTCGGAGATGTAGAACTGGTAGAGCCAGCCGAGGATCTCGACATTGGCCCGCTGACCGTCGCCGCAGTCCTCGTCGCTGATCTCGGTGCGGAAGCCGTGGACGACGGAGTGCTCGGTGAGGAGGTCATCGGGCAGGAGCAGCTCGGTCTCGTCGTCGAGTTTCTCGAAGAGGTTCGGCAGCAGGGCGTGGTAAAAACGGCAGGCGGCGAGGACGAGGTGGCGATAGACTTCGCCTTGGGCATCCGGCGACGGGATGCGGCCATCGAGGAGGTCATTGAGCCGGGCGGGGTCGGTGTGGGACTTCAGTTCCTCGGGCAAGGCTCCAGTGCGGGTGAGCTTGAGCAGCTCGGGCTGGGTCTCCGCGGCGCTGGCCGGAGTGAGGACGCGGGCACGGAACGGATGCCAGCCGCGGGCGTCCATGAAGCGGAGCGCGGCGAGGCGGTTGAACCAGGTGTAGGCCACACGCTCGATGAGCCCAGCGCGGTCGGAGTCTGCCAGTTTACGCAATGCTGCCACTTGCGGTGCGAAGGTTTTTAGCAAGTCGGGCGTCTTGGCGGTGAGGGCGAAGTCGAGCTTGCGCGTGACGGCCTCCATGAGCTGGCGGCGGACGGCGGGGGCGAAGGTCTTGAGGCGAGAGGTGTTCATGCCGGGAGTCGGAAGTAGGTCTGGATGGCGGCACGGAGATTCGCCGGTTGGAGCTTGGCTCCGATGGTCGCTTCCACAGCGGCCACAATGGCCGGCCATTCCGTAGAGCCCACGGGGAAGGATCCGAGGAAACTGGTGAGATCCGCGGTAACGGACGCGGGCAGCTCCGGACCGGGATCTCCTGGGAGGGTTGCAGCGAGGCGGAAGACGTCTGCGCGGTGTTTCTTGATGTTTTGGGAGTCCACTGATTCACCGGCTGCCTTGGCTCTCATCAGGTTGAGCCAGGCGTGGGCTTTCAAGGGAATCAGGGCAGTGGCGTTTGCGATCCACAGGCCATCGCGCTCATCGTGGTGGGTCTGGATGAGGCCGAAGTAGGCATCATTCAGCAATATGGCTGAGAGGCTATGGCGTCCCAGTCCTGCGGAAATGGGAATGTATTTTTGCCCGTCGCTCAGCTCGAAACCATCCGGCTTCCTGCTGCTCAATTCCAACTTGGCAGGGAAATCCTCGCGGGCGGGATCGGAAAAACGGTAGAGGATGGGAACGCCTTCGCTGCGTTCACTGATTTCATATCCACCTTCCGCAACAAAGGCTCGTATGGCGGCGATGAAAGCCGGAGCCACGTCATCCATCATGATCACGAGGTCGAGATCGTTGGTCGCGCGGAAGGTCAGCCCGTTTGTGGTGAACCACTCGTCGCACGCAGCGCCACCGATCAAGGTCATGAAGCCCTGAAATGAACGGAACCGTTCACGGAAGAGATCGAGCCCCCTTACCATTTGAAATCCTCCATGAGTCGTTCGAGTTGCTGTTGGACGCGCTCATCAGCGTTGTAGCGCAGGCTGAGGTAGAGCGAGAGGGGATCGACGGCCTCATTGTCACCAAGGAGCTTTGGCTCGTATGACCAGACCTCCATCTTTGCTGTCGCCTGATCGGAATCACGACATCCGGTCAAGGTGCCGTGCTCCAACCAGGATTCGAGCATCTTGGGGCCTAGCGCGTAGGTGGGGAGCCGGTCGGCGGCGAGCATGGTGCGCCGACTTAGAGCACTAATCCCGGAAAGGAGCGCGGGATACCCCGGCGTTTTCCACTGGACCCAGCGCGTTTTCTTGACGGGAGATGTCAGTCGCTCCTGAGCGAGATCCCAGAGGGCTCGGTTCGATGTGGGAAACTTCAATGTCATCGAGCGTCCGACGCGTTCCACTTCGCAGAGGCTGGTTTCCTCCAATTCGTCCTTCACTTTGCTCAGCATCATCGCGGAGCAATTCAGCTTTTCGGCGATGCTGTTCAGCGGCAGGCCACTCAGAGGCTCACGCTCCAGATGATAGAGCAGAGCGAGTTGGGCGGTCGGGCTGAGTGAAATACGGCCTTTCCCGCTTGGTTTTGGGAAGCGCTCGCGGAGATCCACAAGGGCGCCCGGAAGAAAGGCCTGAGTGCCGGGCACGATGAAAGGAATTCCCTTTTGGACCATCCGGTTTCTGGCATTCGAGGGCAGGGCCGCAAGGACGAAGACAACTGGTGCCGTCAAGAGTGGCCGAAAGACTTCCGCCTGCTTTTCGTATTCTCCGGGGGAGCCTGTGTCCCAAGACTCATCCTCTTGGGCAAGGCACCATGGCTTCCCGAACAACTCCACCGTGTAGAACGAAAACCGGTTTCGGAGGAAAAGTGGAAGATGTGTGACGTCCAGCGGCTGCAGATGAGGGCTGACGCCGGAGAGCGTCTCCAGATAGCTTTTCAGATGATGGACAGGCGAGGATTGCATGTCAGTAAACTCGAAATGGACGATACACACGTCAAGTTTATTGTCCTTTTTAAGTTTATTTATTTCCATCAAAGACTGATTCGCTTGCCGGCCTTCAGTTCTGCCTTCGCGGCTTCACGAAGGGCGTCGAGCCACTGATCAAGCTCGGCTTCGGACGCGATGTAGGGGAGAGCGCATTTGGGCCGCAGGCTGGTGGCAGGGGTGTATTGGACTGGCGCCGGGGTCGGCTTGGGCTTTTCACCAGGCCTTCCAGTTGGTTTCGGCGGCGGGGCTGCGAGCTTCGAAGCTAGGGCAAGCTGAGCCGGGTAATCCTGCGTGGTGTATCGCTGGAGTCGATCACGGACGCTGGTGACGAAGCGGGCGGATTGGATGGCTTCCCGGGCTGCAAGCGAAGGTGCGAGCACCTGCTGGCGGGCGGCTTCATCTAGCGCGGTGAAGTCGTCGATGGCCTGAAGTTTGGCCTGATGCGAATCCAAGGTCGCGACGGCCTGCTCCTGCTCCCCCTTGAGCAGGTCCGCAAGGATACCGCGCAACTTGGATACTGCGGCCTTCGCCGTGGGCACTGCATTCCCCCGGTAGGGATGAGGGGAAGCAGCCAGGTCGCGCAGTGGCTGCACCTCGGTAGGCGGAACTTCCGCAAAGTTGGCCTCCTCCTCCCGAAGGAAGGCGATGGCGTCATCGAAGGCGGCCCGCTGCGGGCCGTGCATGAACGCCTTGATCGGGGAGAGGAGATCATCCTTCGCCGTGAGCAGGTCGTCCTGGAATTCGGCCAGATGATTGAGGAGGAAGGTGTAATCCTTTTCCGCCAGTGTGGAGAGCCGTGCGACAATGGGCCGAAGCGGTTCGAGGAAGCCGTAGCGGGTGACCTGGTCGAGCAGCACGGTGAGGTCGCGGGCCTCGGCAGCGAGAGCCTCGGAGGTGAACTGCCCGACAGACCGGGCCTCCGTTCCGTTATTCGAGCGGTCAAAGAAGTCATGATGAAACGTTTTGAGGGCATTGACCTTGGTGACATCGAACTGTTCCTGCAGGCGCACACGGACACTGCCGTGCTGGCGGGAATTTTTCAGATGCTCGAATGCACTGCGGGCATCGAGCAACTCGGCCGCACGCAATTCCACCTTGCCCATGCGGAAGAGGCGGCTGACGAGGGTAAGGACGGCCATGGGATACCAGCCGCAGGGGCGTTTACCGAAGTTCCGTAGGATTTCCTCGATAGATGTGCGAGTGCCGTCGTTCTGGTTCCGCATCACGTATGTGAGGATCTCCTGTTCCGCCTCCGAAGGCGTGTGCGTGCCACTGGTGAGGAGGTCGTCCTGAGCAAGTAATGCTTGGGAGAGCGTGCCCTCGTCGTAGGCCCCTTTGAGCATCCGAAGATTCGGGAACGAGAAGGAGATGAGTTCCTGGCAGGCTTTGGCGAAGCGGTTGCGGGCATCGCCTTCCCCCACGGTGTCGAGGCGGGAGCCATTGAGGTAGAGCGGGGCTTTGCTCAGGAACTGGCCGGCCAGTTCCTGCATGGAACTGCGACGGACGCTGTTCTGCTGGCTGCGGGTTTCGAGGATGGCCTTTCGCGAATCATCCCCGGCGCCGGAGTTCTGCTGAACGTATTTCTGCGTCTTGAGGTAGAGCCGGGCTTGATCGGTCAGGCTGGTGTCGGCGGGGAGCACGGCGAGAAGTTCCGCCTTCCCAGTATTCTGCGCGGCGAGCGTCGTGGCGTTGGTATGGTTGGGATGCTCGGTGGTGATGATATTGACGGCGACGTCCGCATCCCGGCCGATTAGTTCGTCATCCAGTTTTCGCCCGTAAGCGTAATCCTGACCGTTGCCCTCATAGCGGATCTTCGGATCGCGGAGGACGTCCGCGAAGAGAACCTTGGTGAGCAAATCGGCCACCTGTGACTCGTCGATTTCGGTGTTCTTGATCTCGACCTCGATGTCCTTCTCGGTGTCGGTGAGGAACTCGAAGACATCACCATTCCGCTGCAAGTAGGACTGGCTTTCCAAGTGTGCCAGCGCTTCAAGGACGGCCTTTTCGTGGGCGCGGATGTCGATCTCGGGCCGGTCGATCAGCAGGATGGCGACGTTGCGCGGGGTGGCCTTGAATTCGCGCACCCACTTGAGCAGGAAGAGGGACTTGAGAATCCGGATCGGGATTCCTTCGCCCAATTGCCGCTCGGCCATCTTGATGGTGGTCTGCATGTCGCCACGAATCGAGGCGGAGATGCCGTCATACATGAGGTCGAACGTGGCGAGATGACCGACGTCCTGATTGCGGACCGTCTTGGCAACTTCCTGAAAGACGGCGAGCATGGAGCGCTCACCGACTGAGAGGTATTTGCCGGTGAAGACGCCATGTTTGGAGAGCTGCTGGATCGCGAGCTGAAACAGGTCGAACTGGTAGGTGTGAAAAGGGTAGAACCCGCAGAACTCATCACTGCCACGCCAGCCGTGCAGATTGATCGAGTTGTCGCCGAACCGGTAAAGTGTTTGGAGGTTGTCCTTTTCGCGGTCGTAGATGTCGGTGAGAACTTCTGGCTCCTCTTCCTTCTTCGCCAGGAGCCGCTTTTGAATGACCTCCCGGACATCGGCGCTGGCGAGCGTGAGCTGGGTCTTAAACCGGCCCATGATCTTCGTGATGTCCTGGGCTTTCATTCCTTTGAACGCACCGAGAACGCCCTCGAGATCGGCCTGGGAAGTCACGAAGACCCATGCCCTGCCGTTGCAGACGGTGCCCAGAGTTTCTGCCACCGTCTGGAGATTGAGCATGAGTTTGGAGTCCTGCCCGATGAACTGGCCGACCTCATCAACGAAGAAGTTTAGGCGGAAGCCGGGAGGCTGGCGTGCGATGTAGTCCTTCACCATCTCCGCGAAACTCTCGATGGAGACGCGGTAGTCTTCCCGGACTTGCCGCATGAGATTTGAGGCCTCGGTTTCTGGCACCTTGAAATGCGCGGCGTACGCATTGGCGAATGCCGCCTTGCGGGCCGTGGCGATGGCCTCGCGATCCTTTTCCCACGTGGCACCGTTCACTTTCAAGTAGGTCTCCTTGAAGGGGGCAAAGTCGCCACGCACGTCCAGGTCATGCTCGAAACGGGCGATGTAACCCTGCTTGCCGTAGTAGCCCTGAAGTTCGTTCAGGACCTTGACGAACACCTCCAGGATTGGAGCCGAGTGATCGCCACCGATGCCGTCGAACTTCTGATCGATATTGAAAAGGATGCTACGCGAGGGGATCGCGGTGGCCTTGCGCAAATTCGCCTTCACGATCTCGTCGTCGATCTTCGGCAGAACGATGTCGGCGGGTCGAATCCCATTCGAGAGGGGCTGGCCATTGAGAATCAGGGAGAGAATTTTCAGCAGGTGCGATTTGCCCGAGCCGAAGAAGCCGGAGATCCACACGCCGTTCGCCGTCAGTTCAGTGAGGTAGCGGTCGGTGAAGATGCCGAGGCCCCTAGCGACATCGCGTGTGACGACATACTCTTCCAACTCGGTCTGAAGGTTTCGTTCGTCGTCGGCCTTGATGACGCCGTCGATCGGGCGATCAACGGGTTTGAGGAAAAGCTCGTGGATTTTCATGGAGGTCAGAGACGGTAGTGATCGAGATTTGTGGCTCGGTAGTAGGGATTGTTGATCCGCGGACTAGGGATCGATCCGAACAGGCGCAGATGTGAGCCACCGGCAGGGTCCTGAGCGTATTCACCGGGGAAAAAGATCACCACCGGATGCCGCAACATCGCGGGTTGGAGTGACTCCAGAATGGTGTGGGTGCGGAGGAACGGAAAGATCCGCCCAGGGCCGGTGATGAGCGTCAACTGCGCTCCGTCATCCCCGATGGACCGGATCAGACGCGGGACCAGGTGAGTCTTGGGGTCGGAATAGTTCTGCAGCGTCTCCAGAATCTCGACCTTTTCAGACTTCGCCTCATCGCGAACCAGATCCTCCAGAATGTCGTGCTCTTCCAATTCCCCCAAAACCAGCTCGAACAGGTCGAGCGACTTGACGGTGATTCCGGTGCTCCGCAGGCGGATTGCGAGGCTCTCCACCATTCTCCTGATCGCATCTTCCGATGCAGGGTCATACGTCTGGATGAAGATCGGCACCTCGTTGGCCAGCCCTTTCATGGCGAGGAAATTCGGGTGACCGAGAGTTTTGAACAGTCGCTCCGACAGGTCATGCATGTTCATGGCGTTTGGCGGCTGGGGATTTCGGTATCAGGGACGAGGAAGCCTGCTAGCCATTGGGGGCTGTCTGAGGTGATGGCACGAACGACCGCAGGCGACAAGGCTGGTCGTTGGATGGTTCCCAAAGCCTCCCCGGATATCACCAGCCCCACCTCGTTGAGCATCCGCAAAAGAATCTGCCGGATCTTGCCCTTCGATGATGTGCTCAATTGCGCCAGTTCCGGATGAAACGCACCTTTGTTTTCGATGTAGCCTTCGTAGTCGGAAGGCCGCAAAACTTGATCATGCGCCGCGAGTTTGTCCCTCAAGACTTCCGCTGCAAATTCGAATACGAACGGGATGTGCTTGCATGCCGCGAGCCAGGCGATGGCGGCACGATCTTCAGCGGTGGCATGGGCGAGGAGCATGATTTGGCCGTGGGTCAACGTCGCGAGCCTCTGGCGCAGTTCCCGCTCAAGGCGGACCGCGCTGCTGCTCCTTCGACATTGGAGGGCATTCGATGAAAGAATGCGATCCTTCGCGAGTTCCCAGTCGCCAGCGGCGAGGTAGCACTCCGCGACAATTCTCGCCAGCTCCGGGCGCAAAGACGCAGCCGCAAAACCCACGTTGTATTTTTTAACTTTGTCGATCGTCCTCATCGCGACGGGAATTCCGGGGCACCGTATGACACCCACGAACCGGCACCAGCCACAAATCCAGTGATCGCAGATTTATTCATTCCACAACTCGGAAATTTGGCTCAGCACCACGAGCACCGCACCGTTGTGATGTTCTGACCTTTAGAGGTGAATCAGGAGATCGCCTGGCGCTCGGCACCTCGTAGGGTGGATGGCGAGGTGGTGTTTCGTGATGATCTGGCGCAGCACGCCACAGCGTGGGCGTGAGGTGAGACAGCGGTAGTCCTACGTCCGCACGCCGTGAAAATGTCAGGGCGGCATGCCGTGCTGTGCGGCGATTGGGTCTGACGGCTACTTCGGCGGCTGCTCGCCTTCGCCGTGGGGGCGACCGTCACGTCCCTTCATGGCCTTCTCACGGGCCGCCTCCAGCTTTTTCAGAATGGGCTCCACCGAGGGGTCGGCGGCGGTCAGCGCGGCGTTCATGGCTTCCCGCATCTCCTTGGCGGCCGCCTCCATCTTGGCGCGTGCAGCCTGAACTTTCGGATCCTGTTGCGCCTTTTCACTCGCGGCCTTGAGCTTGTCCTTTTCCTCCTGCGGGAGGCTGCTGAATCCGGGACGGTCCTTGAGCATCCCGAGCACATTTTTCAGCGTGGGGTGGACATTCTTGGCTGGGGCGGAACTTGAGCCACTTTTGGGACCAGACGTGGATGGAGAAAGTGTCTTGCGAATGAAAAGAGCGGTGATGGGGCGGGAATCTACTGCTGCGGCACGGACCTTCTTCCATGCCTCGACGCGCTTCTCCGGAGTCTTGATGGAGATCAGTTCACGGGCTTGGGCCTCGTTCGCAGGCAGGTCCGATTTGTCCACAATTGTGGACAAATCGCGGATCACCTCCGCGCTGCCCATGAGGTTGTAGGCCTGGCTCCTGCCGAGGGCCATGACGGCCTGCACGTATTCCTCGAACGTGCCAAACTTCTCCCGGTAAAGGCGGGAGTCGCGAATCGTCGCGAGGGCCTGGCCCACCTCGACGAACGCGCCAAGCCCCCTGCGAATCGTCGCCTCGCATTCGTCCAGTTCCCGGTGTTCGGCGGCGTCGAGCGGGACGATGATCTCCTGTTCCAAAATTCGTCCACCAAAGGGATTCTCCAGATGACGGTGACCATCCAGCTTGTTGCCGGCAGTCTCTTTCGCCGTGTGGTAGATCCATGTTCCACCCTGGCTTTCGGATTGGAATTGGCGGCGCTCCTTCACCTTCATCTTCCCCAGCACGGTTGGCTTTGTCCCAGTGGCGTCGGCGAAATGCGAGGCATTGACCAAGTTATCGTTCGCCATCTTTTCATCGGGTGTCCAGCAACCCCATTGCTTGAACAGGAACTTGACCTTCGCCGCCGCGCATTGGTCGCGCAAGGCACGGGCCCAGTCAGGGTGCATCGGTCGTGCATGGCCGCCGGACTCGCCGCCCACGATCACCCAGTCGAGTTTCTTGAGCCACTCGGGTTTGAGCTTCACGGGGCCGAGCAGCGGCTCCACGGACAACGCCCGAAAGCGGGCCGGCGTACTCGTCAGGATTTCCACACGGTTGGATCGGAGCTGATCCTCGACACTGGTCATCAGGCAGACGTTCGGCCATCCGTCCCCCCAATCCGCGGGTAGCATTTTGGCAATCTTCTCCGGTCGCTTGGTGAGGAGCAACCAGTCGAGGAAAGGGGTGTTCCTGACAACCTCCCAGAGATCCGAGCGCCACTCCGGATCGATCTCAGCATCGAATACGTCGGCGAGGCTCGCACAGAACACTCGTTTCCTTTGTCTCTCTTGCTGTGCCTGCCTATTCCATTGGATTGGGTTTTTCCACGTGCTGGGCGAAGTCCGCATTCTGGTTTTGCCCTTCCCCCATATTGCCCAACCCCGATAGTTCGCCTCAGTCTCCGCGTAGCAGTGCGTGCATCCCGGTGAAACCTTCGTGCAACCGATCCACGGATTGAAGGTATGGTCGGTCCACTCGATTTTTGAATTCGCGCCCATTACAGCAGCCTTCCTGCCGTGAGAAAGCTGGCCCCGCTTGACGCTGGGGCGGGCTGTCCGGGGCTTGGCTTGCGTGGAGGAAGTAACCGCATGCCGGCAAGATTTTCTCGAATGCCCCGACAGTCAATTTGAAAACAGGGAGTGTGCTGGAGTCGATGATCAAGGCATCAGATTCTTCTCGCGAATGCCGAACTTGCCGCGCTCCCTGCGACCCACTAGGGTCGGCCCGTGGTCGCCATCCGAAAAATTCTCGTGGTCGCTTTTGCCCTGCTCTGCGCGGTGGGGCTCGTCTGGTTTGTCGTGACTTTCCGTTGGACCTGCCTGATCGGATTGACCGTGATGTTCACCCTCTCGTGGTTTGCACCGCCGCCGCCGCCCAAGGATCGCAAGCAGTTCACGCGAATCCTGACGGTCGAGGACGCGGAGGCGGAGAACATGGAAGTTTGCGCCGGCTCCGGGACCGCTCCCGTTCCTTTCGGCTCGATCAACCGGCAGTGGCGCGAGCTGTTGGAGAAGCGGCGGAATCGTGATGTGCTGTGGGCATTCTATTCCGCTGAGGAGTGGGTGGATGGTCATGTCGGTCGTGCCGGCGTCGCCCTCGTTCGCGACGGGAAGGTGGTCGGCCTCGTTCTTTCCGCACCACGCCTCAGCAAGGCGACGGCGAGTGGCTGCCGGGTTTATCGGGGGAGGCGGTATTTCAGCGCGAAGGGCTCGGACGAAGGCTGCGAGGTTGCCATCTCAGCATGACGGTGCCCGCCATCCGGATGGCAGGAAGGCCGACGACTACATCGCCAGCCTCGCGGAACTGGAAAAGACTGCGGAGGCAAAGAAGCTCGGTGCGTGGGCAACATCCAAGCCGGAACTGCGGCATCCCGTCGTCGAGGAGACCGTGGAAGTCGTGGAGCTTACCCGGTGGGCGGACCGCCATGTCCGTGGTGCCTCGACGGCTGACAACGGTATCTTGGACGGCGATCAGGAAGGGCCACCCGAAGCACGATTCCGGTGAATTCTGAACGCCCTGATCAGCATCAATCCAATGAGCGCCCCGCACGTATCGATCGTCACGTCCACCACGGATGCACCTCTTGACGGGACGAAGGACTGGTGGAACTCGTCGCTCGCCGCAAATGCGGCTGCGAACGACAGCACGATGAGCGCGGTCTTCCACTGCCACGGCTGGCTGGTTCCAGGTGCTGGTCGCGCCCACGCCCGCCAGAGCAATATGCCCAGAATGGCGTATTCCGTGAGATGCCCCGCCTTGCGGATGAGAAAATGTGCGCGTGAAATTCCGGCGGGAGAGATGTGGGGCATCAACCACCGAAGGATAGGAGTGATGAACCGCGCCGTGTGGCTTGCCGAACCAATGTCTGTGGACATGAGAAAAATGACGAGCGCCCACAGGAGCGCAGGCAGCCAGTATTTGAGCCGTTGATTCATCGGCGGCGAAAGGCGTCCACGTCACTGACTTTGGCCAGTGGATAATCCAAGAATGTGGTCGGGAAGGGCCGTCACGTCATGACGACTCCTGCCTCCCGCCGGTGG
>Ga0194061_1002107_pt1 | contig 11084 bp, 9 predicted proteins | sample SepL2221m_MetaG_FD_163423 | JGI IMG/M metagenome (GOLD analysis project Ga0194061, IMG submission 163423) | Anoxic zone freshwater microbial communities from boreal shield lake in IISD Experimental Lakes Area, Ontario, Canada - Sep2016-L224-21m | ecosystem: Environmental > Aquatic > Freshwater >...
CCGGAAAAAGATTGGCATTTCATCTCCGCCACCCCCGGCAGCGAACCCAGTTGGTTCGGTTTCCTGATGATCATGCGCCAACCCGATCACACCAAATTAACCAAACTTTGTCGCGGCCTCGACGCCCGAAAAGTGGGCAACCGCCGGCTCTTTGGCGGTAATCTGTTACTGCAACCCGCCTACCGTGAGGTGAAACATCGCGTGATTGGCGAACTGACCAATACCAACAAAATCGCCCAAGGCGGCTTGTTCCTCGGCGTCTACCCCGGCTTGACTGAAGCCATGTTGCTGGATCAAGCCAATGCAGTCAAAGACATTTGGGCGAGTGTATAACCTATGCCGCGGGTCATTATCACTGGCGCCTCTGGTTTTGTCGGCAGTCATCTGACAGATTACATGATTGCGCAAGGCTGTGAAGTGCACGCTGTGGGGCGGTCTGCAACTATCCCTTGGCGGCTTGCCGATGCGGATAAAACTGGCAAACTAGTTTGGCACGGCGGGGTGGATATTGCGGACTATGCCACGCTCCAGCGTTTGTTTGCTACCTGCAATGCCGATTATCTCGTGCACGCGGCCGCTTATGGGGTGAACGCACAACGCCAAGATCGCCTCGAAAGCGTCCGGACCAATGTGCTGGGAACCACTGCGGTATTAGAGGCCGCGACGCAGGTTGAATTTCGTCGTATCCTGGTGTTGGGTACTGCCTTGGAACTTCAGCCCGCTCTTGAACCATTAACGGAACAAGCTCCGCTGGCCCCCGGTTCTTTGTATGGAGTTACCAAGGCTGCCGGCTTTTTGCTGGCCGACATGTATCGTAAACAGCATGGTTTACCACTGACCTACCTGCGTTTGTTCACCACTTATGGACCACGCGAAGAGTCCGATAAGTTGATTCCCTATATTATTCGCAGTTTTCAGTCTGGTGGCAGCCCGACCTTGAAAAATCCTAATCAGGTACGGGATTTACTTTACGTGGCGGATGTGGCTGCGGCAATCGGTAAGATTATTTATGCGTCACAAACCATTCCCGGTGTACTGCATCTTGGGAGTGGTTTCGCTCTGACTATCGGTCAGATCGCGGAACAGATTGCGTCGGTCTTGCATCGTTCATATTCCGTTCCCTCGGTACATGAAATGGGCTACGCTGCTAATCCACAAAAGATTTGCCAACATGGCTGGTCGCCAGCAATTTCGCTGGCACAGGGAATACAAATGACCGCGAACTGGTATGAGCAAAATGGAGCATACAACAAATGAAGTTATTGATTACGGGTGGAGCCGGCTTTCTTGGTTCAAATTTGACCGCAGAAGCAATCAAGCATTCATGTGATGTGGCGGTGTTGGATAATCTAACCCGTTTCGGGGCACACGAAAACTTGCAATGGTTACGGTCACTGGGGAAATTTAATTTTTATTATTGCGACACACGTAACGCTGATGATGTTACTAATGTAATTGCTCAATACCAACCGGATGTGGTATTTCATGTTGCCGGTCAAGTTGCCATGACCACTTCGCTGGCGCGACCTCGTATGGACTTTGAGACCAATGTGCTTGGCACATTCAACGTCCTTGAAGCTTTGCGCCAGTGGAACCCAAAAGCATGTTTGATTTATTCCTCCACCAACAAGGTGTATGGCGACTTGGAAGACCAGATTTATCAGGAAACCCCAACGCGTTATGTATGCCCCAAGTATCCCAAGGGTTTTCCCGAAACAATTGCATTGGATTTTCGCACCCCGTATGGTTGTTCTAAAGGTGCTGCCGATCAGTACGTACTGGATTATGGCCGTCGATTTGGGTTGCGGACGATAGTGTTTCGCCACTCAAGCATGTATGGTGGTAGACAATTCGCCACGTATGATCAAGGTTGGATTGGTTGGTTCTGTATGCAAGCCTTGTTAACCAAGCAGAACCCCGAACATCGCTTTACTATGTCGGGCAATGGCAAACAGGTTCGAGATGTGCTGCATGCGGAAGATATGGTGCGGTTGTATTTTCAGGCGATGGAATCAACCGTCCATGCAGAGGCATTTAATATTGGAGGTGGTTCAGATGGCAGTCTATCACTTCTGGAATTGTTCAGTATGCTCGAGGAACTGACTGGAGTGAAGATGAATGTTGATATGTTGCCTCCCCGCGTCAGTGATCAAAAAGTATTTGTGGCTGATATTGCGAAAGCAGGAGCATTGATTAATTGGTGTCCCAAAGTATCCACTCGAGATGGGTTAACTAAAATGATCGATTGGTGTAACACATCTGGATACAGGAAAATATAAAATGGATAATAGGAAGCATGTGCTTTTGTGTGCTGATGCATTTAGGAGTAGTGCGTCAGGTGGGAATGTTGCTATAACAACCGCAAAGCTACTCATCTCTTCTGGATATAAAGTGTCTGTGCTTAATTCAGAAGGTGGGAAATATGACTCGGTTGATAATGTGTGTGTGTACAATTATCCAATTGAGAATAACGCGATATTTAATAATGGCGTGATGCGAGATTACCGTGGGAGTTGGTTTGCGATTTTGCTAAATAAAATTAAGCCTGACATAGTTCATGAATGTTCATTTAATATAGGTAAGCCAAGGTATATAATAAGCATCGCAGTGAAACTTGGTATAAAAGTTGTGCTCCAGCCATGGATACACGATTATTTTTGTTGTAAAACATACGGTTACCATGATGCCCGCGTAGAGGCATGTACAAAATGTTTGGATGAGGGATTTACATCATCTGTTAAGATGGGTTGCGATAGCATATTCGGTCTGCTAAGGTCGTATCGAAAAAGTCGTATCCGACGTATAGCTATTAATAGTAAAATTACATGGATTTCTACTTGCAGTTCCACTGACGACTTACTTTGTCGTTATGGCGTTAATCCTAATAACATTAAGAGAGTTAATCTAGTTTTTCCTAAAGACAGATCTTACAAATCTACATCTTTTACAAACAAAGATTTCATTTGGTATGGTCAACCGATTCGTGCCAAAGGTTTTCACTTGCTCGAAAATATTGCACGCCAATGCCCAAATGTGAATTTTAAATTATTCCCTGGGTCGAAATATGTTCCACAACTTACGGATGTTAAAAATGTACAAATAGATACTAGAATTACATGGAGTAACGGGTTGGTAAAGCAACTATGTGATTGCTATGCTGTTATATTACCAACTTTATGGCCAACCACACCAGAATATGTATTACTTGAAGCAATCGGGCATGGTAGACCCGTCATAGCTTTTAATGTTGGTGCGCACAGAGATATATTGATGAATGGTCGAGATAGTCTCATTTCTGAGCCTGTCGATATTGACGGGATGTGTGCAAATATCAAATCCATGGCTATGGATGAAACATTGCGGAATAAACTGTCAGAGGGGGCTATTGAAACATTCAACGATTATGCCGATGAAAAAAAATACGTTGATTCGCTCGAAAAATCTTATGGGTGGAAATAAGTAGTGACATTTAAACGCCAAACAATTATAAACCTAATATCCAATTATGCAAATACTACATTCGTAATAGTCACATCAATTGTTATGGTTCCATTATACCTCAAATATTTCAATATGGATGTATATGGCGCATGGATGGCATCTGGAAACATCGTGGGCATGTTGGGATTGCTTGATGGTGGTATTAATTTGGTAATGACACAAAGATTGTCAGTTGCACATGCCAATAATGATCCCAGAGAATTCTCGAAATATTTCACATCAGGAGTTATAGTTTCACTAGCTTTTACTGTGCTTATACCGATTATATGTCTTTATTATTCAGGCTCTGTGCCGAGAATGATAAATTATCATGTTGATTATCAGAGAGATGAAATTATACTAGCTTTCTCTTTGGCCAGCATTGGGGCATTTATGTCCTTTAATTATTCGACATTGTCAACTGCATATCAAGCTTTGGGTAATGTGACCGAAACTGCGATTGTTTCCTTGTCTATTGCAATTATTGGTGTTGTATCCACAATATTAAGCCTCCGTTTTGGGTGGGGAATAACATCACTCGCTATTGGCCAATTAGTTAGACCTTCTTTGGGTGTATTTTGCCTAATTATATTGATGATCCCTATTTGGAGACGCAAGGTTGGAACAGTATTAATATTTGACCTTAAAAAAATTGTTTATATGCTCAAGACGTCTATGTTTATTATGGCGACAAGATTGGTAGGGCAATTGGCCGGCAATGCAGAATCTTTGATCCTTTCGAATATGATAGACACAAGAACTGCTGGAATATGGGCGGTATCTTCTAGATCAATAAGTGTTATAGGTGGACTGATGGCTCCTATAGGTAGTTCAATGTTTGCTCCAATCGCAAAAAAATTTACAACTCAGCAATTACATGAAAGTTGGAAATTAATAAGTAAATATATTGTTGCGATATCGACTATATCAATAATATTGCTTTCTACTGCAGTCGCAATGAATGGAACTTTTGTGGGATTATGGGTTGGATATCAGAATTATGCCGGCGTTGAATGCGATATATTAAACGCTTTCGCTGTGTATTTTGTGGCGAGGATAAGTTTTTCCGGACTCATCATTGCGGCTAAAGGCAATAACAAGACTTCATCTTTCTGTAGCAGTGTTGGATCAATAGCGCAATTAGGTACAGTGTTTATGTTGGTAAGCCAACTCGGTATTATTGGATTGCCACTGTCGAAAATTATCGGATCGGCAATAATTACATTGCCGTTAATCGCGTACTATCAGGCAAAAATATTTCGTGTTGAATACTATGTATCTGCAAAAATAAACTATGCTGGACTGTTAATGCTCGTCGTGACAACAGCTATCGCATCGATTGTGTCAATACTTACATTATATTACTTGGCCAACTGGTTCGCATGGGTCTCTGTCTCAGTATTAGCATTTTCTATAATATGCTTCTATATGTATAATATGAATGATTCATTGAGGATAGTGTACGAAAATAATTTCAAACCTCGTTTAATATCCGTTTTTACTTCTGCCAGGTAGTTGTATATGGTAGGATATGTGTGATAACACTATACAAACAAGTTTCATGGTCGGTTCTGGCTGTTGCTACAAATATACTTACCCAAATAACTGCCACAGTTGTTCTGGTACGTCTACTTCAACCCACTGATTTCGGCGTCATTACTATTGCCTTCTTACTCCTGCGTTTTGTAGGATATTTTGCAGAACTGGGCATGCTGCAAACTTTGGTTCAATGGTCTGATCTTCAGCCTCGGCAATTACATACCGCCTTTACCGTGTCACTACTTTTGAGTGGCCTCTTCCTGCTGGTGATTGTGGTTGGCGCGCCCTATGCTGTCATTTTTATTGACCATCCACAATTGGCGGTCGTCACCATCATGCTGGCTGCAGGTTTCATCATCCAGTCCCTTAGCCTTCCGGCATTAGTTATCTTGCAACGCGATCTGTGCTATCGGGTTATCAGCGTCAGTGAAATGATTGCCTGTGCGGTCGGGTTTTTATTAGTGGCCATACCCTTGGCCGCGCTGGGTTTTGGGGTATGGTCCCTAGTGGCTGGCGCGCTGATGCAATTAACGGTTGGCTTGGTTATCCGCTATGCTTGGACACGCCATACTTGGCGTCTGGCTTTTGATCTAGGGTTTATCCGTCATCTTTTTCGCTTTGGTGGCACCCTGTCACTTTTAGGCTTCCTCCAATTTCTAACCCAATCCGCCGATCAATTTCTCGTAGGCCGCTATCTGGGGGGCGGTAGCTTGGGGGTCTACAACCGAAGTCTGACCCTCGTCAATGGTCCCCTCAACGCGTTAAGCGCCGCAATCGTGCGGGTCCTTTTTCCCCATCTAGCCCGGCAACAACATGATCGTCCCGCATTCGCCCAGATTCTTACCCGCCAAATTGGCCTACTCGCACTGCTGCTGTTTCCCCTAGGTGGGCTGGCTTTGGGTTGGGGAATTATCGCCGTTCCGTTACTTTTAGGCCTCGCGTGGACGAGTGGTACCGGAGTCTTCATGGCCTATGCCGCGCTACTGCCCATTTTGGGTACGATCAGCCTGCTGGGTACAGCGCTCACAGCATTGGGAGCGCTTCGTGGCTGGCTGGTAGTTGAGGCGGTATTTCTGACCATAACCGTTTGCGCCTTAATCTATATCCTTCGGCCGTACGGCATGGTCGCCGGGGCTTGGACCGTGGTCTTGATTCAAGCATTTCGTGGTTTGGTTTTTCTCGGTATGCTCCAACTAGCGCACGGCATCATCCTCTCCACCACCCTGCGCTATCTCGGTTTGGCCCTGCAATCGGCGCTGATTCCCAGTGCCCTTGGTATGCTGTCATGTTGGCTGCTGGGTACGCATGGCTGGCTGATTGTGCCCGCATTTATTTTTCCGTTGCTGGGGATGTGGCTTTTCGTCCGTTTATGGGCTCATCGGGCATATAGTGAACTATTGAATGAAGTCTCGGGAATAGCCACAAACCTGCCCAACGTGGTGCGGGTATTTTTGGCGCGTGGTTTCGGAGTAACGGTTGTCAATGTCTGAACGTACGATCCACATCATCATTAACGGCGGACTGGGCAACCAGCTTTTTCAATATGCGGCTGGCGTCTATTTCGCGCAGGCGTGGCAAGCCAAACTACGCTTATACACACCTGGGGATGAAGGCTGGACCCGCGAATATCCTCGTCCCTACCGGTTGGCAGTTTTTAATCTACCGCAGCAGGCATGTCCGTCAAGTTTGTTCGCGCGGTTGGTGCGTTCACAACGCTATGACCAATTGCCCGGTGGCCGTTGGCTCTTGCGGATATTGAGTGGTGCTCATGTTATCAACGAATTTGATACTCATGGATTTACTCCGGCGGACCATTTTCCAATCCCCGGTCACAATGTTTGGATGTTGGGCTACTGGCAAGCGGCGGGATATCCCCAGACAGTTGCGGACACTTTGCGTCAACACCTGACCTTTGCGTCCCCCGCTACCGGCCGGAATGAGGAACTCTTGCATACGATCACCCAACAATCTTATGCCGTTTCGCTGCACATTCGTCGAGGGGATTATCAATTGGTAGGGGGGGGGCATTTGCTTTTGCCCCTAAGTTATTACCATCGGGCCATGGCCCGTCTGAGTGAACATGTCCCCAACCCCCATTTTTATGTGTTCTCGGATGATATCGCTTGGGCCCGGGCTAATTTACCCACGGATTGTCCCACCACGTTCGTAGACCATAACGATCAGCACCACGGCTTCGAGGATTTGCGTCTAATGAGTGCCTGTCGGCACCATATCATTGCCAACAGCAGTTTTTCGTGGTGGGGGGCTTGGTTGGGAAAACCTGATGCCAGCGTGACTCTGGCCCCAGCCCCTTGGGTTCCCGGGCGTCCGGTTAAACCCGCAATTTATCCCTCTGGCTGGCAGATTATAAATTATCAATAATGTGAGTTATGGCCCTGCGTAAAACCTTAAGCAATATCCCGGCGGTACGCAACTTTTATTATTGGTGCCGCAGTTGGGAGCAATCTCCCTGGTTATACCGATCCTTTCTGCGCTATCGATTTGGCACATCCGTAGGGATAGGCACTACCCAGCCTGCGCATTTTCTAACCGTCCGTTCCCACACTGGTGCCAATATCGGCCACCAACTGACCAACTGTCTGGCCGGACATCTGCTGGCCAAGCAATATGGTCTGACCTACGTTCATCAGCCCTTTTCCCGTCCGGAATGGGAGACTTTTCTCGGTATGGGTTACGGTGTCCAAACCTTTGCTGAATTGCGCGCCACCGAGATCAAAGTTGTGCGTCTTCCGCAGTTGCCGAAAACACAAATGCCGGGATTCTTGGAAACCGCTCTAACCCGTACCTACCACCGCCAACCCGTCCTGTTTTTCCTGAATGATTTGTCCTGTCGTGATCTCACCAGCGCGGTACCACTGCTGCGCCGCCAATATGAACACGCCCGGCAACTGGCTCCGATGGCAAGTTACTTCACCGCCGATCGGCTCAATGTGGCGTTACATATCCGGCGCGGCGATGTGGCCAAAATGCGGGCCGAGAATGACTCCAACTGGCGCGAACGATGGGTGGAAGTGGATTATTTCGTCAACGTCGCCCGCGGAATCATCCAAGCTTTGCCGGCGGTCCCGATCGCTTTTCATGTGTACAGCCAGGGGAATACCCCAGAACTTGATCCCTTGCGCGCTTTACCCAATGTTCATTTTCATCTGGATGAAGATGCCCGTATTTCCTTCCACCATATGAGCATTGCCGATATTCTGGTGTGTAGTCCCAGTTCTTTTTCGTTCAAAGCGGGGATGATTTCACGCGGGGTAAAACTGATGAAATACCCTTGGTGGCACGACGTTCCGGACAATGATGAATGGATTCGTTGCAGCGCGGATGGCACTTTCCCGCTGGAAAAGCTGGCACGTATAATTACCCTCAAACACAGACCCATACTCGCCCAATAATTACCATGCAACAGCATTCCCAACCTGTTAGAATTCTTGTACTCGGACAGAGTCATAATTTCCCGGTAGATCATGCGGGCGGCCATGATGGATTCGTGCGTTTGCTGCAGGAAGATAAAATCGCGGCGTATGACCACCTGTCCGCTCTGGATCTGGCCCAACGCTTTGGTTGGCAGGGCATGTGGTCCGAAGTGAAGCGCAAAGTCGCAGAGATGAATGCCAACGTGCTCTTTCTGCGTTTCTTTCATCATCAACAAGCCACCGATCCCACCGCGGGTTTGCTGGCCATCAAGCAGTTGCCGCATAAGCCCATGATCATTACCAGTCTGGGTGATCCGTTTGGCCGCTGGTTCAATACCATGCCCAGTTCATTTATCGCCGCCGCCAAATTGGCCGATTTGACCACCTTGACCGGCATGGGTTATTTGGCGGCACAATTGCAGGCCCAGCGGGCAAAAAATCTGGTCTTGATGCCCAATGGCATCTGCCAGGTTCGCTTCCAAATTGCTCCAGAGACTACGCCCAATCCCGAATTTGACGTCGTCTTTATTGGCAGTCGTGTCCACGCCCGCAATCCATTGGGGCATTATTTCTGGACCTCGCGGAATCGCACGCGTTTTGTGGATGCACTGGCCCGGCGTTACGGCCGCAAGTTCGGCCTGTTCGGGAAAGGTTGGAATGGATATGACTGTTGCCAGGGGGAAACTAAATATGCAGATCAACACCAGACTTACCGTCGCGGCCGGGTAGCCGTCGGAGGCATGCCCAACGGCTACCACGATTATTACATGTCGGACCGGGTGGTGATCGGACTTGGTTCAGGTGTTCCCTTTGTAGATTTTCATATCCCAGGTGTCGAAAAAATCTTCCCTGATGGTCAGGCTTGGTGGCTGGCTCATAGTCTGTCCGACTATGTTAAAAAAATTGATCATTTACTGGATCGTGATCCCGCAGAGATATCCCGGCAAAGTCGTGCTACGGCGGAAAATATTTTCGCTCAGCACACGAGTTACCATCGGACGTTGAACACGATCAATATTACCAAGGACCTGCTAGAGGCACGAAGGACGGGAAATCCTGCACCATTGCCGACGTTGGAATATCTTCCTGAATCCCGTAATTATGGTGGCTTCCCATATCCAATCGTGGTGAATTGGCAGGGATGATTTCTATAGCTGGTTGAAGAGATTATACATTGATATCAAAAATACTATCAAAAATTCATTCACGCTTCCAGAAAAAAGCTCCGGAACCAGTTCGATTTATTGGTGGTCAAAAGCCCAATTATACTTGCGGTGATAAAACTTATTTGAATGGACTCGACATTTATTGTTGGGATCTCACGTATGACGGTCACGATCGGTAATTACTGCTCGATCGCTGATCGTGTCGTCTTTATCGCAGGGGGTGAGCACGATAAGGACTGGGTATCAACGTATCCATTTATTGAACGCTTGAAACTTGAAAACCTGGTTAAATTTAAGAAACCAAGGTTTAAAGGGAATATCTCGATCGGTAACGATGTTTGGATCGGACATGGTGCCACAATTTTAAGTGGCGTTTCGATTGGTGATGGTGCGGTCGTTGGGGCAATGTCCGTGGTTACAAAAGACGTCCCGCCTTACGCAATTGTTGTGGGATCGCCTGCAAAAGTAATCAAATACAGATTTACCGAATCGCAGATAGAAAAACTAATGAAAATACAGTGGTGGAATTATAGCGAAGATAAAATAAGAGAGGTTATGTCGCAGCACCTGACGGATATTGATAGTTTTATCCGAAGCTGTGAAAAGTGATCTTCGCGTCATGATGTAGAAATACTTACTTGTATTTATGTGGTACTATTGTACTCGCGAGTTTACAAAAGGTGGCTGAATGAAATTCGGTCTGATATCAACCCAAAATACCAATATTGGTGATGATTTTATTCGTCAAGGCATAATTAATGTGCTTTTGGCGAAATATGCCGCGAATTGTGAACTGCTGGTGGTCAATAAACATAGGCCGTTGGATATATATAATAATAAGGCGAGTGAACTGTTTGGCAAAGTATTCAAATATATGGAACATAATCGGTGGTTATACCGAGTTTCGCACACCAGTGAAGCCATGACATCTAAGTTGTTTAAATTATTTGCACCTGATATCTTGATTGATGTTAATTATGTCATCGAATGTGGAATGCCGGTTTTGTATCCGAAGTGCAATCAGGCCAATTGGGCACGAATAATCTGGCCTAATGCCGTATTCCCCCGCGTGAATAAAATTCCTTTTACCATTTTGGCAGCTGGCGCTTGTTACCCTTGGGAAACACGTGGACAAGTTCTAGATAGCTTTGCGGCATCATCAGATGGCAGGTATGCCCATTCCTTGGCCCGGCATGCCAGAAAATTAACCGTTCGCGACCTTTTGTGCCAAGAGTTATTTAAGGCCGTGGGGGCGGAGGCCACACTATTACCTTGTACCGCATTTCTGGCTGGCTGTCACCATCTGGCCGATCAGGATGATGGTATTATCTATGTGAATTTTATGGAGGGTGGCGGGCACTTTCATTGGGGGCAAAACATTGACCCCATGACTTGGCGGCAAACTTTTCTGGAAGTGTTACGCCGGGTTCGCGCTGATTTACGGGTGGTGTGGATCGCCCACAAT
>Ga0194061_1002108_pt1 | contig 11081 bp, 8 predicted proteins | sample SepL2221m_MetaG_FD_163423 | JGI IMG/M metagenome (GOLD analysis project Ga0194061, IMG submission 163423) | Anoxic zone freshwater microbial communities from boreal shield lake in IISD Experimental Lakes Area, Ontario, Canada - Sep2016-L224-21m | ecosystem: Environmental > Aquatic > Freshwater >...
GGAAGAAGCTTCGCGAAGACTCCCGCGACCACCAATACAGCGTCGAGTGCCAACCAACTTATTAAATTAGCCGATCTTGCTGTGGGGAAAACTCACGAGTTCGTCGCTCCAGGTGGTGAGCCGGCGATTCTTTTTCGTACCAAAAATGGAGTGTTTGCATATTCCGAGATTTGTAGCCATCAGGGCTGCACAGTTGCCTACTCTCTTGCAGATAAAACGCTTCAGTGTCCCTGCCACGGGGCGGTTTATGACCCGTTTAACGATGCGAAAGTGCTTGGAGGTCCTGCCCCCGCTCCACTTTCCAAGATTAAGGTGGCCATTGAGGGAAGTTGGATCGTCCTCGTTTAGCTATTCCTCCACAGAGGAAAAACTCTCATCAAATTTTCAGTAAAAGTTCAAGTTAGATCCACCCTCTCTAACTAGATTTACTCGTAATCGTCGAAGGAGTTAAAAATGCGCGGTACCCACGCCTTGAAATCTTATTTTGGTCGATCCACCGCTATGAAGGTGGGTTCTGGATTTGTATTGGGAGCCGCGCTGGTGGGTGGAGTTGCATCCGCGGTTGTGTCACCAGTGCCATCAGTGAAAGCGTGCGTTGATAACAAAACGCAGGCAATGTATTTGTCTCCGACTGGAACCTGTGCAAAGACAAGAACTTTAGTTGAACTCGGCACGGGAGGGATGAGCGTAAAAGCCGTGGCGGCAGCGGTCACTCCAAGTGTGGTCACCGTTAGCGTCGTTTCGAGCGCCGGAAACGGGACAGGTTCAGGATCGATTATTCAGACGAGTGCGACATCAAGTTTTATCATGACCAACAACCATGTTGTGGAAAGTGCTGCAACTGCTGGTGCCAAGATGACAGTTGAGTTTTCTAACGGGGATAGGGCCGATGCGACAATTGTCGGTCGCGATAGCACGTATGACTTAGCGGTAATAAAAGTTGCAGTTGGCAACCTTCCCGTTATCGCCTTTGGTGATTCTTCTACATTGAACATTGGAGATCCAGTTATTGCAATTGGTTCACCGCTCGGACTTTCCAGTACTGTCACTAGCGGAATAGTTTCTGCACTGAACCGTCCCGTCACAACAGGCAGCACTAGCGTCACATCATTTATCGATGCAATTCAAACGGACGCAGCTATTAATCCGGGTAACTCGGGTGGAGCACTTGTTGATGCTCAGGGAAGAATAGTTGGTGTCAATTCGGCGATCGCTTCTCTATCTTCTAGCTCAACGTCACAGAGTGGAAGCATCGGACTTGGTTTTTCCATTCCAATTAACGAGGCAAAACGGATTGCGAACGAATTGATTGCAACGGGTAAATCAACAAGACCAGTACTCGGAGTCTTTTTCGATAACACCTACACGGGAGTCGGGGCGAAGATCGCTTCCCTTAGCTCAGGCGAAGGAGCGCAAGTAGCTGGAATGCCAGCGGGGGCGATCATCAAATCTATCGATGGTTTCCGAATTGCAGATCAAGTCTCGGCGATCGTGAAAATTCGCTCCTACGCCCCATCCTCAGTGGTCTCCATTGTTGCCGATCTTCCCAACGGAACGACAAAGACTTTCACGGTCACCCTCGGCTCTGCGCCTTCACAGTGATCGCGGCTTGAGGCGCGATAGACTGAGGTATGGCACTTTTCAGATTGCAAATATCTCTTCCCGATAGACCTGGATCGTTGGGGGCTCTTGCTTCCGCAATTGGTTTTGCTGGAGGCGATATTAGGGGATTGGTTGTCATGAAAAGTGAGGACGGTCGCGGATATGACGACATTACTGTCGCCATCCCAGGAAATGACCCAACAGATTTGCTAAATATTTTGCGCGAAATTGGCGGAGTGGAGGTACTCAACGTTATTGCTGTTGAGTAATTTGCGCTCCTTGGCTGGGCAAAGATGCGAAGAATCTAGGAGCTTCAAAGTTATTTAACGCGAAGGCTTTTTCTATCGCAGTTGAAGTACTTTTTGCTTCTGCCACACTAACTAAAGCTATTGCGCTACCGCCAAATCCTCCGCCAACCATGCGAGATCCAAGGGCTCCTTCCTTTTGCGCCGTTTCGACTGCAAGATCGAGTTCAGGGCATGAGACCTCATAGTCATCTCTTAGTGAAGCGTGAGAACTGTTTATTAACGCACCAAAGAGCGAAAAATCTTTTTGTTCAAGTGCGACTACTGCGTCAAGAACTCGTTGCATCTCCGTAACTGCGTGACGGGCTCGAAAGAACTCCGTCTGAGTTAATTTATCTTTTGAGGAATGGAGGGCTTCTAACGAAAGATCGCGCAAGGAAGGCACATTCAATTTCATGGCCACAGATTCGCAGGCCGCACGTCGAGTCGCATAGCCTCCGTCTACAAGAGCATGATGCGCGCGGGTATCAACAACAAGAAGTTCCAAGTCATTAGAAGCAAGGTCGAAGGGAATCTGACGAGTTGTTAGGTCGCGACAATCCAAAAGTAGAGCGAACCCCTCTCTAGCCATGAGCGAAACGGATTGATCCATTATTCCGCACGGCATTCCTACAAAATCATTCTCAGCCTTTTGTGTGGCTCGTGCTAAATACTCCAGCGAAAGCTCAAATCCAAAAAGCTCATTTATTGCATAAGCGACGCTACATTCGAGCGCCGCCGAAGATGAAAGTCCAGCGCCGAGGGGGACTCGGCCATCTACAAGAATATCCATTCCATGAGTTACTGGATTGTCTGCGTTGATTGCCCAAATTACGCCAATTATGTAATTTTCCCACCCACGTTTGGTTGGTAGACGAATTTCATCAAGAGAAATCGTATGAATTTCAGATTTACGTTGGGCAGATGCAATCTTTATGAGACGATCATCGCGTTTGCGCAGGGCCGCAAATGTTCTGTCTTTAATCGCGAATGGAAGAACAAATCCTTGGCTGTAATCAATGTGCTCACCAATCAGATTGACTCGACCTGGCGCTTCTGCAACGAGATCAGGACTTACTCCGTAGACGGAATTGAAGAGCTCCTGGATATTCACCTAGAAGCAGCCGCATCTGCCACCATAGCGTTGATATCGCGAACAGGACTCCAACCCAGAATCGCTTTTGCCTGAGAGATATCAGCGATTAATACCGCTGGATCACCCGGGCGACGTGGCGAATCAATGTATGGAACTTGGTAACCAAGTGCATGCGAAGCCGCGGACAAAACTTCTTTTACCGAATAACCCGTTCCGCTTCCCAAGTTAATTATTTTATGCGCCGACTCTTCAATTGCACCCAGGGCGCGAATGTGGGCATCAATCAGGTCTACTACGTGCACATAATCCCTTATGCAAGTTCCGTCCGGGGTGCCCCAATCCACCCCAAAGATTTTTACTGGATTCTCAGAGGTGCTCTTAAGGATGTTGGGAATCAAGTGAGTCTCTGGATCGTGGCGCTCTCGCAGCCAACCTCGCGTTGACTGAAGTGCACCGGCAACATTGAAATATCGAAGACTGGCTGCAGCCAGCCCGTAAGCCTTTGCCTCATCGGTAATCATCGCGTCGATGGCCAACTTCGTAGCACCGTATGCATTTGTGGGTCGCGTTGGGGCTGTTTCACGAATCGGAACTTGCTCTGGCTCCCCATAAGTGGCTGCCGAAGATGAAAATACAAGTTGCTTTACGCCTGTTTCGCGCATCTCATCTAGCAAGTTGCGGCTTCCCACAACATTGACTTTCCAATAGAGCTCAGGTTTCGCGACGGATTCCCCGACCAATGATTTGCCGGCAAAATGGATAACGGCCGAGCATTCTCGGAGTGAGTCTCGTATTGCGTCGCGGTCCAGCAATGATCCCTGAATGAATCTGACACCGCTTGGCACGGAATCGGCATGCCCCGTGCTGCAATCATCGAGCACAGATATGTCGAAACCTTGTCCTAATAATATTTCAACGGCCGTGCTTCCTATATATCCGGCTCCGCCGGTGACCAGAATTCGAGTCATTTGGCAATCACTACCTCACGCAATTGTTGTGCAGATTGTTCGGGCAACATATCCATAATGAATGCTCCCATCGCTGACTCCGAACCGGCGAGATACTTTAATTTACCAGGCGCCCTTCTTACGCTCGTGATTTGCCAATGAAGGCGAAGAAGATCGCGACCTTCTCGAACTGGCGCCTGATGCCAAGCGGCGATGTACGCCATCGGAATGTTAAATACTCGATCTAGCCGTTGAAGAACTTCAAGAGCAATTTCAGGAAATGCATCGCACGCCTCGGCAGAAAGTTCGGTCAAGTCAGCCACCGGCGAAACTGGCGCCACGTGAATTTCGAATGGATATCGGGCGGCGAATGGAACGAATGCGATCCAGTGATCGTTCTTTGCAACGATGCGGATTTCATCGCGAATTTCTCGGGCTACAAGATCATCAAATAGTACTTTTCCTGTTTGCTGGAAGTACTCCGTTGCTGCCCGCAACATTTTTTCCGTTTTTGGAGGCAAATAGGAATAGGCATAAATCTGCCCATGGGGATGCATGAGCGTCACCCCGATTTCCTCGCCTCGATTTTCAAAGGGAAAGACTTGCTGGATGAAATCCAGTTCTGAAAGTTCGGATGTGCGATCCCGCCATGCTTCTAAGACTGTCCGCACTTGTCGTGGTGACAGGTCAGCGAAGGACTGCCCATGATCGGGTGTAAAACACACAACTTCACAGACGCCCGCTGCAGGTGCGATGGGAGTATCTGGACCCATATTTTCAGGAAGAGACCATTCACCATTGGGTGGCCGCAAAGATGGAAAGCGGTTATCAAAAACTACAACTTCAAAGTCAGACTCGGGAATTTCACTTAAACCCGCGCTTGTCGTTGGGCACAAAGGGCACAACTCTTTTGGAGGCAGAAAGATTCTGGTCTGTCGATGTGCTGCGAAGGCTATCCATTCTTTAACAAGGGGATCCAAACGCAACTCGCCTATCGGGGGTTGCTCTTCTACGGGTCGAAGGTCAACGGCCTCTCGCAACTGAGATGCTGTGTCGTAATAACGGATTGTTCGTCCATCGGCCATTGTTCGGTTATTGCGCCTTACTCCGGCCGCTAAATCTTTGATCTGCCTCATAGTGTCGTTACTCTACCGATATGGATAAGCAATCAGCACTTATTTCTTCGCCAACGAGTTCATTCTTCTGCGAAGTTCAGGATGGCGCCCTCATCATTCGCCATTGGGGCGCACCCTTAACAGGAGATCTTTCTGAAGTTGCTCGGGCGATGCGGCCATCCGTACCAAATAGCGGGTTTGATTCGCCAGTGGCTGCGGGGATTATGCGTGAGAGCGCCCGCGGATTTTTGGGTCAACAGAGTCTTGTCGGACATGGACAAGCCGGTGCATGGTCGACCAAATTTGAAGTTGTTGCTTTCTCTTCTACAAGCTCCGAAATCAACGTGACACTAAAAGACTCAATCGCGAATTTGGAGGTGAGCGTTCATTTCGAACTTGATATCTTCGGTGTTCTCACTGAAAAGGTGCGGGTTACTAATCTAAGCGAAGCCATTTTTCACCTTAACGATTACATTCACTGGCTGCCTTTGCCTCGCGAAGCATCACAAACTTTGGACTTCGTGGGCCGGTGGTCAAATGAACGTAATCCCCAACGCAGGACGATCGCAACTGGAACATGGATTCGCGATTCCCGTGAGGGGCGCAGCGGTCACAACTTCTCCATCGCAGAAATAGCCCTAACGCGTGAAACGAATTTCCAGTCAGGACAAGCTTGGGCGGTAAGCATTGCGTGGAGTGGTAATTCCCAATATGCGGTTGAACGTATTTGGGACGGCACACAGTCAATTGGAGGAGGAGAGCTGCTACTGCCGGGTGAGGTGAAACTTGGCAAAGGGGAGAGTTATGAGGCACCGGATCTGATTGCCGTATATACGGCGCAGGGTCTTGACGGCTTAAGCAATTCTTTTCATTCGCATATTCGCGCGCGATCGCATCATCCATCTCGTCCGCGACCTCTAACCCTCAATATGTGGGAGGCAGTTTATTTTGCCCATGACGAGGAAAATATCAAGAAGATCGTGGATGTCGCCGCTGAAGTTGGCGTAGAGCGAGTAGTTCTAGATGATGGTTGGTTTCACTCTCGTCGTGATGACCGATCAGGCTTGGGGGATTGGGTCATAGATCCACTCGTTTGGCCACAGGGATTAACCCCAGTGATTGAATATATTAATTCCAAGGGGATTGAATTTGGGCTCTGGTTTGAAGGCGAGATGGTAAACGTCGATTCAGATCTTTATCGCGCTCATCCGGAGTGGATTTTGCATGAGTCGAAGCGAGTGCCTCCAGAATGGCGCCACCAACAAGTTCTCGACCTGGGACATGAGGGCGCATTCGAGCACGTACTCAGCCAAGTAGACGCTGTTCTGAGTGCGAATAACATTGCGTACATAAAGTGGGATCACAATCGTGTTTTGGTTGATGCCGGACACTTGGGGCAAGCTGGCGTGCGACGTCAAACTGAAGCGATTTACAGACTCTTTGCTGAGTTGAAAGTTCGACATCCAAAGTTAGAGATTGAATCATGCGCCTCAGGAGGCGCTCGCATTGATCTGGGTGTAATCGATTATGTCGATCGTTTTTGGACGAGCGATAATAATGACGCTCTTGCTCGCCAGACGATTCAGCGCTGGACAATGCAAGTAATTCCTCCTGAACTTTTGGGTACGCATGTTGGACCAACACACGGACATCAGACTGGTCGAACGCTAGAACTTTCCTTCCGTGCCGTTACTGCGCTCTTTGGCCATGCTGGTATGGAATGGGATATCACTGAGGCTGACTTAAAACAAAGAAAAGTATTGGCGACGTGGGCAAATTATTACAAAGACAATCGGGAATTCCTGCACAGCGGTCGGATGGTGCGAGTTGATTACCCTGATAGTTCGGCTTACCTTCATGGCGTAACCGCTGTCGACCAATCTCGGGCAATTTATGCCTACGTTCAGTTGGAGCCAACGATTGCGGTGCATCCTGCTCCAATGAAGTTTCCACATTTGGATCCAGAGGCAACATATCTTGTGAAGGCTGTTCACCCCGCTGGCAGACCTCGCTACATGTTGGTTGAAACCCCTGAATGGCTAAGTGGCATAAAACTTTCGGGATCGGTACTGGCGAGCGTTGGAATAAGTGTTCCTATCCTTGCCCCTGCGAACGCTTTCCTGATTGAGATCACGCGAACTTAATCAACCCAATTGAGCGAACGCTCTACTGCCTTTTTCCAATGAGCGTATCCCGCTTCGCGCGTTTCACTTGTTGTCGTCGGGTGCCATCGTCGTGAAGGTTGCCACTGCTTGCGAATTTCATCTTTGTTCTTCCAAAAACCAACGGCAAGCCCCGCTGAGTAGGCCGCGCCGAGGGCTGTGGTTTCACTCACAAGTGGGCGAGTGATATCTATACCCATGACGTCGGCTTGCATTTGCATACAAAATTCATTCGCAGTGATGCCACCGTCGACTCTCATTTCGGAAAGTGGGACCCCGCTATCTGCAACCATCGCATCCATGATGTCTCTAGTTTGATAGCAAATTGCTTCTAAGGCTGCTCGTGCTAGATGGGCCTTTGTTGCCGCACGAGTGAGTCCGACGATGACGCCACGGGCGTCCGTGCGCCAATAAGGGGCGAATAGACCTGAAAAAGCAGGTACGAAATACACACCACCATTATTTTCAACGGAGGATGCAAGATTCTCTGTCTCTGCCGCAGTGGTAATAATTCCAAGTTGATCTCGAAGCCATTGGATGGCAGAGCCAGTCACTGCAACGGAACCTTCGAGGGCGTAATGCACCGGTTCATTTCCAAATTTGAAGACCACTGTGGTTAATAGGCCATTTTTCGAACGCACGATTTCAGTCCCTGTGTTTAAGAGTGCAAAGTTGCCGGTTCCATAGGTAGTTTTGGATTCACCTCGCTCGAAACAGACTTGGCCCACCATCGCGGCCTGCTGATCGCCCAGTATTCCTGCAATCGGAACCGCGCAACCAAGGGGACCAGCCGGGTCGGTCATCGCATAGATTTCCGAGGATGAACAAATCTCTGGAAGGACTTTTATTGGGACTTCGAACAAATCTAGTAACTCCTGATCCCAAGCAAGAGTTTCAAGATTCATTAATAAGGTGCGGCTGGCATTGGTCACGTCGGTGACGTGTCTTCCGCCATTGGCTCCACCGGAAAGGTTCCATACAAGCCAAGAATCTATGGTGCCAGCAAGGGCAGTGCCGCGGGATATTGCGTCCTTAATCGATGACACGTTATTTACGAGCCAATTTAATTTGCTTCCCGAAAAGTAGGGCGCAATTGTCAACCCGGTTCGGTGACGGATGAGCTCGCATTCTTGAGGAGAAAATTTAGCTAGAAAACTTGCTGTGCGAGTGTCCTGCCAAACGATCGCGTTAGATAGGGCTTGACCCGATTTCGAATCCCAAAAAACCGTGGTTTCCCGCTGATTCGTTATTCCGATTGCGACAAGGTCGGAACCTATGAGATTGGCGTTTTTTAAGGCCCCGGTAATGACCTCCTGGACTCGCTGCCAAATCTCGTTGGCATCGTGTTCCACCCAACCCGCGTGAGGAAGTATTTGGCGATGTTCCAGTTGATGCTGGCCAACGATCTTGCCCGCATGATCAAAGATCATAAAGCGAGTACTGCTCGTTCCTTGATCAAGGCTTCCGATGAACGACATCACAGACTCCACTTCGCGAATGCATTAGACTGGATTCTACTGGCGAAGTAAGCAGGGAGTGGATATGTTCAACTCGCGTTTGGATCCGCGGCAGCATAAAGATGCGTTCCGCGCCCTTGCCACGGAGAAATTTGATGTCCTAGTGATTGGCGGGGGCGTCACCGGCGCTGGTGCCGCCCTTGATGCAGCGTCGCGTGGCTTGCGAGTGGCGTTAGTGGAGCCCCGTGATTTGGCAGCAGGAACGTCTTCTCGTTCCAGCAAGTTGATTCACGGAGGTTTACGTTACCTAGAGCAATATGACTTTCGCTTAGTGCGAGAGGCCTTGCAAGAGCGTGAAGCTATGGTGACTTCGCTTGCTCCGCATTTAGTCAAACCAGTTGCTTTTCTTTATCCACTTCATGAGAAATTAAAAGATCGAACATATGTTGGTGCCGGGCTTGCGTTGTATGACGTTTTGCGGGGCTTTCAGCGAGCCTTGCCATGGCATAAACATCTGAGTCAGAAGAGTGTTGCTGAAATTGCACCTTCAATGCGTCAAGACATCGTTACTGGGGCTATCAAATATTTCGATGCCCAAGTTGACGATGCACGTCATACGATGATGATCGCTAGGACGGCAGCCAGACATGGTGCCATCATCGCATTGGGCGCTTCAGCTGAATCGCTGGTGCGCGACGGAAAACGTGTAGTAGGTGCCATCGTTAGAAATGTTGAAACGGATGAGTTGATTACGGTCACCGCTGGCGTAGTCGTTATGTGTGCAGGTGTGTGGAGTGATGAGTTACATGAAAAATTTGGGCTAAAGGCCGGTTACGAAGTTCGGATGAGTAAAGGGGCACACATAGTTCTACCAGGATCTGCAATCAAATCTGAAGTAGGAATCATTTTGAAAACTCCGGTATCTGTTCTCTTTGTGATTCCTTGGGGTGACAAGTGGATAGTTGGCACTACAGACACTGAATTTGACGGTGACCGTAATGAGCCACTAGCCACGAGAGATGACATTGACTACATACTTGCACAGGCAAATCGTGTTCTTGAACCACAGTTAAAATATGAAGACATCATTGGCGTTTATGCTGGACTTCGCCCGCTGGTTTCGCGCAAGGCGGACGCTTCGACAACAAAGCTCTCGAGAGAACACACCGTCGATCGTCCGGCGGCTGGTTTCGTCAGCATTGCTGGTGGAAAATACACCACTTATCGTGTGATGGCTCAAGATGTTATAGATCTTGGAGCGAAAGAATTACGGGGAGAAGTAAAGAAATCCGCCACGGATAAGTTACCGATAGTAGGAGCCGATGGCTATGGCGCCCTAGTCCAACAAGTACCTCTCATCGCACGAGAGTCTGGACTTTCTGAAACGACAGTTATTCATTTACTTAATCGCTATGGATCATTGATAAGTGAAATCCTCGGACTTATCGAAGCAGATTCAACTTTGTCTCAACTTTTATCGCCAGAGTTGCCGTATATCCGGGCAGAGATTCACTACGCGGCAAGCCATGAAGGAGCACGAAGTATTGAAGATGTAGTTTCTCGTCGAACCCGATTGGCGTTCGAAGCCCATGACGGCGCTGATCTTCTGCTGGAAGCAATCGCTGACATTATCGCCCCGATTCTTAATTGGGATTCTCCCACTCGTGCTGAATCTATTAAGCAATACAAGATTATTTCTGAAAGCGAGAGAATCTCGGCCCGAGAGTTACTTCCCGTTGCGGAGAAAATTAGTTCTTAATTTGATTCTTGCACGAATCCACTACGGGTTTCGGAGTTGACGTCTTCGTTGGAGTGGGAGTTGGAGAAGTTGTCGTGGTCGGAGTTGGCGTAGGCGTCGGTCCTTGAGTAAGTATGAATGCAATTGGAGTTGAGCTAGTTGCGTGGGTTCCGGAAATATCAGTAAATACTATTTGACCAGACCAAGCTCCTGCCGGAGCACCCGTCACACTTAACGTCCAACTTCCACTGGAAGCCCTTATCGCCGTTTGACGAATCAGGACAGGAATGGGCGCTAGCGGATCAGCGACAAATTTTACGGTGCCGGTTACAACCGGATTACCCGAGGGTCGAACTACATCTACTGAGAAAACGACGGGTTTGTCCGTGCTGGTGAACGTCGATTTCAGAACGGAAATCTGAGTTGGTTCGTTTACTGGCATCAGATCCGCAACTTCAGGAACCCACGTTCCTTTCATGAGATTGAGGAATGTATTTGGGGTGCCTCTAAATACATTTAAATCCACGCGCGTTCCGCTTACACCGTATTTATTCGCGATTCCGCAAGAGGTGTACTGCCACATAGTCCAGAGGGAAGTGCAATCCGATGTAGTCCACGAATGAACAAAACAACCTATATTTTTTAGTCCTGGTTGCGCGAGAGGATCTGCCGGATTAATC
>Ga0194061_1002109_pt1 | contig 11080 bp, 10 predicted proteins | sample SepL2221m_MetaG_FD_163423 | JGI IMG/M metagenome (GOLD analysis project Ga0194061, IMG submission 163423) | Anoxic zone freshwater microbial communities from boreal shield lake in IISD Experimental Lakes Area, Ontario, Canada - Sep2016-L224-21m | ecosystem: Environmental > Aquatic > Freshwater >...
TCCGCCCCCACCCCCGCCACCACCACCTCCATCATCGGTGACATCACGCCAGGCGGAAATTGCGATTGGCGAACGGCTCTTTAAGGAAACGCGGTTTGCTCAGGCGTTTCTGATTCAAAGCAAAGGCGACGTGAACGCCACAAACATTTCCGGCGACCCGGCGTTGAACACCAATGACGCGCCCGGCAGCCCGCATGATGGCGTGTTCAAAGGCAAGACGATGAGTTGCCGGCAGTGCCATCTCGAAGACGAATTCGAGGGCGTGCCCGGAGCAGGTCTGCGCATTTATACTGACTTCGCTCGCCGCACGCCCATCCCGGCGCGTGAAGACGGCAAGACGGTGACGACGCGAAATTCGCCGACACTCGTCGGAGCGTCGCTGGGACGACGCTTCTTCTTCCAGCATTACGATGGCGAATTTACGACGCCACAGGACTTGGTGATCGGCGGATTCACGGGCCGTAATTTCGGCTGGCTGGCAACGGAATCGGGCATCGCGTTGAAGAACATTGCGAACGTGATTCGCTTCGACAACGGCACCGGCGAACTGGCGCAACAGTATGGTGGTTCCTATGCGAAAGTGTTCGGTGGCGATCCGAGCGTCCCGGCGCAATTCAGACTCCCCAGGCAGTATCAGATGAACCTGACGCTGTCGAGCGATGCGAAGATCATTGCGGCTGTGGCGAATCTGGTTTCGGCGTATATGTACTCGCTGGACTTCGGACGCGACGCGAGCGGCGCACACAACAAATCACCGTACGATGTCTTCTTGATGAAGAACAATCTACCGCGCGCTCCGGCACCGCTTGAATCGACGGGCGACTATTCACGCCGTCTCGCCGGGATGGTGAATGCGCTCGCGAATCCAATTTTCGTGACGCCTGCGGATGGAAAATTCACGACGCACGCTCAGGCCTTTCAATTCGGTGCGGATGAGATCGCCGGTATGAAATTGTTCTTCGCTCCGCCCGCGCCGCCAGCGCCTCCGCAAAACGGTCCGGGTGCGCCGGGCATTCCGCGCCGGGGTTCAGGGAATTGTGTGAGCTGCCACCATGCACCGGAATTCACAGACTTTGTCTTCCACAATACCGGCGTGACACAGTTGGAATATGACGGAGTGTTCGGAAGAGGAGCGTTCGAAGCGTTGAAGATTCCGTCGCTTTCAGAACGCATCGCGAATCCTGCTGCGGCGCTTCCGGCGAACAGTTTACACCCGGATTACTCCGGCGCATTCCGCTCGATCCCGACAGCGGGCAAACCGGGCCAAGTGGATTTGGGATTGTGGAGCGTCTTCGCGAATCCGGATTATCCGAAGGCTCAGCCGATCCTGGCACAATTGGCGCTGGCGGAATTCGGGCCCGTGCCGACTGACGTGGCGCTGAACCGAACGATTGCGTCGTTCAAGACGCCGGGCCTGCGCGACCTCGGCCACTCGCAACCGTACCAGCACAACGGCAAGCAGGACACGACGCGCGACGTGGTTGACTTCTACGCTCAAGCGGGAGCGTTGATGCGGAGCGGCCACTTACGCAACGGCGACCCGCGCATGGGCGGCATTGCGCTGACACCGGTTGAGTCGTTACAGGTCTCCAAATTCCTTGATTCACTGAATGAGGATTTCACAGAATAGCGTGCTTGATTGGAGGAACACTGCTTTTGCTCAGAGCCGACGACGGTCGGCTCTGTGCTTTTTTCGTGCGGAATTTCTCTACTTGTCTTCACGAATTAAGACTCGCCTCACCACACACGTGCTTCTTCTCCTGCTCGTCATTCGAAAAAAGAGAGCTCCTGCGGCCCTAAAAATGCGTTATACTAATAACATGAGTTCTCTTTTGGAGCGCGAACGGCGAGGCGGTTATGCAAATATCTCAACACATGTCCCAGCGGATGGAACAGAAGCTGGTCATGACACGGCAGATGATCCAGTCCATCGAAATGCTGCAGTTGCCCTTGATGGATTTGATGGAGAATATCAATCAGGAATTGGTCGAAAATCCGTGTCTCGAATTGAAAGAATCCGAGCCCATTAAAGAAGTGGATGTCGACAAGCCAAAGGACGGATTGAAAGAAATTCTGCGCGAAGAAAAAGAAACGGCCAAGCAGGAAAAGGAACCGACGAACGAAACGGAAGCCCGCATCAAACGCCTCGAATCCCTGATGAACGAGTGGAACGATCCGAGTACGCGATCCAATGGTTCGGGTTCGCGCGGCGGCGGGGATGAAGATGCGAAGATGGAGGCGATGAACAACACCGCCGCCCCGTCGACAACGCTTGAAGATCATCTCATGCAGCAATTGCAACTCGTGCGCGAAGAACCGCGCTTGAAAGAACTCGCGCAATCGATCATCGGTTCGCTCGACGACACCGGTTTTCTTAAAGTGCCGTTGATGGAACTGTTCTACAATACTGAAAGCGGCTTCCGGCAGGAACTGGTCCCGGGCGGATGTTCGGATGAGGATGCGGAACTGGCGCTCGAATTGGTTCAGGGCTTCGAACCGCCGGGCGTCGGCGCGCGCACCGTCCAGGAATGTTTGCTGCTACAACTTCGGCGCATGGCGGGCGAGACTGAATTTGAAGAGAAGCTTATCGACAAACATTACGACGACCTGAGCCATAACCGGCTACCGAAGATCGCCAAAGACATGGGCGTCAGTGTGGACCGAATCAAGGAAGCATTGAGCGTCGTCGCGCATTTGAATATCAAGCCCGGACGCGGATTCGGTGGACGCCGGCCGCAGTACGTCGTGCCGGACGTTCACGTTGACGAGATCGATGGCCAGTTGTCGATCCGGATTAATGAACATTTTCTTCCGACGCTGCGCATTTCGAACGATTCGCTGCAACTGTTAAAAACAGAATCGAAGAACGAGCAGGTCCGCGATTACATCATGGGAAAATTGGGCAGCGCGATGTGGTTGATGGAGTCGGTCATTCAACGCCGCAACACGCTGAACCGGATCACACAGCAGATCGTAGACATTCAAAAAGAATTCTTCGAACACGGCCCGTCGCATCTCAAACCGCTGATGATGCAGGAAGTCGCTGAACGGATTGGCATGCACGTGTCGACCGTGTCGCGCGCGCTCGCCGGGAAGTACATTCAGACGCCGCAGGGTTTATTTGCGATGAAATATTTCTTCACCGGCGGATTCTCGACCGGCGAAGGCGAAGCCGAATCGAACCGCGCGATCATGCTGAAGATTTCGGACATGGTCAAAGTAGAAGACAAGAAGAAGCCGTTGAGCGACGAGGAAATCGTCGCGAAGCTTCTGGCTGATGGAGTCGAAATCGCGCGCCGAACGGTCGCGAAGTATCGAGAGAAATTGACTATTCCGAGCAGCCGGCAGCGGCGGGAATATTAAACGACTTGTTTCGGGTCAAGAGCCGCTCGCGCAAGCAAGCGGCAAATACCATAAGGGCGTAATGATCATGGCCGCTTGCTTGCGCGCGGGGCTCTTGGCATTGAATTCCAAACGCGAGTTACGACGCTGATTCGCCCGTCACCGCATCGAGCGTGACTTTGGTTCCGAGTTTGTTCTGTTCTTCTTCAAGAATTTTTTCGTCGAAGCGGACCATGGCGATGGCGGTGCATTCAACGGCTTCGCCTTTACCGACCGCGTCACAACCCTCTCCTGTTTTTGCTTTAATGTTCACGGCTGTGCGCGGAATCTTCAAGCGTTCAGCGACAGCTTTGGCCATCTGCAATTTCAGTGGACCGAGTTTCGGCGTTTCGAGGTGAACAGACGCGTCGATGTTGATCACTTCGTATCCGGCTTTGCGAACAATAGCGACCGCTTTCGACATCAACTCCATCGAATCAGCGTCCTTCCATTTCGGATCGTTGTCCGGAAAATGGTAGCCGATGTCGCCCATGCCTGTCGCGCCGAGAATGGCGTCGATGATCGAATGCGCCAGTACATCGGCATCCGAATGTCCGTGTCCGCCCTTTGCGTTTTCGACGTGGACTCCGCCGATGATCAACTTGCGCCCGAAAACCAACCGATGCCTGTCTGTGCCAATACCGACTCGAAACATTGTTTGACGCTCCCGTTTGAAATGGAGTGATGATTCTAATGAGTTGTCTTCGAAAGTCGAGAACGATGGAACGTGCTCTTAAATCCGGATGAAGATTTTGCGACGATAGAGGAAGTTCGCGAAGAGCAGCAGCAACGCGAGCGAGGCCACGGCTTGAACCAGTGTGGCGTATAGCCCGAACCGTTCAACAGCGACCGCGTCGCCACCGACAAAACGGTTGGCGAGATCGCTAAATTTAATGGCAGTTGAGGACAGATAAATCACGAGCGCATTGGTACCGATCCACACAAATGGCAGCGACCATTTCTGCCATTTCAGGACGTCGATCACGACATAAAACGCGCTCAACAAGATGAACGCCCAGCCGCCTGCGACGAGGACGTACGATGAGGTCCAGAGCTTTTTAACAATCGGGAATTGGAGGCCCCAGAGATAGCCGAGCCCGATGCAGCCGATTCCAGCTCCCAGCAACAGCAGCGTTTTGCGGCCGGGGAGAATGTTTGGATTTTTCAGAAGCATCCCGGCGAGGACGCCGAGCAGGCACGTCGCGATGGCGGGGATCGTGCTCAGGAGGCCTTCGGGATCGTGGTCGCCGAGTGGATTCTGTTTTGAACTCCAATCGTAGCGACGGCCCGGAAGGTAGTGGCGGTCCACATAATTTGAGAGGTTGGTGCCTTCATCAAAGCGAGCGGGGAACGGTGCTTCTCCCGCAACCGGTTTGCGCCCCGACGCAATGCCCGGATCATTCGGAATCGGGACGAACGACATCATCGCCCAATAGCCAACGAGAATTCCAACGAGCATGGCGATGCGTCCGCGCAAGCCGAAAAAGCAGAAGATTGCGCCTGCGAAAAAGTAGCTCAACGCGATGCGCTGGAGGACGCCGAGCAGGCGGATGTCGGGCCACGAGGTCTTAAGTCCGCCGGAATAGAAGATGCCGATCACGAACAACATCAGGGCACGTAAAGCGATTTTACCAACGGTGTGCCAGCGACCTTTTTGTTCGATGGATTTTCCCAGCGAAAAGGCGATGGAGATGCCTGACATGAACACGAAGAGCGGGAAGATCAAATCTTCAAATGCGATGCCTTCCCAGCGTTTGTGCTTCAATTGATTGGCGACGAATTCGACACCTGGAGAGTGGCCCAATTTTTCGAATCCGCGCACCAACCCTTCCGCGCCAACGATCCAGAACATATCGAATCCGCGCAACGCATCGAGGGACATTAATCGTTCGGACGGCTCAACGCGTGTGAGAACTTTTGCATCAGGCTGTGCTTCGGACATGGAAACTCCGCGTGAAATAGGTGAAAATGATTGATACAGACTACTCCGAAGTTGATATGAAATTTCACAATCGTTCCGGCAATCGATCATGACTGAAGACGGATTACTACTCCTGTCGTTGATCCCACCCGTGCTACTGCTCGTGGACATCATTGCGTTGTTCATTCAAAAGCGTCCCGAGTTTCCTGTTCCGGAAGCGCCGCGTTTGCAGATTTGGTTGCAGGACATGTTTGTATTGTCGGCTATGTTTGTTGCAGCGATGGCTATGCGGTTCAACGCTGCCAACATTTGGAGCGCTGTTATTCCGTTGATTTCGGTTGCATTCGGATTTGCGATTGCGGTTGATGTTGCATCGTCATGGACGCGACTCCCGGCATTTCGGCGTTTAACACTTTTCGTCGTCATTATGAGCGCATCGATCGCCTGTGTTTGGCTCATTTCAATGCTGTGGTTTCTGTGGAACCGAAGCCGGGCTCGACGTGAGCATCGTCGATATGTTTCGGTCATGTCGCGCAATGTTGCTGCATTTGCAACGATGGTTTATGCGCTTTCCTTTCTATTACCCATGCTCGGCAACTCAGGATACGGAAATAAAAATACGCCCGGTTTCGTCGCGTATTTTGTCTGTTTTGCAGAATTATTCAAAGCGGATCCGTCACCATCAAGCGACGCACCGATGTTCGCATGGTTTGCCAATCCGTGTTTTTGGATCTCAATCGCTTTTTTGCTGGAAGGTCGGCGACTTGCGTCGGCCATTGCAGCCGGGATTGCGGTGGGGTTTGCGCTGTCGATCAACGATTCCAGCGAGTACTCCCTTTTCAATTCGCCCGGGTTTGCCGTTTGGACATTCAGCATGGTGCTCGTCGCGATTTTTGCAGTGCTTCTTGAGTATAAAGACTACGGCGCCAAACATTCGCGCGCGAATCTTTGAATCCCAAGCGGTGCGCGGCGTCTGAATTTCCACACGGACTTCTTGATTGAATGGCATTTCAAGGTAATCTATACGGTATGCGAGCATCCTTCTCTTTTCTAATACGTCTTCTGGTTGTGGTCGTCGGCCTGCCGATCTTGAGTGGCTGCACGATTACCAGCGAAGGCATTCAGCAGTACGAAGTGCCGATTGAAGACATTCTTCCGCCGTCGCGCTGCGTGGCCAGTTACCGGCAATTAAACAAGCCGCTGCGTCTGAAAGAAGGAGAGTTGGACGATCAAATCGGCGGACGAGAGCGCTTGGAGATCATGGATAAATGGTCGAAAGCCTCGACCGTTTATTCGGATTATGGCATCCCGGAACGCCCGGCCAAAGCGCGCATTTCGGTCAGTGAAATGAGTACGAAAGTGAACGCGTATGGCGCGTACAGCAATCTGCGCCCCAGCGATTTGAGCGAGAAATCGTACGTCAAAGTGGGTGTTCACGGCACGGTCATCGATGATCGTTTGATCTTTGTTCAGGATCGTTATTTGATCGTCGTCCGCGATTTGGCTGGGACGCCTGAACCCGAGCGTCGCTCGATGCTGATCAACTTCGGACACGCGTTGTCGCAACGCTTGCCGCGCGACATCACCGACATCACGCTCGTCGGTTATCTGCCGTACGAAAACCGCGTACCGGCGTCTGAGCGGCTCGACAAAGACGACCCACTCGGCATGAAAACATTCAAAGACGGTGCTGTCACAGCGATGTACCGGAATCAGGAAAAGGGTCCGCGCGGCGAACGTGTGACGCCGAAAGACGCGCGTGAATGCAAAGTCTTCCTCGCAGAATTGAGAGACAAAAGCGCGGCTACGGGAGCGCTCAAATCGCTGCGAAAAGAATTCGCGAAGACCGGTAAGGCGGATGACCTCGGCTTCTGCGAAGACGGATTCACCACGACATTCAACGGCGTGCCGGCGATGATCGGGCGGCGCGAATCAGTAGTCTTTGGGTGTTATGGCAGCTACAATGAAAAAGAAATGAAGGGGCTGATGTCGCAGATTGATCGCCGCGTCAAGCCGTATGTTCCGCCCAAGATCAAAGAAAAAGACCCCATTGATGAAGACGAGAAAAAGAAGAAGAAGGCAGGGTAAGCAGAACGTTTCGGATTTCGCGTTTTGAGTTACGGGTTGGAAGGCGCCACCCTACTGGAATTGGAGATGCAATCATGCTGGTCGGAACGGATGAACGGTGCGCGCGGTGCGGGACGTTGATGCGGGGTGGGCGGTCGATTTGTCCAAGTTGCGGACTGGATCAGACGTCGCTCGAAGCGCATCCCAGCCAGGTCGATATTCCAATGGCTCAGATGGAAGAAGTCAAGCCTACGGTGATCAAGAAATCGATCTGTCCGGCGTGCATGAGTTCCGTACGCGATGACACGATGGTCGCGTATGAACACAGCCGGATTTGCCCGGAATGTTTCGAGCGGATGAAGGGCAAGATGGCGCGTAAAAACGGATAGCCACGCATCCAAAATAAAACGCGCGAGTTTCAAGGCTCGCGCGTTCGACGATGAATGACGTTTATTTTCTCGGATGTTATTCCGGGATGATTTCGATGCCGTTGATCAGCGGTTCTTTCTGCTCGCCTTTGAACGTGATTTCGATCTTGCCAGTCGTGACCATCACGTGCACGGTTTTGACGAGCGCTTTGTTGACACCGCCAGCTTCTTTAATGATGTCCAGTTTGTTGATCTTTTCGCCTGATACGTCCATTGAAAAAACGCGCTCGCCGATGTTTTTCGCGTCTTCCGGGTTTTCGACGAAGTGCAGTTTCACGGCGTATTTTCCGTTCGCCACCGGCCACGCGAATTTCTCCATGTTGCTGTGTTCGCTCGTGTAAATGTCTGGGTTGGTGGTGCCTTCGATCTTCACTTTTCCGAGATCGACCATCGCGCCTTCAGTGAATCCGGCATCGGCGAGCCATTCGTTGCCGTCTTTGTCTTTCCAATTCGTCGGCGAACCGGCCTTGATGCGAATCGGTTTGCGCTCATCGGTTTTCACAACGGGTTTTGTTTCGACGGGCTTCACTACTTCAGGCTTCACGACCGGTTTCGTTTCGACGGGCTTCACCACTTCAGGCTTCACGTCCGGTTTCGGTTCGACGGGCTTCACCACTTCAGGCTTCACGTCCGGTTTCGGTTCGACGGGCTTCACCACTTCAGGCTTCACGACCGGTTTCGTTTCGACGGGCTTCACCACTTCAGGCTTCACGACCGGTTTCGGTTCGACGGATTTAATTTCGACCATCTTCGCGGGCTCGGACTTCACGTCTGGCGTCACGGGCTTGACGATGATGATGTCGCCCACTTTTGGATGGGCGGGATCGACTGGAGCTGCGACGGCGGGCGGTGCGCTGATGACGTGCGAGTCTGATGATGTCGTAGATGAGATGATTATAATATCGCCGACTTTGGGACTGCGGGATGATGTCGATGTGTGTTCGGACTCTGCATTGCGTCCGCACGATTTGCACTTTTTGCGACATGACGTGAACATCGTGGCTGCCGTCAGCGCGGCCAGTAAAACGAAAAGAATTCTCAAGCAATTACTGTGCATTATCAAAATCCCCATTCCGCTTGCGCGGCCCCCGTTCCACACTCACTTCTGTTCAGTCATGAAAGTGTTCAGGGAAATTATCGGACGAAATGATCGTGGGATTTAATAAATTCACTCGGATGATTTCGGGTGTATGCAAACGGTGACGTGAAATCGAGTGTGTTTCGTAATCGCAAAAGAGGAGACGATATGATTAAAATGGGATGGAAACGATCGGCGTCGCTCGTGCTGCTGGCCTCGATTTGCATGGCTGCCGGAGCGGCTGATGCGCCAGACGGATTTAAGCCGATGTTCAATGGCAAGGACCTGACGGGCTGGGAAGGTGATAAGGAATTGTGGTCGGCGGAGAATGGTGAAATTGTTGGAAAGAGCCCCGGGATCAAGCGCAACGAATTTCTCGCGACGACGGAAAGCTACGCTGATTTCGTCATGACGTTTAAATTTAAACTGATCAACAATCCGAAGGGCGACGCGAACAGCGGCATGCAATTCCGTAGCAAGCGCGTTGCGAATTCGCGCGAAATGTACGGCTATCAAGCGGACGTGGGCCAGGGTTATTGGGGTTGTCTGTATGATGAATCCCGCCGCAAAAAAGTGCTCGTAAAACCGGCGAAAGAAGTCATCGACAAAGCCGCGAAACTGGAGGATTGGAACGAGTACAAAATCAGCTGCGACAGCGCGCACATCGTCATTGAACTCAATGGCGTCGTTATGGTCGATTACACGGAAAGCGACCCGCCGGAAAAAGCGGAACGATCAGGACTCTTCGGCCTGCAAATTCACGCGGGTGGACCGATGGAGGTTCACATGAAAGATGCGTTTATTAAGGTGTTGAATAAGTAGGTGTAGAACGCAGGGGGCGGGACGAGCGTTCCCGCCCTTTATTCTTGTTAGACGTGTCCGAACGTTTAGTAATGGTACCGTGCTTGAAGAAATTCAATTCTATCTTTATTAACCCAGTACACGACTCGATGTTCCTGTGTTAATCGCCGCGACCACATTCCTGCACCTTTATGCTTAAGCGGTTCCGGCTTTCCGATGCCAGAAAATGGGTCACGCAGGGCGGCTTAAATTAACTCAAACACTTTGAGGGCCACTCGGCGATCATTGTCGACCCAGTATCGGAGGTCCTCGTGGAATTCAGGTTGAAACACCGCTTCCATCATGTTCGTCAGACTCCCATTTCATGTCGAAGGGAATCTACGCTACAGGGTTTGATTTTTTTTGTTTTCGCTCGCTTCAACGCAGACATCAATCGTTTCGCGTTAGCGGGTGAACTAAACAGATGTGCAGTCTCCTGCAAACTGGAGAGTTCGGCGGCTGAAATCAACGCGACATCCGCCGAATTTTTTCGGCTGATCACGACGACATCATTGTCGGATGCGACTCGATCTATGAGTGAGCCGAGGTTGGCTCGCGCTTCTGTGAATGTCATTTTGTCGGTCATATGAATTCCCTTTAAATCCAGTGCGCGATTGTATACAGAGTTTTCCGAAAATAAACGTATTTGAATGTCACTCCTTTCCACACCTTCATCGTGCTTGACTCTCGCTCTTAAAGCCATACAATTTTACCTCTTTCAGCCCGGCCTCATCCTGGGCGGCGTCTGTGCGATTGTGTGGGAAATTGAAGGGAAATCGATCCATGAAGGTCATGAAGTTTGGCGGTACGTCCTTGGGTAGTCCTGATGCGATGATCCGGTGCGCGGAACTGGTCGAGCGCGAGATCACATTGAGCGGCAAGAATCCGGTCGTCGTCGTCTCCGCGCATTCCAAAGTCACCGACAAGTTGCTCGACGCAGCTCGTTTGGCCGCGAAGAGCAATGATATTCAGGAGCTTGATAAATCAATCAAATTGATCGCAGAGCGACACTACGAGATTTTAGAAGGACTTAATCTGCCACGCTCAACCGCGGATAAAAACCTTGGTGAATTGCGCGACCTCCTGCACGGCATTCGCTTAGTCAAGGAAGTCACCCCACGTCTGTACGACCATGTTACGAGTTACGGCGAACGCCTCTCGTCGAAATGTTTCGCGGCACTGTTGCGCGCTCGCGGACACTCCACGGCTGAAGCGATCAACGCGTACGACTTAGGCTTCGTCACCAACTCCAAATTCATGGACGCCCGCCCGTTGCCGACGACATATGACTCCATCGCCGAAGCGTTCAAGCCTCACGCCGGCAAGCTGGTTGTGGTGACGGGATTCATCGGCAAAGACAAGAAC
>Ga0194061_1002113_pt1 | contig 11073 bp, 7 predicted proteins | sample SepL2221m_MetaG_FD_163423 | JGI IMG/M metagenome (GOLD analysis project Ga0194061, IMG submission 163423) | Anoxic zone freshwater microbial communities from boreal shield lake in IISD Experimental Lakes Area, Ontario, Canada - Sep2016-L224-21m | ecosystem: Environmental > Aquatic > Freshwater >...
ATCGGCCACTTGCTCTACATCGATCTCAGAGCGGCGAAGGTCAATGGTCACATCAGCGAGTTCGGCTTCAACAACGGCCAATTCTTCGGCGCTGGCTTTTAGCCGGGTATGTATTGCAACAATCTGCTCGCGCTCGGGCAGGCTAGCTAACTTAGATTTAGCGTGCATGATGGCCGAATCAATCAGTTGGAGTTCGATCAGCAGGGATTGGTCTGCGGCTGCTGCCTTCACGCCGGCCTCCCGTCTATTAAAGCTTGGTGGGCGCTGAGGGGTTCGAACCCCCGACATCCTCGGTGTAAACGAGGCGCTCTACCGCTGAGCTAAGCACCCAAGCTCGCCGACGCAAAGTACACGCGGTGCGAGCGCCCCACTCTACTAGTCGTTCGTGAGGAGGCAAAAACCAGTCGGATTACAGGGCAGCGAGCGCAGCCTTGTACTCCTCATTACTGCGGGCATCTCCAATGGCGTTAGCGACCTGCCAGCGCAGAATTCCTTCTTTATCGACGATATAAGTGCCACGAAGCGCACAGCCGCGACCTTCATCGAAAATCCCATAAGCCATGGCAGCTGCGCCATGGGGCCAGAAATCGGAGAGAACTGGGAAGTTGTAGCCCTCTTTCTCCGCAAAGACCCGTTGGGTAAATGGGGTGTCGCAGGAAATAGCCAATAGTTCGACACCATCATTGTGGAAGGAAGAGAGATCATCGCGCATGGCGCATAGCTCGCCCGTGCAAGTTCCTGTGAATGAATATGGGTAGAACAAGATAACGACGTTCTTCTTTCCTTTGAAGGAAGAGAGCGTTACTACCTGGCCATGTTGATCCTTCAGCGAAAAATCTGGAGCGGCGGAGCCAATTTCAAGAGCCATTAACAAGCCTTTCGAGGAGCGAATTTAAGAGAAATCAAAGTTCTAGTGGGGCAATGTTATAGAAGCGGGCGAACTACTTCCGACCAGATTTTCGTGCAATCAGTCGCGTAGCGGTCCAGTCGGCCGATGCAGCAAAGGAACTGGTCTGAGATAGCCCAGCGGTCGGAGCCGCATCTTGAATATCGCTGGGTTCGACGTGGTTTGGACGGCCTAATTTGGGGGTCAAGAGCCAGATCGAACCGGCTTCAGCCAAAAAGGTGAGGGCATCAACTAGTTCATCGACCAGATCGCCATCGCCTTCCCGCCACCAAATGATTACCGCGTCAACGACCTCGGTGGAGTCATAGCCCAAGAGCTCGGAGCCAGTACGGGTTTTTAATGCGCTTCGAAGATCTTCGGCTGCGTCGCTATCGTGCCCGACCTCGAGGATGAGAAAGCCAGGCTCAATGCCCATGCGATCAATGGCAGTGGCAGGTCCGGTTGGGGACGAGTTCAAACGCAGGCCTCCTTCACTCCCCTAGTCCACCCAACCTTTCGCGCTTGCGCAAGTACCTATGGCCATTTTCAGATAGATTTTGCTCAGGTGCTCACTGTGGAGCCGTCCGAAATGACCGAAGTACCCATACTGGGGAGAGCCATTATGGGAGAGAGATTGAGGCATGACCACAAACTTTGAGGCGCCCAGCCATCTGATCGATCAATTGATCGATACCGATCCATCCGAGACTGCCGAATGGCAACAATCCTTGGATGCGGTCTTAGAAAATGCTGGCCCGGTCCGAGCTCGCTACCTGATGTTAAATATGTTGAACCATGCTCAAGCCCTGAAATTAGGTGTCTCGGAACTTCGCGCAACGGATTACATCAACACCATTCCCCCAAGTGCCGAGCCAGAATTTCCTGGTGATGAAGCGATTGAACAACGAATCCGTCGCATCATGCGCTGGAATGCCGCGATCATGGTTCACCGGGCACAACGTCCCGGAATTGGAGTTGGCGGTCACATCTCTTCTTATGCATCATCCGCTTCACTTTATGAAGTTGGATTTAACCACTTCTTCCGCGGCCAAGATCATCCCGGCGGCGGCGATCAGATTTTCTTCCAAGGCCATGCCAGCCCCGGAATGTATGCCCGCGCATTTATGGAAGGGCGCTTAACCGAACATCAGATGGATGGCTTCCGTCAAGAACTTTCTCACGAAGGTGGCGGACTCTCTTCTTATCCGCACCCACGACTAATGCCAGAGTTCTGGCAATTCCCAACAGTCTCTATGGGCCTGGGACCACTAAATGCGATTTATCAAGCACGTTACAACCGCTACCTACACGGCCGCGGCATTAAGGACACCAGCGATCAAAATGTTTGGGCTTTCCTAGGCGATGGCGAAACTGATGAGCCGGAATCATTGGGCGCTCTTAGTTTGGCTGGTCGCGAAGGTTTGGATAATTTAACTTTCGTAATCAACTGCAACCTGCAACGTCTTGATGGACCAGTCCGTGGAAATGGGAAGATCATTCAGGAATTGGAATCGATCTTTCGCGGCGCAGGTTGGAATGTAATTAAAGTTGTTTGGGGTCGCCAGTGGGATCCATTGCTAGCTAAAGATCGTGAAGGCGCTTTGGTTGATCTTATGAACCGCACCACCGATGGCGATTTTCAAACTTTCAAAGCCGAGAGCGGCGATTATGTTCGCCAAAATTTCTTCGGAAGAGATCCGCGAACCGCTGAACTTGTAGCCGATTGGAGCGATGACCAGATTTGGGGGCTTCGTCGCGGTGGCCACGATTATCGCAAGCTATACGCTGCTTATAAGGCCGCTACCGAGAAAAACGGCCGCCCAACCGTAATTTTGGCGAAGACCATTAAGGGCTGGACTCTTGGCTCTCACTTCGAAGGTCGAAACTCAACGCACCAGATGAAGAAGATGACGCACGAAGATTTATTACAGTTTCGCGATCGCCTTCATATTCCGATTGCTGACGAGCAAATGGATGCCAAGGTTCCACCGTATTTCCATCCTGGTCCAGAGTCTGCGGAATATAAATACATGATGGCTCGCAGGGCGGAACTTGGTGGGTCGGTACCAACCCGTCGCAAGATTTCGAAGCCACTACCGCAACCACCTGAAAGTGCCTACGAATCAGTAAAACGTGGCTCCGGTCAACAAGAGATAGCAACCACAATGGCATTCGTCCGGTTGCTTAAGGATCTCATTAAGGATCCCGAAATTGGAAAGCGCTTTGTTCCAATCATTCCTGATGAAGCTCGAACTTTTGGAATGGATTCACTCTTTCCATCGCTGAAGATTTACTCACCGCACGGACAGACTTACACTTCAGTTGACCGGGAATTAATTCTCTCATACAAAGAGTCAACCTCTGGTGTAATTCTTCACGAGGGAATTAATGAGGCTGGTTCGGTTGCCTCATTCACCGCAGTCGGATCTTCTTATTCCACTCACGATGAACCAATGATTCCGATTTACATCTTCTATTCGATGTTTGGTTTTCAACGAACTGGTGATGCCTTTTGGGCAGCTTCAGATCAAATGGTGCGCGGCTTTGTTGTTGGTGCTACGGCAGGTCGAACAACGCTAAATGGCGAAGGTCTGCAACACGAAGATGGTCATTCACATCTTTTGGCATCGTCAAACCCTGCGGTCGTTGCTTATGACCCTGCATATGCTTACGAAGTTGGACATATCGTTCGCGATGGTCTGCGTCGGATGTACAGCGAAAATAGCGAGAATGTTTATTACTATCTCACTGTTTACAACGAGCCTTACCAACAACCAGCCGAGCCCGATAATCTCGATGTAGCCGGATTGCTAAAAGGCATCTACCTTTTCTCGCCATCCACCGGGCGAAATAAGAAGAAGGCACAAATTTTGGCATCTGGCGTGGCGCTTAACTGGGCTATAAAGGCGCAACAATTACTGGAATCCGATTGGGGCGTTAGCGCCAATATCTGGTCGGTAACTTCCTGGAATGAACTTCGCCGCAACGGCCTGGAAACTGACCGTTACAACCTACTCAATCCAGACAATAACCAGAGCGCTTACATAACAAAGAAATTGCGCGGCCAAGAAGGTCCTGTTATTGCGGTCAGCGACTTTATGCGCGCGGTTCAAGATCAAATTTCACCTTGGGTCGAGCAAGATTTCTACTCCTTGGGAACCGACGGCTTTGGACTTTCCGATACTCGCGGCGCCCTGCGTCGCCACTTCAAGGTCGATGCCGAATCCATCGTCCTTGCAACTTTAACTCGGTTGGTCGAGGCCGGTGAGCTAAAGCGAAAAGTTCTGCAAGAGGCAATCGACAAGTACTCAATCAACGATGTAAGTGCCGCTGATCCAGGAAATACCGAGGGCTCTGGATGATCGGGCGCTTTCCCATCACAGATATCGCACCGGTAATACATTTCGGTAGCGAGATAATTGGTGTGAAAGCAGTCCCGCACGAGAAAATCGCAGTCTCAGCAGTTGTTACCAGAGAAGGGCATGACGCACTTGGCGTTCATGCTCTTCTTTTTGATCCAGCCGGCCAGGAAGTTCAGCGCGTCCCCATGCGCGAAGTTTGGCCAGGTACTGACCGTTACGAAGCCCGGTTGACGCCCCTAGATACTGGCAATTGGAGCTTTGCAATCGAAGCTTTCGATGATCCCTTTCATACTTGGGTTCATGATGCCGGTATTAAAATCCCAGCAGCCATTGATACCGAACTTTGTTGCACCATTGGAGAACTTCTTTTAACCGAAGCTTTAAGCATCAACAAGAGCGCTGGCTCTCTCTTGGCACCAGCTCTAAAGGCGCTGGGCAATAAGAAGTTGCCGCTTCATGAAAGATTTGAAAGCGCAACGGCGCCGGCCATCAAATATTATTTTGATCGCAATCCAATCCGCCGCTTTGTAACAACTTCCAAGCAATTTCCGATTCGAGTCGAACCAACCAGAGCCTTGGTTGGCGCCTGGTATGAATTCTTCCCTCGAAGTGAAGGTGCAGTTCGAAATTCTGACGGCAGCATAACTCCGGGAACTTTCAAGAGCGCAATAAAACGATTGCCAGCCGTTGCCGAAATGGGTTTCGACATTCTTTACCTGCCACCAATTCATCCAATCGGAAAGAGTTTTCGAAAAGGCAAGAACAACACACTTAACCCAATCGCATCCGACCCCGGAGTGCCTTGGGCTATTGGTGGAGAAAGTGGCGGTCATGATGCCATCAATCCAGAACTAGGCACCGCTGCCGATTTCGCAGCCTTTGTCGCAGCAGCAAATAAACTTAAGTTAGAGATTGCGTTGGATTTAGCGCTGCAAGCTTCGCCCGATCATCCCTGGGTTACCTCACACCCGGAATGGTTCACTACGAGACCCGATGGTTCGATCGCATATGCCGAGAACCCGCCAAAGAAATACCAAGATATCTACCCAATCAACTTTGATAATGATTACGCCGGAATCGTTACTGAAGTCCTGCGCATCATTAACTTTTGGATTGCCCAAGGCATTCGCACTTTCAGGGTAGATAATCCCCACACCAAACCGGTCCGCTTCTGGCAAGAAGTTATCGGTGCCATCAATGCCGATCGCCCTGATGTGATCTTTTTATCGGAAGCATTTACTCGCCCGGCCATGATGCATTCACTGGGTAAAGCTGGCTTTCAACAGTCTTACACCTACTTCACTTGGCGAACCAGCAAGAGTGAATTAACCGAATATGGCACCGAAGTTGCGCACAATAGCTCGGCTTTCTTCCGCCCTAATTTTTGGGTGAATACGCCTGATATTTTGCCGTTCCATCTTCAAAGCGGCAATCCAGCGGTCTTTGCTCAACGAGCAGTTTTGGCAGCAACGATGTCACCCTCCTGGGGCATGTACGCCGGGTTCGAACTTTTTGAACATATTCCGATTCGCGATGGCGCCGAGGAATATCGCGATTCCGAAAAATATGAAATCAAAGTCAGAGATTGGGAGGGTGCAAAGAAAGCAGGGTTAACACTGGCGCCGTTTGTAGCGAAACTCAATGAGATCCGCCGCGCCCATCCCTCATTACAACAGCTTAGAAATCTTGAATTTCATCCGACCGATTCGGAACAGGTTCTGGCCTATTCCAAACGAGAGGGCAATGACCTTATCCTTGTGGTTGTAAATCTCGATCCAATTCGAACCCAAGAGACGACGGTGCACTGGAATATGTACGCCCTAGGACTCGCCCACGATCTCTTCGCCGTTAAAGATCTTTTAGATGGCGCACAACACAACTGGTCGCCACATACCTTCGTGCGCCTAGACCCAGCACGGCCAGTAGGTAAAATCGCCCACATCTGCCAGGTATTAATTTAATGGGACGCATCTCCAAGAAATTTGGCAAAGCAACCGAGCCGAAATTGGAAAGCGAAGCCGCTGAAGTATCAGCCCAAACACCAGCCCCACAACCACCGGTCGGCTATTTAAATCCGCAGTCGACTTTGGGCGAGATCGATTTATATTTAATTGGTGAAGGTCGCCATGAGCGGCTATGGCAAGCACTTGGAGCGCACGTTAGACGTTCACCTGATGGTGAATTAATTGGTACTGCATTTTCGGTGTGGGCTCCGAATGCACGTGCCGTTAGTTTGATCGGTGATCATAATTTCTGGGATCGCGGAACTAACGCAATGGTGCCACTAGGCAGCGCCGGAATTTGGGAGATTTTCATTCCGGGCATTGGCGCCGGCACTCGATATAAATTTGCAATCCAAAGTCAGGATTGGCAATGGATTGATCACGCCGACCCAATGGCGCGCGAAACCGAAATTCCACCGCTAACTGCCTCTGTCGTAGCCGAAGCTACACACCAATGGAACGATCAAGAGTGGATGAACGCGCGCACTAATTACCAGCCTTGGAAGGCACCGATTTCAATCTACGAAATGCATCTCGGTTCTTGGCGACCCGGCCTTTCATATCGAGAACTGGCCGTAGAACTAACTGCCTACTTGTTAGAAGAAGGTTTCACCCACGTCGAATTCTTACCGGTCATGGAACACCCATTTGGTGGCTCATGGGGCTATCAAGTTACCTCCTTCTTTGCACCGACTTCACGTTTTGGCTCCCCCGATGATTTTCGCGCTCTAGTTGATACCCTTCACGCTGCTGGAATTGGCGTGCTTATGGACTGGGTACCTGCACATTTTCCAAAAGATGAATGGGCGCTGGCTAAATTTGATGGCACCTCGCTATATGAGCACGAGGATCCCCGCCTGGGTTATCACCCAGACTGGGGAACTTTGATCTTTAATTATGGCCGAAATGAAGTCCGAAACTTTCTGGTAGCCAGTGCCCTTTATTGGCTTTTAGAATTTCATATTGATGGCATTCGCGTTGATGCCGTTGCCTCAATGCTCTATTTGGATTATTCGCGCAAAGCTGGGGAATGGTTACCCAATAAATTTGGTGGCCGTGAAAATCTCGAAGCTGTTGCATTTATGCAGGAAGTAACGGCCACCGCTTATCGCGAAGCGCCGGGCATCATGATGATCGCCGAAGAGTCCACAGCATGGGGTGGCGTCACCAAGCCAACTGCCGACAACGGCTTAGGTTTTGGTTTCAAATGGAACATGGGTTGGATGCACGATACTTTGGAATACATCCAACATGAACCCATCCATCGGGCTTTTCACCATAATGAAATCACTTTTGCAATTCTCTACGCCTGGAGCGAGAACTTTTTACTTCCGTTATCGCACGATGAAGTCGTGCACGGCAAAGGTTCCTTGATCACCAAGATCCCAGGCGATCGCTGGCAGAAACTAGCAACACTGCGTGCACTCTACGGATTTATGTGGGCTCATCCTGGAAAGAAGCTTCTCTTCATGGGCTGCGAATTTGCCCAAAACGATGAATGGAGCGAGTCCAAGTCGCTGGATTGGCACCTAACTGATTTCCCCGAACATCGCGGCATCCAATTAGCGGTAAAAGATATGAACTACAACTATGTTGCAAATTCCCCGTTGTGGCAGCGCGATGTCTCTGCCGAAGGTTTTAGTTGGTTGAAAAGTGATGACAGCGCTGGAAATACTTTGGCTTTCGCGCGCTGGGATGAAAAACGCGGTGCAGTTATTGCGATTACGAACTTTTCACCTGTTCCCCAAGAGCGATACACCATCCCTATGCCAGCAGCTGGAACATGGCATGAAATTCTGAACACTGATGATTTGAAATATGGGGGTTCTGGCGTAATTAATTCGGAAGTTATAGCGACGGCGAATCCACTTCACGGCTATCCAGCATCGGCAACACTTCGATTGCCACCACTGGCAACAATTTGGTTGGCTCAGAAGTAATCGGCGGTTAAGCTTTTTGAATTTCAGATCGTCCTAAATTAGCTACCAAGGTGACAAAAATCAGCATTACGCCGGGCACTACGAGCGCCCACATGACTGATGTTGCTTGGGCGATCCACGCAATTCCAATTTTTACAATAAAGATCAGCACCGTATTTACTAACCCCAATTGAGCTACAACAACGCTGCCTGGCAGGCTGGATCGGCGACCTGCGATTCCAAAGAAGGTCGGCCCAAAATGCGAACAACCCAGCCCAGCAAAAATAAATGCTAAGAGAGTGACGACGTACCCGACCTCTTTATTGCTATGAGACAACCAAGTGCCAAAAGTTATCAGCACGACAAAACCAACTCCGCCAAAGAGTGGTCCCCACCTCATCCAAAATTTTTCGGGCTTTATCAAGAGCAATCGATGAATGGTAAAACGGCCAGAGATCATCGAAACCATAAAGGCGATATAGGCCAAAATACTGACCGCTTCGCTCATACCGATCTGTTCTTTGGCAAAAATTGTGGCCCAGTCATTGCTCGCAAATTCGATCATCAAAGCACAAACCAGTCCAAATGTGATGATCGGTTCAAATTTAAAGGCGGCCAAGATCGCAGTCGGCGAAATCGTAAGAGTTGGGTCTTTGACCCTATTTCCTATAAGGAAGTTGTCCCGAAGATTCCATATCGTGCGTTGAGTAGCAAGCCAAATAACAATCATCATTACATCAATGTGCCAGGCCAGGGAGACTTGGGAGGTAATAAAGAATGCCAGAATCGCAGTGCCTAGCGCTCCTGTGCTCCACAGGCCGTGAAGTCGGGGAATTAGCACTAAGCCGGTTTGATCTTGTCGATGTAGCGCCTGCGCATTTATGGAAATGTGATACATAGAAATTGCCGCCCCGGCCACAATATTTACCACCAGAAAATACCAAGCGTTATGCAAGTGGGGCATGGCCGCGACTGCGGAATACATAACAGTCGAACTCACTGCTAAAACATTTTTTGGCCCTAATCTGTGCACAACATAGCCACCGAACATCAAACTAATTAGCGAACCTAAGCCACCTAAACTCAATAGCGTGCCGAAAGTTCCGTTTGGAATATTTAGATTTGCCTTTATTTCAGGATTTCGAGGCGCAATCGCCATAATTCCGAGCCCAAACAATAAGAACAATAATTGCAGGTTGCGACGTTCAGTCTTCGACATATCGTTAGAAGAAATTGCGCTCAAAATAAGGCACTGGCTAGAGCTTGACGGGCTTTAATGAGAATCGGATCTTCTGGATCGACCAACGAAAAGAGTGCTAACAAATGATCCTTCGCGATCTTTTTCTCTTCGGCACCACTCTGCCTGATAAATGAAATTATTCGATCAAAAGCCAGTTGATTTTCGCCATGCATTACTTCTAGATCGGCGGCCAAAAGAGCCAGCTTCAAACTGGTTGGCTGAGCAGCTGATTTGGCATAAATATCTTTAACCTCCACACCCAAGGTGCGAATAAAGAGTTCAGTTTGAGCTAGCCCTAATTTGGCGAGCGGATCAAAGGGTGATCTAGCCAACCATGCTTCGTATGCAGCTTTGGCGGCAGTGAAATCACCAGCTTCAAGGGCCGCCATCGCGATCTCTTCTTCCGGTTCGGCAACTGGCTCAGCAATTTCCGTGGGAATGGGCGCGGTACCAATTCCACGTTCGGCGGCCAAAGTTAAAACCTTTTCGATTACTAAACGAATTTGTGCCTCAGTAGGTACTGATTCAAAGAGCGGAACTAATTGTTCTTGAATGATTGCAATTGCCAACGGCACCGACTGAACTTGGAGGGCTTGACCGACCGCCGCCTCGGAATCGACGTTTACCGACCCAAATCGCCACGGCGCTTGACCTGTGGCTGCCTGATCAGCGGTGTGTGCAGCCGCCATGAGTTGGAGGACTTGTTGGGATTGAACGCTACGCGGGGACCAACAGACCAAAATAACTACTTCGGTATTGGATACCGCAAGAAAATCTTGCATCAAATTTTCCGCGGTTACGGGAATACCGATGCCACCGGTTGGACTGCTCTTAGGCTGCGCTAGCGCCGATAAATCCACGGCGCGAGCCAGATTTTTCGGAAGTTGCGGCGAACTCATGGCGCTATCTTGCCAAAGTTATCGCTAGCCACCTAAACGAGATGTGAATCCAAGGCATCGGCCGAGTTAACGCCAGAATCCGTGCGGAACGGCAAAATAGTTGCGACGTAATCGGCCACAGCCTTGTCGGTCCCAACATCGCGACCAGCCTTTTCGCCCAGGTACCAGCGATGCTCAAGGATTTCGTGGAACATTTGAGCAGGCTCAACCCGACCACGAAGCTCTGATGGAATCAGATCAATAACGTAATCAAAGACTTCGGTCAGCCAGCGTCGAGCGCTCTCTTCAACTGGCGGCAGTGGCTTCTTCTCGCGCGATCGGAAGCGATCAAAGGAGGCAAGCAGACGTTTGGCCTGAAGTTCCTCGGCATGGATTCCTAAGATTTCAAAGAGCCGATTTTGGTGATAGCCAGAAGCTACCAATTTCGGTTGGAATTTGAGAATGCCCATCTCGCCATCGATCTGAACTTCTACCTCTTCGACAGCAAAACCCAAGTCTTGGAGCGAGCGCATAGCTCGTTCTACGGCATGTCGGTCTGACGGATCGAGAACTTGAGGTTCCTTAAGCATCTGCCACAATCTGCGGTATCGCTTGATCACAGTATCGCTAGCGCGGACCGGATCCATGCCTGGATGAAGCAGGCCGGCACAAGCTAAATCTTCTAACTCTGCCGCGACGTTGAAGTGCGCTATCTCCAGGTCGTGCTCGCGCTGCCCATTGCTAAGAGATTGATGAAACTCTCCGGTTTCGGCATCGACTAGATA
>Ga0194061_1002114_pt1 | contig 11071 bp, 13 predicted proteins | sample SepL2221m_MetaG_FD_163423 | JGI IMG/M metagenome (GOLD analysis project Ga0194061, IMG submission 163423) | Anoxic zone freshwater microbial communities from boreal shield lake in IISD Experimental Lakes Area, Ontario, Canada - Sep2016-L224-21m | ecosystem: Environmental > Aquatic > Freshwater >...
CCCAAGCTGCGTTTCCATTACCAAAGTGAGTGATGTTTCCTGTGGTTGGAGGACCGACGGTGACTTTGTAGGTTCCTGCTGTCGCATACAAGTGTTGCAGGTTCTTTGCAGTATCAGTTGCGTCAACGACCGTTGTCGAGAAATTCGTACCGGTCGCATCCCAGTTGATCGTCATTCCGGTGAAGGTGTTACCGGCTGCCGTACCCATCGGTAGTGCAACTGTCTGATTTGGACCAATTGTGACAATTGTTAAATCGATAACATCGGCCGCCGCAGCTTTGCTTTGACCGATAGAGAAAGAGAAAACAAGGCAGAGCAAAGCAAGCAGAGAATAAATGGAATAACGCAATCCCTTAGCAAAGTGCTCGCGGGGAATGCGTGCGGCAGTCATAGGGGTCGGGGCTAGCAAGTATCGAACCCCCCGTGGAAATGACCAGTCATACGCGTAGTTTACGCAGAGAATTGAGCGCCCGCCGAGTAAGTCCGGACTTTTAACCAAACTGTAATGTGATAGTTACCTGGAAAGTTCCCCGTTTGTGAGGTTAGAAAAGCAGGGAAAACAGTAGGTTTTGTGTCTATTTGGTAGGAGTTGGAGTTGGGGTTGAGGTCGTTGACCCGCTACCACCCGCGGCGTGGGCTGTAGGAGCAATCTGTAGATTCAAGACCACCGCCCCATCTGGGACCTCCGGGCTGGCGGCAAGAAGGGTTGCCGAATTTTTGAAATAGGGCAGGTTAAATGAGCCAATGGCCGCGGCATATTGCAATGCGGTAGCAGTACCTCGATCTGAGGACTCGGTCTTGGGGTTAAATCCCCCAGCTATGACCATGCTCTCAATTGTGTATTCGGCTGGTAGGTGTTGAATCGCTCCATAATTCTGCAGCGCGATGATGAGTGCTGCTTCATCAATCGAAGTCAATGTGATTGAAGTCTTGAGTGGACTGGCATTGCCATTCAAACTCGTCTTATTACTGAGCAAGCCCGCGAATGTAGGCAAACTCGCCTCTTTCGGAACGAATGACTGCGCCGCCAAGAAGATAACCATGAGGGCTAGCAGGAGATCTGCGAACATCCAGCCCGCCTGGTGTGAGGCATCTTCCAGCGCGGCCTTACGGGCGGTCATTCACCCTCGATAAAACGGGGAGCGCCATTGCCTAAAGTCTTGGGGCGACCCAGAGCCTTATTGCGTTCGGCTTCGCGCTTTTCAGCTTTCCAGTCGGTCTGCTTCAAAGCTTTCTTCTGTCGCTTCTTTAATTTTTCCTGCAATAGTTCTAAGTCCGCACGGGTATTGCCAATTTCAGCTTCGACCTTCTTCAACTCTTTGCGCGCATGTGCACGTTGAGGTAGAGATTGGACAATTATGTCGACGCGGCGTGAAATGTCGTCGAGGGTATCGGCTGCCTGAGCAACCCCTTCGGAATCACGATCGCCAAACTCAACTTCCACGGGAGTCACTGGAATTTCTTCATATTGGTCAAAGCGATCAAAGGGGTCGGAGTCTTGAGGGGTTTCCACCTCATCTTCATTGTCGAACTCTTGAGTGATTGGTTTCAGTTGACGAAATTCATCTTCATCCTCAATTGAGGGGCGCTGAGCTTCGCGCAATTCTTCAATCATGCGAGGTAGCGCTTTGAGTCCGGCCTCGATGCGCTTGGAAGCAACCATCAAATTGTGTGTTGCATCAACGACCCGCTCAAATGATTGGGCGAGAGCAGAATCAATGGTGAGAGGAGTTAGGCGGCGCTTATCGAATAAGAATGATTCCACTTCGATGACAAGTGCTAACCGCTCGCGCAGTGCATCTTGTTCAAAACGCGCTGCCTTTTTGACCGCTGATCGATTCATGAAGGGGGTTACAAAGGTCAGGAAAATAACGGTGCCAATTACGTAAAAGTCTAACTGGGCAACATGGCTAAGGGTCCAAGTCTTTGAGAGCAGGCCATAACCGTTCTGCCAGAACTGCAAGAAATTAACGATCGAGGTCGCGGCGCTTTGTGCGGTGTAGGTCGAGAAAGCGGTTGTTGCCTTTCCGACGGCGAGCCAGGTTAGGGCCACTGGTACGAAGACAAGTACATTTCGAAGCAGGACCATCGCGGAGTAGACAGGACCTTCGACGGAATCCACATCGGGATGTGGCATCAAAGTCATTACATCGTTGGATGCCCAGACCGCTAGATTTTTACCATCTTCGATGGCATTGCTTAAACCTTCTAAGTAGGGATCTTCTTCTAGTCCATAATTTTCGCCATACTCGCGCAGCCGAGCTGCTAATTCAGGATCTGCAAAACCTCTGGCTGCTTTCTCTCTTTTCTTTTCTTTTTTTCTCTCTTTTCGTGAGAGTTCTTTCTTCTTCCGGAAAGTTTCAATCTCATTTTCATCATCGAAATCATCGTCAAAATTATTTTCATACTCATTATCAAAATCATTTTCATCGTCGTAAATGTCCACGCGCAAGTCATCCTTGTTCTTGCGGAGGAAGCTCATGGGATAAATGTAACAGTGAGGGCGCCAAAAGACCCTCATTGAGCGCACAAGCTAAATGTCGTGTTGAGGGTTAGTGTCCGAATTATTCTTTTTGAGCGTGCCTGCTGTATCACCACTAACCTTCCCTGGTGTTGATACTCCTTCCCCCGAGCGAAGGAAAGTCACCGGCATCGGGTCCAGGTTGCCTTGATCTCGATGCACTTTGCTTCATCAAACAACTCAAGGCTTCTAGACTCTCTGTCATAAAGAAGTACGGAGTCGAAATACTTGACCAGCCAACTGCTCCTGCCATCGATATTTACTCCGGGGTGCTCTACCAGGCTCTCGGGTACCACACCCTCACTAAGCGCGCACAACAACGGGCTCAATCTCAACTATTAATATTTTCGGCACTCTTTGGTGTGCTGCGTCCACTCGACCGTATCCCCCTTTACAGAATGAAGATCACAAGCTCGGACTGGAAAGATTCTCTCGCGTTGGCACTAGATAGCCTGGAAAAGGAACTTATCGTCGATTGCCGATCATCAACATATATCAACGCGTGGAAATCCGATCCGCAGATCACCGTTGCAGTGCGAGTATTTCAAGAGATAGATGGGGTTCGATCAGTTAACACCCATATGTCCAAAAAATATCGCGGAGAACTCGTCCGAATATTGCTGCAAGGGCGGGCTCCGAAAAGTCCGCACGAGTTGCGAGATATCGCGGCAAAATATTTTCAAATGGAATTGCGTGAGCCAGCTGGTAACGCCCCTTGGCAGTTGGATCTGATAATCCTCGGTTAAGAAAGTGACGAGGAGTTAAAGGATCTCGTTCAGCAAGGTTTCAACGCGGGATTTAATGTCATCGCGAACTCTGCGTACGAACTCAATATCTTGTCCCGCAGGATCTTCCAGAATCCAATCTTCATAACGCTTGCCCGGAAATATCGGACAGGCATCGCCGCATCCCATAGTGATTACCGCATCTGATTCAAATACGGCATCCGTAGTTAGGATCTTGGGCTCTTGATTGGAAATATCAATACCGACCTCTTGCATCGCTGCTACGGCAACGGGATTTATCGAAGCTTTAGGTTCGGATCCAGCAGAGAGTACCTCTACGCGATCACCCCCAAGTTCGCGCATGAATCCGGCAGCCATCTGTGAACGCCCCGCATTATGGACACACACAAATAGCACCGTTGGCTTCTTATTTTCCATGATCTTCTCCTAGTTGAAATATCTTTGCGGTGAGAACTCCCAATGTTGCACCAATCAATTGAGCCAGCACAAAGAGTGGAACGGAGCGCGGTGCAATTCCGCTAAAAGTATCGGTAAATCCCCGCGCCAAAGTCACAGCGGGGTTAGCGAAAGATGTCGAAGAGGTGAAGAAATATGCGCTGCCGATCCAGCCCGCTAAAACAACAGGAGCGAGGGCAAGTTTCCCTTGGCCGCGCAGCATTTGAATGAGGTATAAGAGCCCAGCAGTAGCGACAACTTCCCCGAGCCATAGGTTGAGGCCGGTACGTAGGTGATGAGATTGAAAGAGCGCTGGATTTTTAAACATCAAATTTGCGAGCGCTACGCCCGCGATACCGCCCGAGAATTGCGCAATCAAATAACCCAGTGTGCTTACTGCAGATAAGCGCTTCTGCGCCCACTCGCTGAGAGTCACTGCTGGGTTTAAGTGCGCGCCACTCACAGGTCCTAAGATTAAAATCAAAATACCAAGAGCCAGGACCGTTGAAATAGTGTTGATGAGTAGCTCGACTCCGCGATCCGAACTCATATTGGTCGCCATCGTGCCGGAACCGACAACGACTGCGACCAATATTCCAGTACCGAGAAACTCGGCTAGGTAACTAGATCTGCGCAATTAGCAGCAGGGGGTGGCGCAGCAGCAGGGATCGCACTTACAGACCTGACACTTGCAACCGATTTCGATATCTTGAGCCACGATTTCCTCCTATTGATGTTTGTCAATGCGTAAATTAGTGCCCATATTGATAGATGTCAATGTATGATCTGCACATGTCGGTCGCCGTGTCGCTCACCAAATCCCCCGCCCAGGTCACCTCGCTAGCAGCTCAGTTCAAAGCCCTGGGGGATCCAACTCGACTCGACCTCATTATGAATGTGGCGGTGAGCGCCGGTGCGGAGGCGTGCGTCTGCGATTTAACCCCAGACACGGGTCTCACTCAAGGCACGGTAAGCCATCACCTGCGGATTCTCGTTGAGGCTGGACTGCTCGAGCGTTCACAGCGCGGAAAGTGGTCGTATTACTCCCTCACGACGACCGCCCAAGATATTCTTAAATCACTAAATATTTCTAGCCCCGCACCAAAAACTTCGAAAGCTAATTGCTGAATCCATTGACAGCAAATCACTTAACCTTTAAGTTAAGTGTTGATGAAGACCAACGCGGCACCCCTCGATTTAGATCTCGTCTTCGATGCACTGGGCAATGCCCATCGACGCGAGATCATTTCCATGCTCGGCCTGCAACCGGTCTCTATTAGCGATCTGGCGTTACAACGCAAGATATCGCTGCAGGCGATTCACAAACACGTAAACCTGCTCGTAGAAGCTGGCATGGTCACTCGCAAGAAGTCGGGAAGGGTCACCTTCCTCACTCTAAATCGCGCATCGATGCGGGGAATCCAGGATTGGGTTACCAAATTTCAAGCTCACTGGGATGGTGGAACAGAGACGCTGGAGAATTATGCGCAAACCGTTGAATTTAAGAAGAAACTTAAAAAGAAGAAGGAGCAGAAATGAAGAAATTCTTATTTATCTACAACGCGACGCCAGAGCGGGGATCAGATACCGATGAGGATTGGATGGCTTGGTTTGAGTCGATTGGCCAGCACCTCGTTGATGTAGGTAATCCCTTTCAAGGCGGGACTCTTGTTAAGGGTGATGGTGTTACCGACATTACTTCGTTCGCAGAACTGGTTGGGGGCTACTCATTAATCAACGCAACGGACATTGACCAGGCAGCAGGGCTGGCAAAGAGCTGTCCAAACGCTGCTGGAATCAGGATCTTCGAAGCAATCCCTATGTAAGCAAAGTAGACTTCGGGCAACCGAAGGAGTTTCTATGAAGGCTCTGCGCAAAGTTGAAGAGAAGCCAGGATTTATACTGGTTGATTTGCCGGAGCCTTCACCAAACCTTCACGAGGTAAAGATTCGAGTACTTCGCACGGGCATCTGCGGAACCGATTTACATATTCAATCCTGGGACGCCTGGGCGAGCAAAACTATAAAAGTTCCCATCACCCCTGGCCACGAATTTAGCGGAAGTGTTGTCGATGTTGGTGCAGAAGTCACGAGCGTAAAGGTCGGAGACTTTGTATCTGGCGAAGGTCACATCGTCTGCAATCTCTGCCGCAACTGTCGGGCCGGGCGACGACATTTATGTATGAACACCGTTGGAATTGGCGTTAATCGCGACGGGGCATTTGCAGAGTTTATTTGTATGCCAGAATCAAATGTCTGGAAGCATGAAGCAGGCATGGACCCCGATTTAGCAGCGATCTTCGATCCCCTCGGCAATGCAGTGCACGTGGCACTTTCATTTCCGCTTGTAGGTGAGGATGTACTTATAACTGGAGCAGGCCCGATTGGAATTATGGCGGCCCAGGTAGCTCGTTTTGCCGGCGCGCGTTACATCGTCATAACCGATATTTCAGAGGATCGCCTTACCCTGGCACGAAGTATGGGGGTAGATGTCGCGGTAAATGTGCTTCACGAAAATCTGGGCGATGTTATGAAGACGCTGGGCATGACCGAAGGCTTTGATGTTGCTTTTGAGATGAGTGGCAGTCCAGCAGCGCTCCCCCAAATTCTAGAATTTGTTGGACACGGTGCACGAGTCGCACTTCTGGGATTGCCGAGCAAGCCCATTGAGATTGATTGGGCCAAGGTCATCACCAACATGGTGACGATCAAAGGAATTTATGGCCGCGAGATGTTCGAGACCTGGTACGCAATGACTGCGATGATTAAGAAGGGGCTCGATATTTCGCCCGTTATCACCCACAAGATGCACTACACCGAATGGGAAGAGGCGTTCCGCATTGCGGCAATGTCTAACGCAGGCAAGATAGTTTTGGACTGGAGCTAGCGTGTATAAAGGTATTCGCGAACAACTCATTGGCGAACTCAGTGAGATAGAGAAGGCTGGGACCACCAAGTCTGAGACTGAAATAACCTCAGCCCAGGGTTCTCATGTGACAATTGACGGGAAGCCATTTCTCAATTTCTGCTCCAATAATTACTTGGGGCTATCGAATCATCCAGAGATCATCGCCGCGGTAAAGGTCAGTCTCGATGAACATGGTTATGGACTTTCTAGCGTGCGATTTATCTGTGGCACGCAAGATCTCCACCTGGAACTTGAAGCGAAACTAACCAAATTTTTAAGTCAAGAGGCCACCATCCTCTTTCCTTCATGCTTTGATGCCAATGGCGGAATCTTCGAAGTGTTGATGAAAGAAGAAGATGCGATTATCTCGGACGAACTCAATCACGCTTCAATCATCGACGGAATCCGCCTCTCTAAAGCGAAGCGTTATCGCTACAAAAATCGCGATATGGCCGATTTAGAAGTGCAATTGGTTGATGCGCAATCAGCCCGGCGTAGATTAATCGTGACTGACGGTGTCTTTTCCATGGACGGATACTTGGCTGCACTTCCGGAGATCTGCGCCTTAGCCGCCAAGTACAACGCGTTAGTAATGGTCGATGACTCTCACGCAGTGGGATTCATGGGAGCAGCAGGTGCGGGGACTCCAGAGCATTTTGGCGTTTCTGATCAGGTCGACATCATCTCAGGAACTCTTGGCAAAGCGTTGGGCGGAGCATCTGGTGGATACATCAGTGCCCGCAAAGAGATCGTCGATATCTTGCGGCAAAAGGCGAGGCCTTATCTCTTCTCAAATTCCGTTCCTCCTTCGGTTGTTTCCGGTTCGCTCAAGGCGCTGGAATTAGTTAAATCAGGTGCGACTCTGCGCACAACCCTCCACTCAAATGCGAAATTGTTTAGATCCCTTATGGAAGCCGAGGGGTTCACCCTGTTACAAGGAGAGCATCCAATCATTCCGGTGATGTTTGATTCAGAGACAGATGCGGTTACCTGCGCTAAGGGATTGCACGCTGAGGGAATTCACGCTGTTGCTTTCTCTTATCCTGTGGTCCCCCTGGGAAAGGCGCGTATTCGCATTCAAATCTCTGCGGAGCACACCGAGTTGGATATTCGAGCCTGCGTTGAAGCATTCATAAAAGCTCGCTCTTGCAAATGATAGGCAATTAACTGCGACGCAGAACACACAGATTTGGTTGAAGTTTCAACTAATTACCCCTATAGTTCATCTCAGACATCTACTGTCACATTTACAACTTTCGAATATCTAACAAAGGAAACCCATGTCAGTTCTTTCAACACTTCCAGCAGGAACATTCAGCATTGATCCATCTCACAGCCGCATCGGCTTTAGTACTCGCCACGCCATGGTGACCAAGGTCCGCGGATCTTTCAACGAGTTCGCAGGTTCAGGAACCGTCGATAGCGGCGTCGCATCACTTAGCATTGAAATCACGGTGAGCTCGATTGATACTCGCAGCGCAGACCGCGATGGTCACCTCCAGTCCCCTGACTTCTTTGATGCAGCAACATTCCCAAAGATCACATTCGTTTCAACATCTGTTAAAGATGCTGGCGCAGATAAGGTCGTTGTAGTCGGAGACCTCACCGTCAAGGACGTCACAAAGTCGATCTCAATCGAATTCGAATACACAGGAACAGCAACCGATCCATACGGAAATGCTCGCTTCGGCTTCGAAGGGGTTTCAGAGATCAACCGTAAGGACTTTGGCCTAACCTGGAATGCGGCTCTTGAGACCGGTGGAATCTTGGTTTCAGAGACCGTAAAGCTCGAGTTCGAGATTTCAGCAATCGCAACAGTTGCAGCTACTGTCTAAAAGTTGATTCTTGAAGGGCCTCGTGAGCAATCACGGGGTCCTTTTTCATGCCTCTAATGCACGCGAGTCCAGGGAGGCAGGATTACCATAATTCCATGGATCAATACGAAGAAGAAGTTCGAAGTCGATGGGGCGATACCGCCGCCTATAGTGAGTCAAAATCAAGGACTTCTAAGTACTCCCACGCGGATTTTGACGCCGCTAAAATTGATCAAGAGGCAGTGACCGAGGATTTTGCAATAGCTTTTGGAAATCGCGTTGGAGTTCGTTCCGCGATGGTACAGAAAATTGTGATTGCCCATCGAGAGGCAATTACAAAGTGGTTCTATGAGTGCTCTGTGGAAATGCAGAAGAACCTCGCCGTGATGTATATCAACGACGATAGATTCAAAGCATATTATGACGGCCGTGCCCGCGGGTTAGCTCAGTACGTGCACGATGCCATCATGGCCCAAGCCACGCAGCGAAGCGAGCGATAGATCAACTGCTAGCGCAGGCCTTAGCAATGTTGCTCCACTCTTGCTGAATGGTGAATGTCTTTCCGGCTACAACCTTCGTAGAGGTAGTCCATGCACACTTATCGCCAATTTCTTGGCCAGTAGAGTCATACCAGGCATTCAATTGTGGGTCAGTGACAGTTTCATAGAGTTCATGAGAAGTTACGTTCACGACTGAGTCGACGCCTAAGGAATTTGTTGAAGAGAGATACGAAGGAAGATACGTCGCCGCACATCCTGCAACCGTGGTGAGGTTAGGTAGATATGAAACTGTAAACGGTGCCTTATTAACAGAACCGGCTCCATGCCAACCACAGTAAGCAGCTTTAGCGGGGAAATTTGTGGTGTAAACCAAGTAGATGCCCTTTGGGTCCATCTTGCCTTTATTCATTGTGACAACGACTTTGTACGCCTCTGAGAGAATTGATGAAGTAGTAGGTGCGCTGCTTGGAGGCGTTGATGTATCTGAATACGTACCAGAGTATGTCAGCGCTGTTTTGGTTGGCGCGATGTAATACTGATTTACAAGAGCAGAGAGCCCAGTGCATGAACCACTTACACAACTTGAGTTTGCAAGGTATCCAGTAATTCCGGAGTTATAACCAACTGGGAATGATGCCGCTGGACCCCACCAGATGGCATAAATATTTGGAGCGGCTAGCGTTGGGCCGCCATGATTGAGAAGTAAATTGACCGCGGTCGCTGCCTTAACAGGGGCTGTTGCTCCTCCCTTAAACGAGAAGACGCGAGCTCCACTTACTGCCACACCAGGAATTGCGGCTTGGCTTTGGTCGTAGCTTTGCTGATCTCCGTCGCCAGCGATCTCATGTGAGGGCGTGCCCCAATACTTTTGACCATCCTGTTGGTTCTGCTGATTTTCTTGACCAGATGGCGAAGTGAAGTTTCCGTCGGCGCTGCTGATGCCTGAGGCGAGCAAAATAAGAGCCGCTGATCCAGCCGCCACAATAAAGAATCTGTTTTTCACTATCTACCCCGAGTCAGTTCAGATGTTCCGCGCGAACACTGTTGCGGAGTCTAGATAGGTTGTATGTCGGTCGCCAAGTGAAATAGAAGGGATTGCCCATGAATCTGGAGATTTGGCTGGCTCGATATCCCCCTAAATCGCCCAAATGGGTCTCTTTAAGGGTTGAGCCAGTGATCCATAATGTATTTCTCGCCCTCATCGCAGAAGATTGTGACAACAGTTTCGGCGCCAAGATCTTCCTTTAATCTCTTAGCGGCCAACATATGGGCGCCGGAAGAGGGGCCCACGAAGACTCCATGAGTTCGAGCTAGTCGTTTGGTCTCTTCGATAGCATCGTATGAATGAATATGCACAAACCCATCGATCTGCTTGGCATGGCGTTCAATGATGCCAGGTACAAAACCATCGGAGATACCTTCGATGAGGTGCTTCTCTACTTCGCTACAAGCGATGGTGCATGACTCGGAAGGTTCGAGGGCATAACTCTTTGCATTGGGATTTACCTCTTTAAATGCTTGTCCGACTCCGACCAAAGTTCCACCGGTGCCAACTCCAGAGATCAGTAAGTCTGGTTTTGTCGGAAGCTGGGCGACGATTTCCTTGCCGAGCCACTCATAATTTTCAATGACGTTCCACTCGTTATCAAATTGCTGTGGCGCGTAATAACCTGGAAGTGCGCCTAAGCGACGTACTTCATCCAAGGCCTTATTTACATGGAAATCACCGAGCGTGCGCACTTCTGCACCGAATGCCTGCGAGATCGCAGTCCGTTCCATGCTCAAACCTTCGGGCATGACGACGAGCATCTTGTAACCCTTGACGGCGGCGACCATTGACATCGCGTTTCCAGTGTTGCCACTGCTTGCCTCAACGATGGTGTCCCCCGGTTTGAGCAGACCCTCTTTTTCGGCACGTTCAATCATGTACTTTGCAATACGCGCTTTCACGGATCCCGATGGATTGAGATATTCCATCTTCACGTAAATGCCTTCAATGTTGATGAGGGGCGTATTGCCGATTGCATCCAGGATGGTCTTCATACGGGTGAGATTAGCCCTATTTCTTTGCTATTAGAACGATATCACTCCAGTAATTAACCGTTTTAGCGATTGGCATATTGCCATTCTAAGTAAGGTTCAACTTCA
>Ga0194061_1002115_pt1 | contig 11071 bp, 12 predicted proteins | sample SepL2221m_MetaG_FD_163423 | JGI IMG/M metagenome (GOLD analysis project Ga0194061, IMG submission 163423) | Anoxic zone freshwater microbial communities from boreal shield lake in IISD Experimental Lakes Area, Ontario, Canada - Sep2016-L224-21m | ecosystem: Environmental > Aquatic > Freshwater >...
GCGTGTGGCTCGGCAGCGTCGCGGCGGTGCGGAAAAATACGTGGGTGGATTCCGCGACGATGCTCGGCGCGCTCGCGGCCATCTCCGTGCCGACATTCGTCACCGGCCCTGCGCTGGTGTTGATTTTTTCGCTCTGGCTCGGCTGGCTGCCCGTCGGCGGATGGACGGGAATATCGAGCCTGATCCTCCCGGCGATCACGCTCGCGGGGCCGTTCGTCGCCTATATTGCGCGGCTCACGCGCACGAGCATGCTCGAAGTGCTCAATCAGGATTTCGTCCGCACCGCGCACGCGAAGGGACTCAGCGAACAGCGTGTCCTCTACAAGCATGTGCTGAAGGTCGGCATCCTGCCTGTCGTGAGCTTCCTCGGCCCTCTCTCTGCGAATCTGCTCACAGGATCGCTCGTCATCGAGTCGGTCTTCAGCCTGCCGGGCATGGGCGGATTTTTCGTGAACTCGGTGCTGAACCGCGACGTGTTCCTCTGCTGCGGCAGCGTCGCCGTGTACTGCACGCTGCTCGTGGGCATGAACCTCTTCGTGGACATCGCCTACAAGTGGCTCGACCCGCGCATCCGACTCGAATGACAACGGGGAATTGCAAATTGAGGATTGGACATTGCAAATTGCAAATTGCAGCGGTCGCGCGACCGCGCGCAGGCCGGAAATTTGCAATGCCCAATCTGCAATTTGCAATTTGCAATTCCCCGGTGCGCAAACAATGAGCGAGCCGATTTCCATTCCCACAGCGCAGCCGCCCGGAGCATGGCGGCGGCTCGTGCGCAACCGCGTCGCCGTCGCCGCGATGGTCATCCTCGCAGGCATCGCATTCGTCGCGATTTTCGGGCCATCCATTTTCCGCTACGATCCCGAGACTCCGACGGCGGCGAAGCTCGTCACGCCGTCCGCTGCGCACTGGTTTGGCACGGACATGAACGGCCGCGACGTCTTCTCGCGTGTGATTCAGGGCGCGCGCATCTCGCTCATCGTCGGCCTGTGCGGTGCGCTCGTGAGCTTCTTTGTCGGCACGACTTACGGGCTCATCGCCGGCTACGTCGGCGGGCGTACGGATAACGTGATGATGCGCTTCATCGAAATGCTGCACAGCGTGCCGCGGCTCATCATCGTCATCGTCGCGATTTTCACGTTCGGCCCGCGGTTGGAGGGCGCGCTGAATCACAGCACCGCGTTCGGTCTGTTCGGCAACAATCCGAGGATTGCCTTCACGGTCACGTGTGCGTGTCTGTGGCTCGTCTGGAAGGCTGCGGAGCTTTCCAGCGGCTTTGTCCGCGCGCGCTGGCTTTGGGTGCTCGCGTTGCTTCTGGGCTTTGGCGTCAGCGTATCGGCCATCGGAATGGAGGGCGACGGCGCGGCGGTTGGCGTGTGCTACGGGACCTTCTTTCTCGGCGCCGGACTGCTGGCCATTTTCCTCCGGATGATGCGCCTGACCGGGGCTCATCAGACCTTCTGTATGCTCGTGGTCGGCGTGCTAGGCGGGCTGATTCTTTCCCCGAAAGTGGAGCGGCAGCTTGCCGAGTGGCCGCTCAATCCGCTCGTTGGATACAGCAAGGTCATCATCCTCATCCTGTGCCTCGGCCTCATCGAATGGCTCGCGATGGCGCGCATCGTCCGCGGGCAGGTGCTCGCGCTGAAGGAGCAGCAGTTCGTGCTTGCCGCGCGCGCGCTCGGCCAGTCGCACACGCGCATCCTGCTGCGGCACCTGCTGCCCAATCTCATCGGCGTCATCGTTGTCTATCTCACGCTCACGATCCCCGCGGTCATCCTCGACGAATCATTCCTGAGCTTCCTCGGCCTCGGCATCAATGACCCGCAGGCAAGCTGGGGCAGCCTGCTCAGCGACGGGAAAAATGTGATCAATCCGATCCACAGCTACTGGTGGCTGCTGCTCTTCCCCGCCGCCGCGATGTCGCTTACGCTCGTCGCGCTGAATTTCCTAGGCGACGCCCTGCGCGATGCCCTCGACCCGCGCGCGCGGAGGTGATGGAGCGCTGGCGTCCCCGCCGGCCACCTCGCACCCCGCGCAGCGTCCATTTTTTCTCCCAGGCGTTCGTGCCATCACGGAGCAAGCGCATCGGAAGTGGCGCTGCGCGCTTTGGCTGTGGCCGATGGGGACGGCAGCGCTCCACAGACAGCGCTCCGCTCACACGTCGAGCCGCGTGTGGCGCAGGCGCAGGGCATTTGTAATCACCGAGACGGAACTCAGGCTCATCGCCGCGCCTGCGATCATCGGGCTCAGCAGCACGCCGAAGAACGGGTAGAGCGCACCGGCGGCGAGCGGGATTCCAAGGGCGTTGTAGAGGAATGCGAAGACGAGATTCTGCCGGATGTTCCGCGTCGTCGCGCGGCTGAGGCGCACGGCGCGGGCGATGCCGCGAAGGTCGCCTTTCAAAAGCGTGATGCCTGCGCTCTGCATTGCGACATCGGTGCCGGTTCCCATCGCGATGCCGACGCTGGCGGCGGCGAGCGCGGGTGCGTCGTTCACGCCATCGCCGGCCATCGCAACCTCCTCGCCCGCGGCGCGCAGCGATTTGATGCGCGCGATTTTTGATGCAGGCGATGCGTCTGCCTCGACGGAATCAATCCCGAGCCGTTTCGCGACGACGCCCGCCGTGCGTGCATTGTCGCCGGTGAGCATGTGCAGCTTGATCCCGAGCGCGTGAAGTTCGCGTACGGACTCCGCGGCGGAGGACTTGATGGGATCGGCCACGGCGAGCAGCCCGGCTGCGCGCCCGGCGATTGCGGCGAAGACGACGGTGTGCCCATCGTCCTGCAGGGCGACGGCCTTTTGCTCCAGCGACGCAAGAACGCGCACGCCGCGCGCTGCGAGGAATGCCGCGCTGCCGACAGCGACTTCGCGCGTGGCGAAGTTTGCGATCACACCACCGCCGGTGATGGATTGAAAATCACGCGCGGATTCGAATGCGATGCCGCGTTCCTTCGCTGCGGAGACGATGGCGGCGGCGAGCGGATGTTCGCTCGATGATTCGACGGCTGCGACGGTGCCGAGGAGTTCGTCTTCGGTGAAGCCGTCCGTTGCCACGAGCGCGGCGAGTCTCGGGCGGCCCTCGGTGAGCGTTCCGGTCTTATCCACGACGAGCGTGGTCACGTGGCCGAGCAGTTCGAGTGCCTCGGCATTTTTCACGAGCACGCCGGCCTGCGCGCCTTGTCCGACGCCGACCATGATGCTCATCGGCGTGGCGAGGCCGAGCGCGCACGGGCACGCGATGATGAGCACGGCGACGGCGTTCACCAGCGCGTGTGCGAGCCGCGGCTCCGGCCCGAGCCACAGCCACAGCGCAAACGTGAGCACCGCGGCGGCGAGCACGGTGGGCACAAACCATCCGGCCACGCGATCGGCGAGCGCCTGAATCGGCGCGCGGCTGCGCTGCGCTTCGGCGACCATCTGCACGATGCGCGCGAGCATCGTCTCGCTGCCGACGCGTTCGGCGCGCATGAGGAATCCGCCGGTGCCGTTGATCGTGCCGCCCGTCACGGCATCGCCTGCGGCTTTCGCGACGGGGATGGGTTCGCCGGTGAGCATGGATTCATCCACACTCGAACTGCCCTCGGCGACCTTGCCATCCACGGGAATTTTTTCGCCGGGCCGCACTCGCAGTATCGCGCCGACGGCGACGCGATCGAGCGGGACTTCGCGTTCGCCGTCCGCGTCCACGAGCCGGGCTGTGGCGGGCGCGAGATCGAGCAGCGCGCGGATCGCGCTGCCGGTGCGGGCGCGGGCGCGCAATTCAAGCACCTGCCCCGCGAGCACGAGGACGATGATGACCGCCGCGGCCTCGAAGTAGATTCCGACGCCGCCCATCCGCATCGCCTCGGGAAACACCTGGGGCGCAAGCATCGCCACCGCGCTGTATGCAAACGCCGCGCCGACGCCGAGCGCGATGAGCGTGAACATATTGAAGTGCCCCGTGCGCAGTGACCGCGCTCCGCGCAAAAAGAACGGCCAGCCCGCCCACAGCACGACCGGAGTGGTGAGCAAAAACTGCGTCCAGCGCGATGCAGTGCCCATGAACCAGTGCGGTGCGCCGGGAAACGCGTGCCCCATCGCGAGCACAAAAACCGGGAGCGTGCAGAGCACACCGAGCCACAGCCGCCGCGTCATGTCGCGCAGCTCGCCGTCGTCCTCCGGATGGCTTGTGCTGACGATTTTCAGCTCCAAGGCCATGCCGCATTTTGGGCAATCACCGGGGTGATCCTGTTCGATCTCCGGGTGCATCGGGCAGGTGAAAATAGTTTTCGCCGCGGGCTTCCACGCGGGATTGCGTTCGAGCGTCATGCCGCACTTCGGGCAGTCGCCCGGCTTGTCCGACTCCACGCCGGGACACATCGGGCAGAAATATTTCGCCGCCGCGGATGGCGTCACATCGCCGTGATCATGCGGGCCGTGTGCGCAGCAGTCGTGCTTTTCCTCCGGCTCCGCAGCGGGCGCGGGAGAATCCGCGGGGCAGCACGGCGGCGGCTCGGGTTTGTGACAGCACGAATGCGGCTCCGCACCGACATCCGTGGCGTGTCCGCTTTTGTCGTCGTGATTCATGGGTGGCCGTCTTGCGCGATGCCACGCCGCGCCGTCGCGCTATTTCTTCGCAGCGTCCTTCACCATCTTGGCGTATTTCGCCGGGTCTTTTTCAAAGTCGTCCTTGCAGCCTTTGCAGCAGAGCCACACGTCGGTTCCGTCGTGCGTCATCTTGTAGGCCTTCATTCCGCCGCTGCCGTAAGCCTTGCCGGAGATGGGGCACTTTTTCAGCGGGTAATCCTTCGGCACACCCGTCTCGGCGGACGCGTTGCAGGCGGCGATGACGAATGCGGCGAGGAGAGCGGTGGCGATTTTCATGGCAGTGATTTTGTTGGAACGTGTAGGCGCACATAAGAGCCAGATGCCCGCAGGCGCAACCGGGGATTCGATCCGCCCGTCCGGTGCGGTGCTGGCGAAATGATCAGGTTGCGGATTTTGAATCAGGCTTTCCAAACCCGAGTGCGAGCCAGCCGGCGAGCAGACACACGCCGCCGATGGGCGTGATGGCTCCGAGCCATTTTACATTCGTGAGTGCGAGCACGTAGAGCGTGCCGCTGAAAATGGCTATGCCTGTGAGCATGAGCCAGAATGCGGCGGCGCGCAGCGGACGCAGCGTGGCGATGATGAGCAGCACGACCGCGTGCGTAAGGTGATACAGCACCGCGGTCTCCCACGTCGCGAGTCGCGCGTTCTTCTCCAGCACGGCGTGCAGGCCATGCGCGCCGAATGCGCCGAGCGCGACGGCGAGGAAACCGACGATGGCGGAAATGCGGAGGGCGGTCTGCGAATTCATGCACGCAGAAAAACACGCGGCATGATTTTCCACCATTCACAATTCACCAGCCACCAGTCACAGTCCGCGCATGGACTGGCAAAACTGGCAGCCGCGCCAACTCGCAAACCTGTGCTTCATCGTGAAGGACGGGCGGGTGCTGCTCATCCGCAAAAAGCGGGGACTCGGCGCGGGGAAAATCAACGGGCCCGGCGGCAAGCTGGAATCCGGCGAGACCGCGCACGATGGGGCGATCCGCGAGACGCAGGAGGAGATCGGCGTGACGCCGCTGCTGCTCGAAGATCGCGGAGTCGTGCGGTTTCAGTTCACCGACGGCTACAGCCTGCACTGCGCGGTGTTCGTCGCGCGCGATTTTACCGGCGACATGATCGAGACGGATGAAGCGCTGCCGATGTGGTTCCCGGTGGACGGCGTGCCGTTTCACGAGATGTGGGAGGACGACCAGCACTGGCTTCCGCATGTGCTCGCGGGCGGGAGCTTTCAGGGGTGGTTTGAATTCGACGGGGAGAAAATGCTGAGCAAGCGCGTGGAGCTTTCCGCCTGAGTCATGCCGCGTGTTGTCATCGCCGGTTGCGGATTCGTCGGGCTTGCCACGGCGCGGGTTTTTCAAACGGCGGGATGGGACGTGCTCGGGCTCACGCATTCGGCGGAATCCGCCGCGGCGTTGAAGGGCGAAGCTTTTTCTGTCGCACCGTGCGATATCTCGGATGCGGAAGCGGTGCGTGCGATTGCGTCGGGCCTCGCTGGAAATGCCGATGCGGTGATCCACTGCGCGAGTTCCGGGCGCGGCGGAGCGGATGCGTATCGCGCGGTGTATCTCGAAGGCGCGCGCAATCTCCTCGATGCCTTTGTAGGCGCACGGCTGATCTTCACGAGCAGCACGAGCGTGTATGCGCAGACGGATGGGGCGGCCGTGAACGAAGACAGCCCCGCCGAGCCTCCGCGCGAAACGGGGCAGATTCTCCGCGGGACGGAGGAACTCGTGCTCGCGCGCGGCGGGATTGTCGCGCGGCTTGCCGGCATCTACGGGCCGGGGCGATCGGTGCTGCTGCGGAAATTTTTCAGCGGCGAGGCGGTGATTGAGGGAGATGGCGGGCGCGTCGTGAACCAGGTGCATCGCGATGACATCGCATCCGCGCTTCGCGTGCTCATTGAAGAAGGCGCGACCGGAATTTTCAACGTGAGCGACGATGCGCCGATGCCGCAACGGGAAATCTACGCGTGGCTCGCGGAGCGTTTCGCGCGTGTGCTTCCGCCAAGCGGGCCGATCGATCCGAACCGCAAGCGCGGATGGACGAGCAAGCGCGTGAGCAATGCGAAGCTGCGCGTGCTCGGATGGGCGCCGCAGTTTCCGAGCTTCTTCGATGCCGTCGAGCGCCAGCCGGAACTTGTGAAACTCGCCTGCGAAAACTGAGCCGCAGCGGAGCGCCGCGAATGGAGCGCATTCCGCCGAGGCCAGATGCGCCCTACTTTTTCACCGCAGGCGCAGGAGCGACCGGCGGTTTTGGCTTTGTGGTCATCTCGAAGTCGTCCGTGCGGAACGGTGTCACGGGCAGGCCTTCGTTGCTGAAGAGATTCGCGACCGGATTGTCGGCCAATGCGTAGCGCACGGCGATGGGGGCGCTCACTTTGTCGCAGGTCAGCTCGATTTTGTTGTTCGCGATCACTTTTCATTTCGCCCAGTGCCACGCCTTGTCCTCGCCGCAGACTGCGAAGCCGACGGCGTCCAGCACGTCGAACGGACGCAGCGCGCTGCTGCCGAAGAGGCCGAACGTCACCGCGGCCTTGTCGCCGTTGATCTCCAGCTTGCTGAACTCGGGGCTGCGTTCCGCAATCTTCAGACCGTAGTCCTTCACGAGCGCCCAGCGCACGAGGCGCGCGGCCACTGCGGGATCGTCCTTCAGTGCCGCGTCGCCTTGCATCAGCGGTGCGGCCATGTCGGTCGGGCCGCAGTAGTTCGCCACGCACATCACCTTCGAGCTGAGGCTGGTGAATTCGCCGATGCTGCCTGCGTAGATCCTTCACGCTTTCGGTGAGCCCGAGCAGGGACACGAGATGTCCGCCCGCGGAGGTGCCCGTCACGCCGATGCGATCCGGGTCGAGATTGTATTCCTTTGCGTGTCCGCGAATCCATCGGATCGCCGCTTTGCAGTCGTGGATTTGCGCGGGCCATTTCACCTCGGCGGAAAGACGGTAGCCCACGCTCACGCCGGCGTAATTTCCCGACGCCGCATAGCCTGCGGCCATTCCGCCGCCTGCGCGGCTGCCGCCGCTCCATCCGCTGCCGTGGATGTACAGCACGACCGGCAGCGGCTTGTCGGTTGTGCGATTTTTCGGCAGGTAGAGATCCACCATCTGCCGCGGATTATCGTTCCCGGCGTAGGGCAGGTTCGCCTTCAGTTCCACGCCTTCCGGCACGCGTGGCTGTGGCGGTGCTGCGGGTTTCGTCGCGGGTTTTTCTTCCGCAAAAATCGCGGTGGTGGTGACGAGGGAGAGCGCGACTGCGAGGAGGAGTTTCATGCGAGGTCGAGGTGGGAGTTTGGCCTGCGGCGGCGTCCGCCGCACACCGCACAATCCGTGGTGCATGGAGAGCTTGGCGGTGAACTTCGCGACGTGCGGATGACGGGTGACGAAGGACGAAAGTTTTTCTCCGGTCGTCATTCAACATCCGTCATTCGTCATTCCCAATCCACCTCCCGGCACCGCGCGTGCTTTCCATCACCGGATGTTCATCCGTCTCTTGCCAAAAATCATCCCGCCCGCGCTAATCGCATTCGGCGTGTGGTGGTTTGTGTCGAGCCGTCCTGTGCATCATGCGCCCGGCGTGCTCGTGTCGAAGGATCCGGTGCAAAAGGAAATGGCACCGCGGCCGCTCGTGAAGGTGGACAAGTGGCAATTGACGGCGATGGCCGAGTATCACCTGCGCGGCGTGGTGCTCGGCAAGAAGCGCTACTACGGCGGCCAGCAGTCGGAACTCGTGCCCGTGGATGTCGCGGTGGGGTGGGGGAGGATGAGCGACCAGTCGGTAGTGGACCGGCTTGGGATTTCGATGGGCAACCGGTTCTATTTTTACGAGTGGAAAAATGAGCCGCCGATCCCGCAGGACGAGATCCGGGTGTCATCTGCGAACAATCACGTCATCGCGGCAAATTCCGACGTGCGGAAAGTGATCGGCAACCTGCGCGCCGGACAGATCGTGACGATGCACGGCTACCTCGTGAACGCCGAGGGCCCCGATGGACGCTCGTGGCATTCCTCACTCACGCGCAGCGACACCGGCAACGGCGCGTGCGAACTTTTCTATGTCGAGAGCGCGCGTGCGGTGAATGAGCTGGCAGACGAGATGTAGCCGGGCTTGTGAAAGCGCGGGCACTCTTTGCCCGGAGGAGTGGAAGATCAGCCTGCGCTTTCACTGGTCCGGCTACCCTTTCATCGAAAAAGCCCCGGCCTGCCTCAGCGCGAGAGATCGTCCTGGCTCAGGATGGTGAAGCCGCTGCCGTTCAGCACGGAGACCGCGCATTCGTTGTCCTCGACGTGCAGCGCGAGCGCGGCGTTGTCGTTCGGGCGCGTGAGCAGCGCGTAGGCGCCGTAGATGTTCACCTCCGCGGCGAGGAGCGCGGTGAGCACTTCGCCGAAGTGTGCGGCCTCCTTCAGTTCGACGACGATGAGATGCCAGGTGGAGTAGGGGATCGAGTGAAGGTGGAAGATTCCCTCGACGGCATCGGGATCGCTCACAATGACGCGCACGATCGCGGTGTCCGCGCTCGGCTCGATCGTGGTGCCGAGCACGTTCACCTGGTGCTCCTGCAGGAGCCGCACAACATCGAGGAAGGCCCCGACTTTGTTGCGGAGAAAAATGCTGAACTGCACGACGCGGTCGCGTGCGGCGCGGGTGGCGGCGGAGGAGGTCGGGGGAGTCTTGGGTGGCATGGGTTATTTGTAGGAATGGACGAGGCAGAAGGGCACCGGCGTGCCGCTGGATTCGCTGACGGCGAGAATGTAAATGCCGCTCTCGGCCGGCGCAAATCCGGCGGCGGCGAGCGGGCCGTTGCGATGCGTCTCAGCGGCGACGGGCATCCCGCGGTCGGTGAAAATTTCCACGGCGAGCGTGGTCGAGGCGGCGTTCGTCGCGGCGGTGAACCAGTAGCGGTTTCCGGCGAGGAGGTTCACGCGGGCGAGGGCGGGCTTGCCGGCGGGCAGCGTGCCGGTCCACACGTGCTCGCGGAGGCGGAAGCCGTCGTTTGCCCACGCGCCGGCGAGTTCGAGCGCGGCGCGGCGGCAGGTCACGGCGGCGTCGCCGCTCGCGGGGCTGGCGTCGAGCACGGTCGCCAGGGTGAGAAACGATGCGATGAGCAGGGTGCGGATCATTTTTCCGGGGCGTTGATGAGGCGGATCATGCCGGCGGCGAGATCGTGCATTCCGGCCACGGCCTCGCCGGATGCCGGAGTCCCGGAGGGCAGCGAGAGCGACGCGCCGAGCGCGGGCAGGCGGCGCTGGATTTCCGCGATGGTGGGGAGCGTTTTGATTTTCGCGGGCAGCGCGTCGAGCCGTGAGGCGAAGAAATCCGCGACCGCGGGCAGGCGTAAAATTTTTGCGCCTTGGGGAGTGTACTCTGCCGCGAGCTGTGCGGCTGCGACATCCACGGAGCGCAGCCAGCAGCCGAGCGACATGAGCGTGACCAGATCGGTGTCGCTCCGCGCGGTCATCGCGGCGGCGAGTTCGGCCTGCACGGCTTCGAGTTCCTCGTCGAGCGCGTCCCATCGGCGGTTGTCGGCGAAGTCCGCGATGCTGTTGCTGCGTGCGGTGAATTCCTGCTCCAGCCCGAGGCTCTTCGCGAGAAGCTTGATCTCCATCGAGATGTTTTTCACCTGCTGCCGGTCCTGCGCCTCCGCGGCGAGGTAGCCGTCGGCGATGCGTGTGCCGAGATTTAGCGCGATGAGCGGGCGGCTCGTGTGCGGTGTCGGCGGCTGCTTGCGGAAAAATGCGGCCCAGTCCGGCTTGCCGATTTTTCCGAGGGCCGCGAAAAGTTCACCGGGTGCCGGGATGGAGACGCCGCCGAGGAATTCCGCGCCGCGGATCTGCTCCTCCGTGAGCGGTTGCGGGCCGTCCGCCGCCGTGGAAACACACGCCGCGAGCCCAAGCAGGGCGGACAGGCAGGCGCTTCGAAACATGCGCGGACGTTAGACGCGCGTGCAGAATTGTGTCGAGCCGGGATTCGCAGCGGCGGTGCGATCACCTGCGCGATTTTTGTGATGGAAACCACGAATGGACACGAAAAGACACGAATAGGATTTTGGAAATCTGAGCGGTGAAAGTGTGTGCTGAAGCTTCATTTTTAGCGCAGAGGCGCTGAGAAAAAATGAGAGCTGCGCAGAGGAACGGTTTTCACATCTTCCTCTGCGGGCCTCTCCATCCGCCTCTGCGCCTCTGCGTTTGATCCGATTTTTCGCACACATTTTGTTCGGAGGACGGATACCCGCTTCATTCGTGTTCCTTCGGGTCCATTCGTGGTTCACATTCGGGCATCACACGGCAATGACCCTTGTGATGAAATGCGCCCGCGCGGAGTTCTCGACACGCGATGCACGGCACCCTAAAAGCCACGCCTCTTATGAAAGCAAAAGTGATCGTGATGCCGAAAACCAGCATTCTCGACCCGCAGGGCGTGGCCGTGCGGGACGCGATGCGCCACCATGGACTGCCCGGCGTGAAAAGCGTGCGCATCGGCAA
>Ga0194061_1002117_pt1 | contig 11067 bp, 9 predicted proteins | sample SepL2221m_MetaG_FD_163423 | JGI IMG/M metagenome (GOLD analysis project Ga0194061, IMG submission 163423) | Anoxic zone freshwater microbial communities from boreal shield lake in IISD Experimental Lakes Area, Ontario, Canada - Sep2016-L224-21m | ecosystem: Environmental > Aquatic > Freshwater >...
ATGCTCGTCATTGAAAAAATTCTTGCGCAAAAAGTCGTCGCGGTGGTGCGGCTGGAGGACTACGGTAGCGCGGTGGACGTGGCCAGGGCGCTGGTGGCGGGCGGCGTGAACGTACTTGAATTCACCCTTACCGGCCAGGGCGCGCTCGCAGCCATCACGGCAACGCGCAAAGCCCTGGGTGATTCGGTCTGTGTGGGCGTGGGAACAGTCCTGACGCCCGAACAGGCGGATGCGGCACACACCGCCGGCGCACAGTTTGCAGTGACGCCGGCCTTGCGCCGCGAGGTCATCGCCCGCTGCGTCAAACAACAGATGCTGGTGTTGTGCGGCGGCCTTTCGCCGACCGAGTTGCTCGAAGCGCACGAAGCCGGCGCCGAACTCGTAAAGGTATTTCCGGCGCGGCTGGGCGGCCCGAAATACATCCAGGATGTGCTTGCGCCGCTGCCCTTCCTGAAGCTGGTCCCGACCGGCGGCGTCAGTCCGGAAACGGCGCGCGATTATCTTGCGGCCGGCGCGGTGGCGGTGGGCATAGGCGGCAACCTGGTATCGAACAAGCTGGTCGCCGCCGGGGCGTTTGAGCAAATTAGCGCCGGGGCACGCGCGTGCATGACCGCCGTACACGCAAAGCATTAGCGAACTGTTGCCGATTGCCGTTTGTGACATCATGTCCCGGCCGTGATACGGCGCCAGCCCGCCACGGTACCAGCCGTATTCAAATTGCACCCGGGGTGATTGAATGAACAGACGAGACGCCGTACTGGCACTTGCCGCGATGGCCGCGGCGCCGCGCATTGCGCTGGCACAGGAATATCCGGCCAAGCCCATCCTGATGGTGATGCCGCTGCAGGCGGGCAGCGCGGTCGACATCATGATGCGCATCGTCGCGCAAAAAATGGGCGACAACATGGGGCGCCAGATCGTGGTCGAGAACCAGCCCGGCGCCGCCGGCCTGATCGGCACCGAGCGCGTCAAGCGTGCCGCACCAGACGGCTACACCATAGGCGCGCTCAACGACAGCATCCTGACGATGATCCCCAACATCCGGCAGGCGCCCTACGACCCGGTCAAGGACTTCATGCCGGTGGGCATCGCAGCCGGGATCACCTGGGTACTGGTCGTCAACAACGACCTACCTGTGAAGAACGTCGCCGAGTTCATCGCGCTGGCAAAAAAGCAGCCGGGCAAGATCGACTACTCCTCCGGCGGCAGCGGTAGCCCGCAACACGTCGCGATGGAGGCGTTCAAGGAAGCGACCGGGACCTACCTCGTGCACATCCCCTACCGCGGCGCGACACAGGCCGCAGTCGACGTCATTTCCAACCAGGTGCAGGCCCACTTCAGCGCGGTATCCATCGTGCTGCCCTACATCAAGTCGGGCCGCATGCGCGCACTGGCCGTGCCCAGCCCAAAGCGCTCGCCGCTGCTGCCCGATGTGCCAACCATGGCCGAGGCCGGGATACCCGGATTTGAATGGTTCACCTGGGCATCCATCGTGTTGCCGCTCGGCACCCCAAAACCGATCGCCGACCGGCTCAATGCCGAATTGGTCAAGGCCGTCAACGCCCCCGACGTACGCGAGAAACTGGTGTCACAGGGACTGGATCCCATCGGCTCGCCGCCCGAGCAGGTGACGCAGTGGACGCAGGCGGGCTTGAAGCGCATGGCCCAGATCGTCAAGCGCGCCGGCATCACCGCCGGTTGATTTAACCCGGACGAAACCGGGTCAGACTGAACCGCGCCGGGGTTTTCTTTAATTCGCTGAATCCGGCCATTCGACCGAACGCGGATCGGGCAGCTTGAACACGTCACAGTTGCCGGCAAAATCGCCGGCGCCATCCTCGCTCCACATCAGCACGGAGAACAGCGCCGGCGCGTCGATGGCGACAATGGGGTAGTGCCAGGTGCCCATCGCATAGTTGACGCCCTGTGGCGCAGTCGCAAAAAACGCCCTCAGCGTATCCGTCCTTGGCGCGCCGCGCGCATCGGAGAGACAGACGCAGACGAGATAACGCTGCGCGCGCATCGGCAGGAATGCCTGGGTCGAACGCGGGTGGCGTTCCAGGTAATCGAGCGAAATCGGTCCGCGGCTGGCCGATACTTCGCTCAAATACAGTTCCGGCGGATGGGTCGGATGGCCGCGAAGGCGGACGTTTTGCAGGTAGCGTTGCGCGCGCCCGTCGTTCATGTCGCTACCCTTTGTCCCGGCGACCTCGATCACCTCGCCGTAAGGGGAAAACAATTCGGCGGTTAGCGCTTGTGCAGCAAGTTTTGACGACATGGTTAGCGGGGCGTTTAAGGATTGGCACGCATGATTATGCTGGATGCGACGTCCGCAGCGTTCCCCCGGTCTAGCCGCCAGGCGGCTGCGCCAGCAGTTCCTCCAGCGCGCCGATGTCGCTGACCGGAGCGAGGCAGGTGACGCCGCGGCACAAATAGGCGCTGACGCCGCTTGAAGGCGCCGGCTTGTCGAGCAGCGGCGGCAGGCGGCCGGCATCGGTTGAAGCCCCGACGGGCACCGCAATCACCAGGGTCATAGGCTGGAAACGCGCTACCAGAGCGGCTTTCCAGCGTGTCACCTCTTTTGCATCACCACGCAACACCAGCACTGCGGGCGGTTCCAGGCACTCTTCCAGCGCCATGCAAAGCGTGGCATAGCCGCCGGGGTTCTTCGCCATGGCCGGGTAAAACAGCGCGATCGTGCGTTCGGCCGCGTTGAGGAAACGTGTCTCGCCGCTGATGTGGCCGAGGCGTTGCAGGGCAACGGCAGCGACACCGTTGCCGGAAGGCGTGGCGTTGTCGTGCCCGGGCTTGGTGCGCTGGATCAGCCGTTCGTGGTCGTGGCTGGTAAAAAAGAATCCGCCGCCCTCGCGGTCCTCGAACTGCTCGAGCAGTACTTCGGCCAGCTCTTCGGCGAACTCGAATTCGTCCACCCTGAAATCAGCCTGCATCAACTCGAGCAGCGCGGCAAGCAGGAAGGCGTAATCGTCGAGGTAGGCGTTCAGGTGGGCGCGGCCGTCCTTGTAGGTCGCAAGCAGGCGCTCCTGCCGCCACATCGTCGCGCGGATGAAAGTCAGCGCCTTGCGCGCCGAGGCCAGCCAGTCGGCACGCCCGAACACACGTGCGGCGCGCGCCATGCCGGCGATCATCAAGGCGTTCCAGCTGGCGAGGATCTTGTCGTCACGCCCCGGCCAGACGCGGGTTGCGCGCGCGGCGAACAGCTTTGCGCGCGCGCTTTGCAGCAGCGCCGCGCATTCGAGCAGCGGTTTGCCCAGGCTTTGCGCCACCGCGCCCAAGTCACGCGCAATATAAAAATGCCAGTACGCACCCTCGAAGTTGGCGGCACGGTCGAGGCCGTAGTGCGGAGCGAGCACGGCGTACTCTTCGGCGGCAAGAAGCTGCTTCAGCTGGTCGGTTGTCCAGACATAGAACAGGCCCTCCTCGCCTTCGGAATCGGCGTCATAGGCCGAGTAATAGCCACCTTCCGGAGACTGCATTTCGCGCATCACCCAGGCGGCGGTCTCCTCGGCGACGCACTTGTACAAGGCGTCGCCACTCGCGGCATAACAGTCGGCGGCCAGCGACAGCAGCGGACCGTTGTCGTAAAGCATTTTCTCAAAATGCGGGATATGCCATTTCGCATCGGTGCTGTAGCGCGCAAAGCCGCCGCCGAGCTGGTCGTAAATGCCGCCCTCGGCCATTTTTTTCAGCGTGAAGCTCGCGATATGCAAGGCTTGCACATCACCCGTCGCGGCATATCGGCGCAACAGCAATTCGAGGTCGGTGGGATGCGGAAACTTCGGCGCGCCGCCAAAACCGCCGAACTCCGGTTCGAACGCCGCCTTGAGCGCCTCGATGGCGTTGTTCACCGCGGCAGCGGCAAACTCGGAATGATGTGCCGCGCCTGATGACTGGGGCTGCATGCGCGAGAGTGCCTCGAGCAACGAGGCGTTTTGCTGTTTTATTTCGGGCTGGCGCTCGCGATACAACGTCGCGACGCGTTCGCACAAGTCAGGAAAGCCCGGCCGGTTGTAGCGCGCCACCTTGGGAAAGTAGGTGCCGCCGAAAAACGGTGCGCCCTCGGGCGTGAGGAACATGGTCAGCGGCCAGCCGCCCGATTGCTGTGTCAGCAGGTGGTGCGCGCTTTGGTAAATCTGGTCGAGGTCGGGCCGCTCCTCGCGATCGACCTTGATGTTGATGAACAGGCGGTTCATCACCGCCGCCACCCCGGCGTCCTCGAAGGACTCGTGCGCCATGACATGGCACCAGTGGCAGGCCGAGTAGCCGACCGACAACAAGATGGGCTTGTCTTGCGCGCGCGCGAGGGCCAGCGCCTCTTCGCCCCAGGGGAACCAGTCCACAGGGTTGTCCCGGTGCTGCTGCAGGTAGGGGCTGGTTTCCTTTGCGAGGCGGTTCACCGTTCCACCCCTAGCCACCGGCGCGAATCTGGCGCCGGCGCACCCAGGCGCTAATGGCATCGACCAGCACCACCAGCAACAACATGGCGATGATCACCGTGCTCGCCTGCGCTTCGTGCAACAGCGACAATTCGTAATAGAGCATCTGGCCCAACCCGCCGGCGCCGACAAAACCGAGCACCGTGGCCATGCGTATGTTCATCTCCCAGCGATACAGGCTGTAGGCCACCAGTTGCGGCGTGATCAGCGGCAGTGTGCCGTAGACAAAGGCCAGGCCGGCAGGTGCGCCGCTTTCGGCCAGTGCCACCGCCGGCTCGGGCGGCGCGTTCTCCAGTGATTCGGCAAACAGGCGACCGAGCACACCCGCAGTGTGCAGCGCCAGTGCCAGCGTGCCGGCAAAGGGCCCCAGTCCCGCGGCGAGCACCATCAGCGCGGCCCACACCAGCTCGGGCACCGAGCGCAGGAAGTTGAGCAAAAAGCGCGTGAGCACCCGCACCGCCGCGCCGAAGCGTCCCGAGGCGGGCAAGGCCAGCACCATTCCGGCCATCGCGGCGAGCAGCGTGCCCACGGCCGAAATCGCGAGGGTCTCGAGTGCCCCCTTGCCGATTTTTTGCAGGAAGTCGGCGGACAGGTCGGGCGGGAAAAACCGCCGCACAAAATCGAGCATGTAGCCGCGCGACTCTGCGGTGAACAGGCGCGAAGGGTCGATCGCAAGGTAGGCAAAGCTGCCCCAGACCACGGCAATCAGCGCCGCCATGCCCAACCAGCAATAGACGCAAAAGCCCAGTGCGCGCTGGCGTTCGGCAAGGCTGACGGCGGCGACACTCATGCCAGCAACCTGCGGATCGCCGCGCTGATCGCATCGGCAAGCAGCACCAGCGCAAGGAACATGACAAGGATGGTCGAGACCTCGCCACCATTGAGCATTTTCATCGACTGGTCCATCAACTGGCCGAGGCCGCCGGCGCCGACAAAGCCCATGATGACCGAGGCGCGCACCGCGCATTCCCAGCGATAGACGGTGTACGAAGCGAGTTCCTGCGCCGCGCCGGGCAGCAGGCCGTAGAAAAACGCCATCAGACGGCCGCTGCCCGACTCGAGCAGGGCGCGCGCCGGGCGGGTGTCGCCCGATTCAAGAATTTCCGAATAGACCTTGCCGAGCATGCCGCCGTAAGTGACGGCGATGGCCAGCACGCCGGCCGCCGGCCCGAGGCCAAAGGCACGCACCAGCAGCAGTGCCCAGACAATTTCCGGAATCCCGCGCAACAGCAACAGCATAAAGCGCGCGAGGGCGCGCAAGGCTTCGCCAAGGCCGCGGCCGGGTCCCGGCCCGATGCGCGAAATCGACAGGCTGTACGACAGCGCGAGCCCCAGCGGCGCGGCCAGCAGCATGGCAAGCGCCGTGCCGGCGGTGGCCATGGCAAGGGTTTCAATGGTCGCCTTGAGTATGAGTTGCAGGAACTCGGTCGAGACTTCCGGCGGGAAAAACTGCCCGACAAACCCGCCCATGACTTTGAGGTTGCGCGCGTCGAATAACTCGGCCGGGCGGAACTGCGCGATATGCAGCAACGGCCACAACAGCAGCAGCGCCACAATCGCCCACAGCGCGCGCTTGCGTGCATCCGGATCGCGCAGCGGCAGGGTGGTGGATGTGTTCATGTCATCGCGAATTTTATGTCATTGCGAGCGCAACGAAGCAATCCCGCCGGGATTGCGCAGAACCCGACCGTTCCACGAGATTGCTTCGGCGCTTCGCTTCTCGCAATGACAGGCAGGATTAATTTTCAAATCCCTCCTCAAATAACGCGCGGCGGCGGGACGATCTTGAGACCGGGCTCGGGCGCAGGCGGCACATGCAAAGGCTGGTTGTCCTGCGTCGGCAGCGTGCCGGTCTCAGAGGCGTACAACGCATGCAACACACTGTCCGTAACCTTGACTGCCGGCAGGTCGAAGGCGATTTCACCGCCGCGCAGCCCGACAATGCGCGGAAACCAGCGCAGCGCCACGTCCACCGCATGCAGGCTCGCCACCAGGGTGACGCCGCGTGTCGCCGCTTCGCTGTGCAACTGGCTGATGGTGAGGTCGGCGAGGGCCGGGTCCATGGCCGAAACCGGCTCGTCGGCGAGCAGCAGGTCGGGGCGCTGGTAGAGCACGCGCGCCACCCCGACGCGCTGCAATTGCCCGCCCGAGAGCCGGTCGCAGCGCTCAAACAAACGGTCGGCGAGGTCAAGCCGCGCCAGTTGTTCGCGCGGTCCGGCGATGTCGGCCGGGTAAAGCAGCGACAGCGCCGACTTCCACCACGGCCATTGCCCGAGGCGGCCCGCGAGCACGGCGGTGATGGCGCGCTGGCGCGGCGGGATGGGCGGCGCCTGGTGCACCACGCCGATGCGCGCGCGCAAGCGCTTGAGTTCCGCCCCCGCTATCTGCCAGGGATTGTTACCGAGCACGGACACCCGGCCCTCGGTCGGGCGCAGCGAAGTGGCAAGGATGCGCAGCAACGAAGTCTTGCCAGCACCCGAGGGGCCGATGATGGCAATGCGCTCGCCACCGCCGGCCGCCAGCGTAACCGCGCGCAAGGCACGTTGGCCGTTGGCGTGAACCAGCCCGATTTGTGCGAGTTCGAAACTCACGATGCTCGCTTTAAGGATTCAGTCACCAGACGCCCGGGCCATCAATGTCAGAGTTTGGGAACATTCTGAATAAACCACCACTTTATCGTTCCCGCGAAAGCGGGAACCCATTTTGACTCAATGACGATGCGTTACGTCAAGGTGGATTCCCGCTTTCGCGGGAATGACGGAATTAATTTCGTGCTTTCTTTGCCCCTACTTGATCAACCCCGCCGACTTGGCGGCGTTTTCGATGCCGTCATAGTTGGATGCCTTGGTCGGTATGAATTTGGACGCGCGCTGCAAGTCCATGATCGCCTTGTGCTCGGGCTTGGATGCGTCGAGCTTGAGAAAAGCGTCGGTGAGTTTCTTGATGACCGCCGGATCAAGGTCGCCGCGAACCGTCCAGTTGTAATCGTAATACGGCGGCGTGGTGGCGAGCACCTTGACCTTCATCGCATTGGGGTTCTTGGTTTCGACCAGCTTGTCCCAGACCGAGGCGTTGAGCACGCCGGCCTCGGCCTTGCCGCCGGCGACAAACGCCACCGTGGCGTCATGCGCGCCGGAAAAAGCGACGTTCTTGAAGTCCTTGTCCGGGTTGACGCCCGCCTGCAGCAAAAAGAAACGCGGCATCAGGTGGCCCGAAGTTGAGGAGGGCGAACCAAAGGCGAAGGATTTGCCCTTGAGGTCGGCGAGAGTCTTGGCCGTGCTGTCGGCGGGCACGATGTAGCGGCTGATGAATTTTTCATCCTCGGCGCGCTGCACGATGGGTATGGCGGTGCCGTTGGTGCGAATCTTGGTCTGCACGAAGGTGAATCCGCCCAGCCAGACCAGGTCAAGTTTGCGCGTGGCGAGGGACTCAACGACGGCCGCATAGTCGGTCACCGGCGTGAATTCGACCTTCATGCCGGTCTCTTTTTCGAGGTAATCGCCCAGCGGCTTGAACTTGCGCTGCAATTCGGTCGGCGCCTCATCGGGAATGGCCGACACCTTGAGCACGGCTTGGGCCAGCGCGCCCTGGGTTAATGCCAGGGACAGCGCCGCGGCGGCGAAACCGCCGGTGATACTGCGCAATAGGGTTTTCATGACAACTCCTGTTTTAGGCGGGGGAATGGGAACGGGGGAGAGGCGAACTATACCCGCCCCGTGTGTAAATTCAGGACACGCAGGTACGAAAGCCGCAAAACATGTCGGCGCGTTCGGGTTTGTAGAAATTACGAAAGACCGCTCGGCGCAGCCGCGTTGGTGTGACCGGGCTGGCGCCGCGCAGCACGCGATGATCCTCGACAAACCACGGCGCCGAGTATTCCTTGTAGGGGTCGGCGGAAAAGCCCTCGCCGCCGCTTTCATAGGGCGCAAAGCGGCTGGCCGTCCACTCCCACACCTGCCCCCAACCAAATTCCTGCGGCACGCTGCGCGCGGCGTGTTCCCACTCGGCCTCGGTCGGCAAGCGCCGGCCGGCCCAACGGCAATACGCCTCGGCCTCGTGGGCGCTGACGTGCATCACCGGCTCATCCTCCGCCAGCGGCAGCCAGGCGTCAAAGCGGCGTACCAGCCAGGCGCCTTTTTCACGTCGCCAATAGCGCGGGTGGTCGAGCGCAAGTTGAGTGCGTAGCGCCCAGCCCGCTTCGCTCCACAAGGCGCGGCGGGCGTAACCGCCGGTATCGACAAACTTGCGGTACTCGCCGTTGCTGACTGCATTGCGGGCAATGGCATAGCCGGCGAGCTTGACCGGGTGTTGCCATTTCTCATTGTCAAAGACAAAACCCGCGCCGGGTGGGGAACCCAACGCCACCGAGCCGGCCGGGACAGCGATGTCACCTGCGCCCACCGGACGCAGGCGAAACTCAACCGGCATGGCAAATCCGAGGGTCTGCCAGGTGTAGCTGAAGGCCTCGTTGTGCATGTCGTGGTGAAAAGCCGCGAGCTGCGCAAAATAGGCGCGCTCATCGCCGGGCGCGCCTTCCCGCAACAAGGCAAGACTGCGCTCGAGGACCTGCTGCGCATAGCGGCGTGTCGCGGCAAAATCGGGCAGGTCGAGATCCCATCGCGTGTCGTGCGCCACGCGCGACGAGTCATACCAGCGATCGGCATGTTCGAGCAGCGAGGGTGCGGCGAAGTCGCCGCCGCGGTGCAGCCAGAATTCCTCGAACCAGGCGAGATGGCCCAGTTCCCACAGCGGCGGGTTGACGATGGCGAGCAGCGGCACTTCAAGGCTTTGCGTCGCAAAGCGCGCGGTCAGCTGCCGTGTCGTTTGATGGGCTTCGGTCAGCCACGCGCACACGGTGACCGCGTCCGGATTCGGCCGGAACTGCGTAAAATCAGGCCAGCCAGCGCGGTGCGGCGGCTCTGCTATATTGCCCATCGTCCTAGTATCTCCGGCCACCGCTGCCACTCCATTCGTGCGAATTGTCATTGTAACGCCGGCACCGCCGGGCTCGCGCCACGGCAATCGTAATACCGCGCTGCGCTGGGCGCGGCATTTGCGCGCCCTTGGCCATCGCGTTGTCATCACCCTTGCCTGGGCGGGCGAGGATTGCGATTTGCTCATCGCCCTGCATGCAAGGCGCAGCCATGCCTCGATCAAGGCATTCAAACAAGCCCACCCGCGGCGGCCGCTTGTCCTGGTGCTCACCGGCACCGACCTTTACCGTGACATTCGCTCCGACGCCGGCGCGAAACAATCGCTTCAACTGGCCGATCGCATGGTGGTGTTGCAGCCGCAAGGCCTGGAGGAACTGACCGCCGCCCAGCGCAACAAGACGCGCGTCATTTTCCAGTCGGTGGCGGAGATGAAACGGCAGGCACCGCCGCGCAGCTATTGCCTGATCACCGTGATCGGCCATTTGCGCGAGGAAAAAGACCCGTTTCGCGCCGCGCTGGCGCTGGCGCGCCTGCCTGCGAATACGAACATACGCGTGGTGCACCTGGGAGCAGCCATGTCGCCGGAATATGCGCGCGAGGCGCGGGCGTTGGGGCGCTACGAGCCGCGCTACCGCTGGCTGGGCGAACTCGACCATGCCGGCGCCATGCGCTGGCTGGCGCGCAGCCATGCCATGGTGATTTCCAGCCTGATGGAAGGCGGCGCTCATGTGGTGTCCGAGGCCATCGCCATGGGTGTGCCGGTGATTGCATCCACTGTATCGGGCAACATCGGCCTGCTGGGCAAGGTCTACCCGGCTTACTACCCCGCGGAGGACGACCAGGCACTCGCCAAACTGCTCGCGCGCGCCGCGGGCGACACGGCGTGGCTGGCGCAAATGGCAAAAAAAGTCGCCGCCCGCGGCAAGCAAGGCGATCCGGCCCGGGAACGCGCCGCGCTGGGGCGCCTGCTGGCCGGGGTCGTGCCTAAAGCCGGGTTGCGCTAGAGTGTTGCCATTGCCCCGACCTCCGATGCAAAGGCTCTTGCGATGAACCCCCCGTCCCAACCTGATGGCGACGCGCGCCGGCGCATGCTGCTCGGCCTGCTGGCCGGCGGCCTGTCGCTGCCGGCGGTGTTGCGCGAAGCGCTGGCGCAGCAGGGGCAGGCCCTGCAAGGCCTGCGCAGCGTGCAGGGTGATGTGCGCGTCAACGGCCAGCCCGCGGAGGCGGGCACGCTGGTGCGCGCCGGCGACACCGTCAGCACCGCGCGCGGCGCCATGGCCATGTTCGTCGTCGGCCAGGACGCCTACCTGATGCGCGAAGACAGCCGCGCCGAGCTCACCGGCGTGGCGCAGATCGTGGACGTACTGCGCCTCGCCACCGGCCGGCTGATGGGCGTGTTCGGCAAGGGCGGTGACCGGCGCATCGTCACCCCGGCCGCGACCATAGGCATACGCGGCACCGGCGCCTACCTCGAGGCCGAGGAGGGCCGTTCGTATTTTTGCCTGTGCTACGGCTCGGCGGAAATCGCCACCACCGACGGCGCGGCGCGCGACGCCTACAGCACGCGCCACCACGACTCGCCGCGCTACATTTACGGCGACGGCCGCACCAACGCCATTGTGCCCGCCAGCGTGTCCAACCACACCGACGCCGAGCTGATCATGCTCGAAGCCCTGACC
>Ga0194061_1002119_pt1 | contig 11066 bp, 13 predicted proteins | sample SepL2221m_MetaG_FD_163423 | JGI IMG/M metagenome (GOLD analysis project Ga0194061, IMG submission 163423) | Anoxic zone freshwater microbial communities from boreal shield lake in IISD Experimental Lakes Area, Ontario, Canada - Sep2016-L224-21m | ecosystem: Environmental > Aquatic > Freshwater >...
ATCCACTCAATACCTCTGTGCTCTTCTGCATCGCATGTGTCCACGTTGTTCTACATGGACACAAGCATCCTCAATTCAGACTTCGATGGGAAGGGCGCGGTCAAATGACCGCATACGCTCAAGATTGCTTTGCGGGAATCAGACCCGGTGTTGTCAGAGGTGGTCGAGAAGGTGTTCAACCCCATGCACATGAGCGCCACCGAGCAAAACCTGATCAAGCACCTGCGTGGGTTGTGCGGCGATGCCCCCGGTGTTCCCCTTGTGTTCAGCGGCAAAGGTGTGATAGCCCTGGTCACGGTCTGATGCAGCAAAACCGCAGACCTACCCCTCGCGCAGACCTTGATCCCCAAACCGCGCGTCTATTAGGTTTCAAGGCCTTTTCGCCGCATTTTTCCAGGCTTCGGGAGCGGTCCTTATAGAGCCGATGGGGAGTAAAGGCCATGCGTAATCCGCCCGTAAATGCTATCGGCCAGAGCTGCTTCTTGACACACTGGCTTTGCCTCACTTACTCTGCACGGCAAACTAATAGTCACATCGGTTATCGGCACATCGCCCACTCCGTTGACCACGCCCGTGTCTCCTATAGGGTCACCCACTGCCCACCCAACCTACCAGTTTTTGCTGCAACCGTCAGTGAGCAGAAATCCCGAACTTCAGACCAGTGGCTTTCAAAACGGCTGTCAGTGTTTTAATAGTGGGATTGCCTCTTGCAGACAGCGTCCGATACAGAGTCTCACGGGACAAAGCAGCTTTCTCGGCAACCGATGCCATGCCACCTCTTGCCTCTACGACCTTTCGCATTGCGGTGAGATAGGTCTTGGGATCATCATCTGCGCTGGCAGCATTCAGATACTCGGCTGCAAATTCTGCATCAGCGAGTTGCGCCATCAGCCATTCATCATGTCGAACAATGGTTTTCATTTTTTACTCCTTGTTTGCCACTCATTCCAACGCGCAATCGCCCGTGCAATGTCGGCGGTTTGCGTGCGCTTATCCCAACCCTCACACAGCAATACAACGTGCTTGCCTTCGATTGCGTAGTAGACGCGGTAGCCCGGACCCCAATCCACACGCAACTCCCAGATTCCATCACCTATAGGTTTGCAGTCACCAAAATTTCCATTTTCAAGCCGTGTCAAACGCATAGCAATCCGAGCCTGCGCTTGTCTATCCTTCAAATTATCGAGCCACTGAACAAACGGATCTTGCCCAGTTGGATCGACGTAATGGCGCAATTCATACATGGGCTAATTGTAGCTCAAAGGCTACTTTTCAATAGGTGAACCTAGTCACGGGTAAGCATATTCAAGCCCCGCCCCAACAGACGAATCCATTGGGCTAACGGCCAGGGTTGCTTCCAGGCTCACTTGCTGGACTTATTTGCTCTGCACAGCTAACTTAATAGTCACATCAGTTGTCGGCACATCGCCCACTCCGTTGACCGCACCCGTGGCTACCGCGCCAATCGCATCCACCACATCCATACCCTGCACCACCTTGCCGAATACCGCGTAGCCGGGGTTGTTGGCGTTTTGGTAGTCAAGATTCGAGTTGTCCACCAGATTGATGTAGAACTCTGACGTGGCCGAATTGGGGGCTGAGGTTCGGGCCATCGCCAGGGAGCCGCGAATGTTGGACAAGCCCTTGTTCGACTCCAGCGCAATGGGCGCACTTTGCCCCGCTTTCGGAACCAGCCCCGTGGTGTAGCCGCCAGCTTGCGCCACAAAGCCGGCAATCACCCGGTGAAATAGTGTATTGACGTAATAACCGTGATTGATGTACGACAGAAAGTTGTTGACCGTGACCGGCGCTGCAACCGGGTTGAGTTCCATCACGATGGTTCCCCGCGTCGTAACCAAAGAGACTTGCGGCAGGGGAACCGTGAGTGTTCCCTTGTAAAGCACCTGACCGCTGGAGCCTGTAATGGTGATGGGCTGCTCTCCGATTGCGGTGACTACACAGTTCAAAGTAGCCAGCTGCGGCACACTTTGTGCGCTGAAGACGGGGTCTTTGCACACCCCAGTCGTCGCTGTCATGTTGGAGCGTAGGTCAAGTCCAGCCACATAGACAACCGCATTGAGGCCATAGGAAAGGGTTTGTGCCTTTACTTCGGTAACTTGCTGGTTGTCACCGCCATTTCCACCGCCACAGGCGTTTAACAGGGCTACGGAAGCGGCAATCAGGATTCTTTTGAGCATGGGTGGTTCTAGTGGGTGCAGAGTAGTGTGAGACGCTGTAAAGGGGCCAATGATTCAATACTTTACTTCGGCTGCGTTTCCCAACTGCCATGCAGTATCCGGAAGAACCCGGTGGCAGATGGTGTTGTGTCCGTCAGCAGCAGTTCCAGATACACGCACTTGGCGGGGGTCAGCCCTTCTTCAATGAGTCGGAAAATAGCAATCTGGTCTACAAACCACGGCTGCGGGTGGGCATTCAGCAAGGTGATGATCATGCCAGAGAGTCGCTGAAAGAATGCTACTGCCGCGTGGGTTGGGCGCACCACAATGGCTGTTGCCGGATAGCGATCCCACGCATCGCGCACTATGCCGAACTTGGTCAAGCCAATGTCACCATCGCCCAGCCGATCAAACAACTCCATTGGGTTCTTGATGCACTCCACATCAATGTCTGTCACCAACAGGGGTTTGTTGTACTTGGCAAGCAGCTCTGCCAAGAACAGAAACCGCTCCGAGGCAAACAGGGCGGATCGCTGATTCGCAGTTGCGCCTGCCAACGGTACGGTGCGCTCTGTGCTGACCATAGGCAGCATGGTTTGGATCGCTTCAATCACCGCAGTGGGTGTAGCCATCTCTGGTTCACGCACCACATGGAAATGGACGTGCGCCCGTCCCTTGGTTTGGGCCGCCACAGACTCTGCAAACCTGACGCCGTAGCGTTCCGCATAGATAGGGTCTGCTGCGACCAGCCATACGAAGTCTGCGTCCCCTGCAGAGAGGTCTGGCAGCACGTTCTGTGGCCCCACAGCGTCTGCTGGCACCGGCAATGCAAACATCATCTCCAACGCAAAGGGGTAGCTGGAACGCAGGCTGGCAAGAAGCTGCTTGGCACGATCCAGTTGATAGGCGATCAAACACAGGTCAACCAACCTGAACTTGAGGAATGGGTCACCGGGAAAGCGGTCAATGCCTTCCAGATAGCAGGATTCGGCATCTGTGTAGCGGTGTAGCTGGCGGTATGCATTGCCTCGGACGGTGTAGAGGGCTGGGCCAGCATCGGCAGGTAGCCAAGACTCGGTCTGGCGTAGGTATTCATCTGCCGGGTAGCGACTGAAGCGGCTTTTGATACCCGCGAACCGGGAGCAACCCCAGATGTTATTGAAGTCCATCTGGGTCGTGCGCCCACTACTCCACAGCAGGTGTCCGGCCAGAAGACTCCATGCGGGTTCCACCTTTGTACCGCGCAACATCAGCGTCTCAAGGGCCGCCTGTGCCGCCACATCGACTTGGCTACGCGTACCCCAGAGCTTACCTAGACGCCGGGTGATTTCTGCGTAGGTTGCCGGATCAGCAGTAGCTTCGTAATGCGTGACGAGGACGACGATCTGCGACAGCTCTTGATTCATCCGCGTTATTTTGACAGCAATGCAAGTGAGAAAGTTAGGTCAGCAACAGCACGTTCAACCCAGCCAATGCGGTGTCGGGTATCCCCACCACATGAATGACATTCTCTTCGGCATCACCATGGTGCAGGTAGGCACCCTCGCCCAAAGGCTGCCAGCCCATAGATTCAGCGGCTAGTTGCTGCAGGTCGGCAAGGGCTTGTGCATCCAATGGGGATAAGTCTAGGCTTGTCACCGAGAGGTAGGTATCCACGGAAAATCAGTTGAACTTCAGTGTTTCACTGGCCTGAGCTTGTTCCAGTATTGACGGCAAGGCCGCTTGCAGTGCTTTGGAGTAGGCTGCACGGGCAGTTTGCAGGACAGCAGCTTGGGCTTGGAGTCGGGCGAGTTCACTGTCCACGAATTGGAGGCTTTGGAGTTGATCCTTGGCAGCCTGAGAGAGCGTGTCTAGATCGTAATCTTGGTTATCGATTCTGATTGTTGGCATAGAGATTCCTTTGTCGCCTAGTCCTGATAGATGGGTACGGTACAGCCGTAAAAAAGGCCCCCGAAGGAGCCTCTTTGTGACTGACTAAGCTCAGTCCCCTTTGCTTCTGCCTTGGAGAGGTGGAACTCCAAGGGGTGGGCGAGGGAGACTTTGCTCGGTTAGCTTTTTGGCGATTAGGCCAAGGTGATGATACCGGCAGCCACAGTCGTTGTGGAAGCAGGAACATACCCAACCAAAATGATGGTTTCAAACTGCGTACCGGCACCAGCCAATGCATCATAGGTGAGTGCAGAGTCTGCTCCGTTAGCAGCATAAGCGAATGTGCCAGCAGCACTGTCGTATGTACCACGAGCAAACACAGCAGAATCCTCAGTACCAGCAGCTACACCTGAAGACAAATTGGCATTGGCCAACAACAGCGTCGTTGTCGTTCCAGTAGCGGCAACCGATGCAAGATTCGCGTTACCAACGTCAATCTTGTCGCCAGCAACCAAACCTTTGACAATATCAAACGTCGACGTCAACTCAGATGGCTGAATAGTTGTCGAAGTATTGAGCCCGGATGCATTTGCACCACCAGCGGATGCGCTATAGACCTGCACAATCTTCGCTGTATTGCCAGACACGGTAATCGTGTCAACACCAGCGCCGCCAGTGATGATGTCAGCACCGCCACCACCAACGATAGTGTCGTTACCGGCATTACCATTGATCGTGTCAGCACCTGTACCGCCAGTCAGTGTGTCGTTCTTAGCACCACCAGAGATGGTGTTAGTACCCGCAGTTTCAGTGATAGACACTGTCTTCAGAGTTGTTGCACCAGCGTCGATCGTGTCACCACCGCTTGCGGAACCAACGATGGTTGCGTTAGCAGCCAAGTTGCCAGTTGTCCACACAAAACCTGTTCCAGCTGTACCCAGCGTTGTGGTCATACCTGCAGCACTAACGGAAGTCAGAGTGGTGCTGGTGTTGGTCAAAGACAAACCAGCATTACCTGAAATAGTCAGTGTCGCTACCGCATCGGCAACTACCGTCAGCGTATTCAGTGGATGGGTCAAAGTAGTCGCAGTGTCTGTCGATGAAATAGCAAGAGTTTCAATGCTATTTGCATTAACAATACCGGCGGTCAACAAACCAGCCTTGGTCAACGCAATGGTTGCCGAGTCTGTGGTTCCAGTGAACGCACCGGTAACTGTGTATGCACCGGTACCAGTTGCGTTAGAAGATACAGTCAATGTACCGCCTGAGGCGAAGTTGCTCAAAGTCAGCACACCAGCATTGGCTTCGCCACCAACGGTCACACCAGTTGCCCAGCTACCGAGCTTAGTAAGATCAATCGCCTGAGCGCCTGTACCACCAGTAATGCTCAATACTTCGAAGCTCGTTACGCCAGCCTTGAATGCTGTTGCGTCAGCTGCCACGCCAGCTACTGTGACATAGTCTGCAGCAACCATATTCAAAGTGTCGGTACCGTCGCCACCGGCAACTGAGCCACCAGAACCCAAAGCTGCGGTAATGGTCAAGGAGTCATTGCCAGCACCCAAAGTATTGGCCTTAGTAGTCGCACCCAAAACAATGCTGTCTGCGCCTGTACCACCTGTGAAGGTCACTGCATTACCCAATGCGGCGGTAACTGTCAAACCACCAGTCGAGGCAGCAGACGAAACGGTTTCCAGTGCGCCGACTGCAGTTGTTGCAGTGATGGTCACAGCCTTGTCACCAGTCACGGTAATGGTCTTAGCTACGTTGACGTTGATATCGGCAATGCCGAGGGTGACACCTGTTGCGTCCAGAGTAAGGGCCTTGGCAGCTCCAGCCGTCAAAGTAACGGCGCTGGACTTAACAGTAGCTGCGTTGACAGTCAGCCCTATTGTGGTGGCATCAGTAACCGTATTGGTGGTGTAGCCATTCAGATTAACAGTCAGCAAACGCGTGCCAGCTGCCGCCGTTACCGTTGCTGCAGAGCTTGTGTTTGTCAAATTCAACGTTGTCAGAGAATCTGTCGTGCTCAAGTTACCAATGGTGATGGCACCGGTGCTACCGCTCACGCTGACAGTTGTCAGCTTGTCGGTTGTACCGTAGTCGTTGATTGCAACTGATGTGGCTGTACCTGTTACGGTGACGGATGTAGCATTCGCTTTGGTACGAATATCAACTGCGCCTGCTGCGGCCTTCGCTGTAACAGTTGTCAGACCTGTAACATTTGCACCAGACACGTCAGCGGTAACTACGCCGTCAGAAACAATATTCAGAATTTCAATGTTACTGATGGTTGCAGCTGGCAGCGCATCACCGCCAACAGTTGTGTAGTTCAACACGTCACCAGTACCCGCACCGCCATCAAGAATGTCAATTGCTGTCAACGTCTCAATGGTTGCGACACCAGTTGCCGGATTCACAACAACGTTCGCGTCGAAGACGTCATTGGCTGCACCGCCAGTGAAGGCAGCACCGATGTCCGCACTTGCAGTGAGTGAACCTGTGAAGCAAAGTCAAAACTCGATTGTTTTCAACGAGTTACGACAACTTTAGGGGTGCTGTTTTGCCCTCACCCACCGCCTACCCAACTGCAAAAAGTATGCATTGCCCGCTGGGTCAACATAGAAGTTCTTTCCCTAAGTCGATGCCTATAAGGTCACCCACTGCCCACCCAACCTACCCGCTTTTGCTGCGATGCGCATTGGAGCCGGGTGGTTTCTTCGCGGGTGCCGAAACCAAATTGTCACCAGCTTTTGGAAGTGGCGCTGGAGTTTTGGTTGGCACTCCGCATTCACGCAAAGTACAAACCAACCCGATCTGTCGTCCAGATTGGCACTCCCGTCCCGAAGAAGTCTGCATCTTCAGTCCATACCGGACAACCCAGCGCCATTGCACAGGCAAGTATTGGCCAATCATCAACATCTCGCACGGATATACGCTGCATTGCCTGCTGCCGCATGTCTGAGTAGATCTCCTCATCAACCGACTGAACAATAGATTCCAGCCTAGCGAGAACCGCCAAAGCAGTTTCACCAGAAATCCCACGCTTCTCCAGCAAAGTCGGCAGGTATTTCCTGGCGTCGTCATACGCCACTGTCGGTGCGAAGAACTTCACTGTTGCGGCATTCTCCAAAATGAGTTCTCGCACGCGCTTGCCAAGAACCGCACGAATCAGGATATTGGCATCCAGGACGATGGCTTTGCTCGTCATACTGCCTTGGATTTTGGTTTCTTAGAAGATGCTGCTTTCTTGCGCGCGGCCTTGAAATCAGCGACAACATCTTCGACATCAACGTGATGCGCCTCCAGCAATTTATCCAAGGCTTTTCCGGCCTTTTTCAAAGCAACAATATCGCCCTCCACCTGACCGTGCGTAGGGATAAAGAACCCCACAGTTTGGCCATGACGGGTCACGGCTACGGGGGTGCTTGCCGCGATGTACTCCGCCAAGTCTGCCCTGAACTCTCGAATGCCAACTTTTGTGGTTTCCATAATGCCCTTTCCATCAATTCAATTTGTGAATCTTTGTGTACACATTATACACAGTGCCTCTTTTATCTACATCAAGCACCCCACCCAACAGACAAGTCCATCGAGCAGGGTGCGCCTCTTACCTACACCCCAGCCAGCACCAAATTGTCACCAGCTTTTGCCGTCTGCGCTGTACCCCAGTTGCTACCTGCCGCATTGGCCGAGGCATCCACAGCGGCCAGCAGTGTCTCCTGCGACAGATGCGAATACCTCTGGGAGGTCTTCAATTGGGTGTGCCCGAGCACCTTGGCCACTTCGTAGATCGACCTTCCCGAGTTCACCATGTTGCTGGCCATGCTGTGGCGCAGGTCATGCATGCGCACCTCTGGCAATCCTGCCGCTTTCCGTGCCGTGTTCCAACTTGCGAATACCGAGATATACGGCAGCTTGGTCTTGGGGTTGGGCACCACGTAGGGACAGTCCTTCCAACGTGGCAAGGATTGCAGGATCGCCAGCAGTGCTAACGAGATAGGAACATGGCGAGCCTTCCCAGTCTTGGTTGTTGGGATCTTCCAGGTCCGGCGCTCCGTATCGACGTTCTGCCACTGTGCACGCAGAAGCTCCTGTTTGCGCATTCCCGAGAGCAACAGCATCGGCACGATGTATTGCAGCTGGGTGTTGTCGCTTTCAGCAATCGCCACCCGCAAGCGCTGGGTCTCCTCCAAAGTTAGGAATCGTTCACGCGCGTTGTTGCATTCATAAAGAGACACCCCTGCTGTGGGATTGTTTTCGGCACCGGGAATCTTCCATTTTTTGGCGAGGTTGTACATGTAACGCAGCAGGATCACCATACGGTTGCAGGTGGCCAGTGCGTACTTGGCACGCATGCCGTGGTGCCAATCAATAATAGATTCCTGTTTTATCTCGTCGAGATGAAGAGCGCCCATTTTTGGTATCAGGTGGTTGCGCAAATAGGAGTCATCGGAGACCCACGACTTTTTATAGCCCTTTACGAACGGCATGTAACGGTCAGCAGCAAACTCGGCCAGCGTAGGGATCAGGCGCTTGGTCTTGCGCTCTAACGATGGATCTTCTCCCAAGACTACACGGGAGCGCAGCACGATGGCAGTCTGCTTGACTCGATCAAACGATAACGAGGCATCGCCAATTTTGTGCTGGCGCTGCTTGCCGTGGGGGTCCCGATAGCGGAGGGAATAGGTTTTACCGCCGTTCGCACGGGTCTCCAAAATCAGGCCTTTTATGATACTGTCGTAGTAATCGATTTTTCCTTTTTCAGGCGGAACGACGTTGCGCACAAACTCAGCGCTGAGGGTCACGACAGGCATGGTGTAGCTCCTTGGGTTGAATGAAATAGATCCATGGCCGAAGCCGTGGGTTTGTGTAACGGAAGCAGAAAACGTTGATACATAAAATTGATCCTTGGTTGTGTTCAATAGGCCACCGGTCATTCGGAAACCGGTGGCTGGGTGGTTGATCTCAAGCAGTGGTAGCGCGGAGTAAGCCACGCTGCATATAACGCAGTCCCCAGCTCGGCAGCCCCAGGCCCGAAAACCTGAAAAGGCCGCGAAACTGAAAACCTGTCTACGCCGCTGCCGGGGGTAACTCCGACGGGGTGGCCGGTGTGGAATCGAGTAGCTGGAACACCTTGGCCCCACGCTCGCGAACGCCAAACGTCCATAAATGCACGCTGGGGTCGGTGCCGGTGTATTTTTCGATCGCTTTAAGTGCGGCACGATTACTCACTTCGGCACGCTTTGAAGCAGCATCTGCCAACTTCATTTTGGTGTTAATACCTTCGCCAATACTGGCAGTAATAGCGGCAATAACACCAGTATCGGATTCCAATTCAACAGCTTGCTTCATGGGCTGCAACTGACTCGGATCGACCTCTTGCACAGACAGCAGCAACTCGTTGTAGGAAAGAGCAGATTCGGTGGAGAAGCTGTACGCTGCATTCAGAGCCACTGAGCCACGGCGCTTAATGTTGGTGAATTCCACGACCCTCAAGTTCGCGGCATGGTCGGTGCCGATGGTCTTCAGGGTGTAGGCACAATCGAAATCATCCACGATGTCGGTAGTCCCGGAATACACAATGCGTCCGTCATCAGAAGGGTTCTTATTGGCATGCGCTAAGGCGATGACGGTGCCCCCTTTCATTACAAATTGGCGCACAACCCGCGAAAAGTTGGAACTCTTTGTCTTGCTCATTGTGTCAACGAATTTTTTTAGCGTGTCAATCACGATCACGACTCCACGAGCAGTGTCGTTTTCAATCATCTCCAGCATCGATTCGCGAAAGAGTTTTGCTTCAAAGCCCTTGTGACCATCTGCAATCATGTGAAAGCCATATTCCTCCGCAAGCTTCGCCTTGCTGAGCAACCCATGGCTGTTGTCGTCCATGTTGATGTAGATCAGATTGGCGGGGTCAATGAGTTTGGCCTTGATCGCCTGGATAAGCAGATACAACACGATGAGGGTCTTGCCGGTATTTGCGAGGGCATAGTACACAGCTGCTTGTCCCATCAACGCCAGGTTACCAAGGATGAATAATTGCGCCACCAGGTTACGCTCTAGCTCTTCAACACCGTCTCGCAGCGAATACTGAACCAATGAGTTTGCAGGCTCCCCAACTGGGGGATTTCCAATATCCGAACCGCTCGACGTGACCATTGCTGGTGCAGTGACTGTCAATGGTTTTGATACCTTCAAGACGGGGATCAAGTTGGGGTTACCAACCACAGGCTCGAACGTCTCATGCGAGGTGTAGGCATCGACATCTCCGCCAGCCGCGCGCGCCATTGAAATGAGTGTGCCGATCTTGATAAACGACCCTTCGTGACCGTCCAACGACTTCCATTGTTTTTCTACATCTTTAAACCCTTTGTATTTGCTGCCGTTGCTGCTCCAAGCATCGAATACGCGCAGGCCATCAGTGTCACCACCAGTGGTGTGATGTGTGGCCATCATGGCGTTCATCCAAGCTGGGCGTGAACAGTCAGGGTCAATGGCGGCAAGTAAAGCTGGGAGTTTTGCGACATTCGCTGCATTCACTTCGCGTGACGCAGATTCAATAGACTTACCAGTCTCACGGTGTGATGGCGCCTTAACTTCGTTCAAGTCAAGTTTGAGACCAACCGCCATTTTTTTCAACGTATAGCTACGCTCTGGGTTCCATCGCACTAAGCGGCATTGAGATGCATCTCCCGATTCAGACTTGTACTTCTCCTTGCCATTGATGCCGTTGGGTAGTCTTGCCCAGCGTGCAACTCCTGTCGCACCTGGATCACTCAGTCCTTTGGCGATGATGGCGTTGATAAGACGTGTTGCTTCATTTTGATCGGTCAATGGGTTCGCCAAGATATATCCTGCCTGATAGTTACCAGGACTCGTTTCGATCAAGTACTGAGTGTGGTCAAGTAATTCGCTGGGCTGCTGGTCAAGTTCCGCGATGGGCATCAAGTGGCTGATTGCGCCAAGTAAAAACGCCGCCGGCATTGCGTGCAGGCGGCGTTTTGGTCAGCGTGGTGA